>Ga0208373_1001111_pt1 | contig 38143 bp, 50 predicted proteins | sample RifOxyC2_FD_184036 | JGI IMG/M metagenome (GOLD analysis project Ga0208373, IMG submission 184036) | Soil microbial communities from Rifle, Colorado - Rifle Oxygen_injection C2 (SPAdes) | ecosystem: Environmental > Terrestrial > Deep subsurface > Rock core/Sediment | place: Rifle, Colorado...
TAAATTAGCAACAACTTCATTTATGATTGCTATTTTTTCTTTTCGAAAAGTTGTTAATTTGTAACGAAGACGAAGAGCTGAAATATATTCACGTTTTATTGATATGTCCATAGTGTAAAACCGAACTTTTAATTCGGTAACACTACCATATCAAGCAATGCATCAAAGCCCATCAACCGTTCGGTAACACTTTTCTATCATTCAACACGACTTGTCATTAATTAATATGTTCCTTTAGGTAATCGTTTCGGACTTTTTCTGCAAGGTCTAAAATTTTTGATTTACTGGCAATATAATTTCGGTAATATTCTCCGTGAACAACTTTTTTAATATTCTGATCATATACAACTTGAATTTCAATTTGTTTTGGAAGATTATCATGAGTATCTATCCTCAAGACAAAGACGTGATACCACTTTCCCACCAATTCCCAGTTATCAATTAATTTTCTTTCTTGTGGTGTTATCAACCATACCGTTCCCCTAACTCTTTTATTCTGTTTCAAGGTAGGCCTCAGTACGTACGATTTGAAACTACTATCCCAAGGAGGCGATAATATTTTTTTTGCTTCTTCGGGAATTTCATTCCAGGACTGCACACAAAGCTCAAATCCTTCAATTGTGGCAGGATAACCTTTTGGGACACGACCAATGACTGCCTTCATCATTTTCGGATCACGGTCAGTACCATATCCAAAAAATTCAATGAATTGATTATTGTTAGTAGCTATTTATTTTTTTGCTCTTAGAATCTTAATTTGTTTTCTTATCATTTCAATTTCTTTTATTTTATCTCTATCCTCGTATAGTTTTTTTTGTCCTTGAGGATTGAGGTTAGTTTCGTAATTAATATTGTCAACATATTTTTCAATTTCCTGTTCGTCGTAAACTTTAGTCGTAATCGCATCAAGAATATTTCCGTTGAACAACTTTACTTTAACATTCATAACTTCCCTTCAGGAACCGACAAATTCCCAGCGCTTCATAAACTCAATATCTGTTTCTGTCAACTCCCAGATAACTCCGGCGACGATTCCTTTTCCTGCTCTGATTGTGTAGGCTTTAAAACCGATGCCCCAGAGTTTTTCTAAAATTTTTCCTGGTTTTTTTTGGATTTGATCAATAATTTGGTAACCTAGATCGTAATTTTCGAGAATTGCTCCATGGTACTTTGGAGTATATCCTAAGATTTCGTTAACGATAGTCGGTTCCCGAAGAATTCCATATCCAAAATAATAATTCATATTATTAGGCATTTTCCTCTGGTTTCTTCACTCTATTTTCTCTTTCTAGTCTTAATTTTTCTATTTGACTTGCAATTGACTGTTCGGCATTTTTCAATTCTTCATATTCATTTTTTTGTATGCCATGTGAAGCATATACTAAATTTTTATGAGCTTCTTCTTTTTTTAAAAATAACTCATGGTCTTTTTTAAACATGTCAATTAATTCTGCCTCCCCAAACGGTTCGCTAAGTAATTGATTGTAATGATTAATAGACTGTCTATATTTATTTTTAGCAGCTAAAACTTTAAATGGTAAGGAAAACCTTTCTTTTGCTGTCAAACGCTTTTGAAAAATACTAGTATCATTCAAATCTTGATAACAAATATAGTTATATTGAGTATAAGCATATACGCTTTCTGGTTCTGCTATTTTTTTATTCTCAGGTAAATTAGGACGATTCATTTTATGTAATAAAAAAATTTATAATATCTATAAGATTATACTGATTTTATAATATATTTCATATTATTTTTAATTCATCTTTTTCATACTTAAGCCCCAAGTCTTTTAAAAGTTGGTTTTGACTGCAACCGATTAAGTTGACGCATTCTCTGATAAGAGAACATAGTTTTTTATAAGTCTCGATGACTTCGTCGTATTTGCCTTTTATCTTTTGTGGCCTCCATGATTTAATAATAATTAATTTAGATAGAATTTTCCATCTTCTCAATTGTTTTTTTACAAACATCAAAATTAAATCCCCTCCTCTGTAAAAAGGACATGGCTTTTTCGTAGCGTTTTTGTTTGGATAAAGTTTTAATTATTTTCCATTTACGCAACAAGGCTTTCTCAGCTAATTCTTCTTCATTAATTTCAATATTTGAAAAATATTTATCAATCAACTCTTTATCAACTCCAAAACGATAGAGCTCTTGTTTGATTGCATAGACCCCCTTAACTTTAGTGGCTGTTCTTGACCTGACCAAATAATCAATAAATACTTTATCATCAAGAAATTTTAGTTCGATTAAGTGTTTAATTACTTTATCAACCGCCTCGTGAGACCAGTGAGTTGTCCTTACTTTTTTATAAAGATGCTCACGGGTTTCGCGTATCGTCCGTGGACGGAATTTCAGATAGAAAAAGGCTATGTTTAACAAAGGGATCAAGTCATCAGGTAAGTTCATAAGGTTCATAAAGTATAAAGTTCATAAAGAGCAGGCATTAAAACACTTTACAAACTTTAAGAACTTTAAAAACTTTATAAACTAATTATTTCTTAATTAATTGTTTCAGAATCTGTTCCCTTACTTTTGTGTCTTTCATCAAAATTTCCTTAACTTCTGCTTTTCCATGTCCCAGGACTTTATCTTGATATTTTATAAATGAGCCACTTTGTACCAAAAGGCCGGCGGCTATTGCAGCGTCGACGATTCCTTCTTCTTTATCAATTCCAGTTGAAATAATTACCACTTCGGCTTCTTTAAAGGGTGGGGCTACTTTATTTTTGATAACTTTAACTCTTATTCTGGCTCCATAAACCATATTGTTTTTCTTTAAAGTCTCAATCTTTCTGACATCCATCCGGACACTACAATAAAATTTAAGAGCTAATCCGCCTGGAGTCGTTTCAGGATTGCCAAAAAACACGCCAATCTTTTGTCGAAGCTGATTAGTAAAAACGATGGTTGTTTTGGATTTAGAAACAATTCCGGTTAATTTTCTTAAAGCCTGTGACATTAATCGGGCCTGTAAACCCATCTGAGAATCACCCATTTCTCCTTCAATTTCAGCTCTGGGAACCAAAGCTGCGACAGAATCAACAACAATTAAATCAACTCCACCCGACCTGACTAATGTTTCAGTAATTTCCAGAGCTTGTTCTCCGGTATCAGGTTGAGAAACAAGAAGATCTTCAAGTTTTACCCCCAAAATCTTAGCCCAAGCCGGGTCGAGAGCGTGTTCCGCATCAATAAAAGCAGCTGTTCCACCGGCTTTTTGAGCTTCAGCAATTAAAGATAGACAAACAGTAGTTTTACCGGCTGCTTCTGGTCCAAAAATTTCCACAATTCTGCCCCGTGGAATTCCGCCAACCCCAAGGGCGGTATCTAAAGTAGGAATACCAGTCGAGATGACATCAACCGGAACAACCGTAGACTGTCCTAACCTCATAATTGAACCTCTTCCAAATTGTTTTTGAATCGCATCAATCGCGGTCGTAACGGCCTGTCTTTTTTCTGAATCCTGATTAGTTTTCATATAATTATTATAAAAGTTATAATGGTTATAATTCTTATCTATTCCCTTTGCTTTGTCAACCGCTTATAACCTACAAAACTACTCAATTAGACAATCACAAAGCCATTATTTAGTCGATAGGCACCTTAAGGTTGTATTCTCGTCCCACTTAGCAGGACAACCTACAACTAAAATACTCTTTTTACAAAAGATAAATTAAACTGACCACGATAATTCCCCAGAGGGCAATGGTCACAATTAAGGGAACATCAGTAGTAATTATCCGCTCAGGTCTTTCGCCCTCAGCCTTTTCATACAAAAGCTGTGCATAACGGGCAATGCCGTAAACAACTAAAGGAATTGATATCATCAACCATTTTCTTGCTTCAAATCCGGGAAATGTAAGATTAAAAAAATTTGAAATCCCCGTTTCCGTCTGAGGTAATTTTTCGAAATATGTATAAAAGGAGTAAGACATGATTGTTGAAGTGGTTGCAGTATAAGTGAGAAAGTCAAGGAAGTGTTCGTTATACCGATAAAGAGAAATTCTTGTTTCTTTTCCTTGGGCCACCAATTCTGCATGTCTTTTAACAGTCGCCATAAAAAGTGACATAAAAAAGATAGTCAACATCATCCAAATTGGGATATGAAATCCGGTAGCAATAACTCCTGCATAAGCCCTTATAGTAAAAGAAAAAGATATGGTAAAAATATCAATAACAGGATACCTTTTTAAATATAAAGAATAAAAAAAGTGGAGAACAACAAAAATAAAACTGATGATAAAAAACGGTGTAGAAAAAAACAGCGCCAACAACAAGGAAATTATTGTCAAAATAAACACCGCAAAAGTTGCTTCGGGCATGGAGATTTCACCTGAGGCAATCGGGCGATATTTTTTTACAGAATGTTTTTTATCAAACGGGTAATCAATAATATCATTTAAAATATATGAAGACGATGAAAGTAGGCAAAAAATAAAAAAAGCTTTGACAGTATTAAAAAATAATTCAGCATTAAAAAGTTGACCGGAAAAAATAATTGCCGTAAAAATAACAAGATTTTTAATCCACTGATTAACCCGTAAAACCCGAAGATAAATGAAGAATTTATTATTTCTCATGTTTAATTGAATTATACTTAAATATTAAGGTTATTGTATTATACTTAAATTTTAAAATGACATTAAGTAGAAAACCATATTTAATAGTGCCTAAATTAATTGTCCAACCTACTTGGGGTGGCGACTATATTTTAAATTTAAAAAGTTGGGATAATCAAAATTTTTTAAAAGATAAAAAAATTGGCCAGAGTTATGAGCTTTTTAGTCAATCAAAATTGTTAGTAAGAATTACTGACTCGTCATCAGTAAATTTTATTCCCGAATTAGGTAACCCCGACACAGATGAAATAGATAACAAAAACATATATAAAAAAAACATCGATTATATAAGTCTTTCTCAAGTAACAGAATTAACAAATAAAATTCCTTTAATAAAGATAAATCAATCAAACGGTAACTCATTTCAAATTCATATTAAGGAAGGTGAGACAGACGTTCGGTGGCAACCAAAAATGGAGTCTTGGTACTACTTTGAGGATGGATTAGTTACGATGGGTATTAAAAAAGGAGCAAATGTCAACGATTACAAAAAAGTATGTTTAAAGATTGATGAAAAAATGAAGTTATTAAGCAATGAAATTATCAGTAAGAAAATAACCGTTGATGATGCCAAAAAAATTGCACAGGATTTTATAAAAAAAATAAATCCATGGCAATTTATTAATGTTATTAAAATTAATAAAAATCAAATTGTAGATTCAGGTAATGGAGGGATTCATCATTCTTGGGAAGAAGATTTAATAAAGTTTCCTAACGGGAATGTTCTTTACGAAGTCCAACAAGATGTTATGGATCCTATTTCTACTTTGAGAGCTTTTGATAAGGGGAAATTTAAATCAGACGGAACGATAAGAGAGTTACATATCGAAGATTATTTCAAATATCTAGATAGTTCTGAAGAAAACAATGATCTTAGCAAAATGTTTCCATTAAAACAAGGAACCAGAATAATTACAAAAAAATATTACAAACTTGATTTATTAGAGATAGATACTAATCTAGAGCAGAATACAGACGGTTCCTTTGTCCATCTGTTTGTAAAGAACGGTAAGGTTACAATTAGTGCTGGGGAAGGTGAAGTAATTTTAACAAAAGGCCACTCTTGTTTTATTTCTGAAATAATTAAGTCTTATCAAATTAAGACCATTGATGGGAAAGCGGAATTATTAAAAACATTTATTTGATTAAATTATATTTTTTTTAATATGAGCATCGATTTCAAGAACGTTGGTAAACATTATGCGGCAAGAACTCACGAGAAAATGCAGGAAGTATTAATGGATCCGAATGGCGTCGGGCCGGCGATTCATTATTACATGATCCGTGGCGGGAAAGACCAAAAAAATGTGACGGTCTGGGAACCGGGAACAGTGAGCGGCGAATATATAAAAACCTATGGTCATTATCACATCGGGAAATTGAACGAAACTTATTGGATTATTTTTGGGACAGGAATTGCTTTGGTGCAAAAATTAGCTGTTGATGAAAAAGGGAATATAATCACCGACGTTGTTGAGGATTTTAAAGCAATCCCTGTTAAAACAGGAGATCAGGTTTATATGGCTTCCGGTCATGGTCATTTAGTGGTTAACACAGGGACAACATATTTTGCAACCGCCGATGACAGCCCGGTTGATTTTGAAGAAAAAGACCCGGTCTCACTTCCCGGCCACGCAGACTATCTGATGGTCCAAAAGATGAGAGGCTTTGCTTACTACGTCATCGAACACAACGGCAAACCAGCCCTAATTAAAAATAAACTTTATAAAGAAATCAAGAAACAGGACCTGGGCGGGTTGGAGGTTGTTGGATGATTATTTAGTCTTTAACAAGCTATTAATCTTTTTATCAAAAGTTGAAAACTTATCCGCGTTAAGATTATTTGCGTAACTAATGTTATAGCAATCTTCTAAATCAAGATTGTGTTTTTCAAATATAATCAACGCTTCTTGGAGAATAGTTCGATTCTCTATTTCTAAAAAATCCATCCGGAGAATTTTTTCAAGGTATTCGATTATTTTTAGCCTATTTTTTTTATAAAAACTTGAGAGCACCCAATATATCTCAAAAAAAACTATTGTTGAAGTAAAAATTCTTATTTCTTGGTTAACTGCCTGCTGAAATACTAGATAAGCTTCATTAAACTGCTTTTCGTCATCTTTGAGAAGTAACCTTAAAAAATAGTTGGTGTCAATAAAATACGACTTCATTTTTTTGTGGCAAAATATTCTCGTTTAGAATCTCTGATAATAAAATCAAGTGGTTTATCCTTATACTTTTTAGGCAAGTATAGAGATCCAGCCATTTCATCGAGTATCTTTTGAGATTTTTCCATCACAATTTTTCCTTCATCGATATTTACAATTAACCTATCCCCTTCGTTTAAGGCTAAATAATTAAAAATATCTACGGGAATGGTAATTTGTCTTTTGCTTGAAATCTTTACAGTTTGTAACATAGTAAGGAAATTATAAACAAGTAAGGAAAGAATGTCAAGAGGAAAAAAGAATCAATTGCTATTGCTTAAAGCAATTTTTTTATAGTCTCAAATAGTAAAGGAAATTTCATAAATTTTTTATCATAAGCAACGTTAAAATGACCGGCATCTTTAACAATATTTAATTTTGCTTTAAGATTGTCAGCAATTAATTGTCCTTCGAAAACAGAATAATATCATTAGTTGATTGAAATACTTCGATATGATTAACGAGTTTTTTTATTTGGTTCCATAAATAAGGTTTAGCTTGAAATGAATCAAATTGTTTATAATAATCAGGTTTCCAACGGAAATAATCAACAAATGGTCCAACTAAAAACAATGAGTCAATTTTAATATTAAATTCTGGGAGTAAAAGATAAGCATATGTACATCCTCTACTATGAGCAATAATAATTGTATCTTTATTTAAAAATTGGTGATATTCTTTAAATTCATTTAACCACAAATCAAGATTATGTCCATTTTTATCACCTTCTTTTGGAATTGGAAATCGGGGGACAAAAACTCTATGACCCAATTTTGATAATTCTTTTTTTAACCAAGGAAACCAATTCTCCTGAGGATTACCATAACTTCCATGAATAATAAAAATATTTTTCATAAATAGTTTTCTTTTATCCAACTAAAAATAACTTTTACTAATTCTTTTTCATAACCCAAATAACTATGAGAAGCACCATTAATAATATTTGATTTTAATTGGCTCAACTTATTAATTTTTGATTCAAAAACATCAATAGCCTTAATAACTGAAGGTTTGATATATGGATCTTCACTTCCAAAAATAAGTAATTGAGACTCTTCAATTTTATATAAAATTTCCCAGTTTTTATTGTCAGGGTTGTGATAAGGAAAAAGATTTCCAGCACCGTTTTCAATAAAATATCCAGAATAAGATAGAGCAGATATTGGACAAAGTTCCTGTAACTCTTTTTCTAATACTTCATTACCCCTGTCGTTATTAATCATTTGTTGAATAATTGAATTAACTTTTATATATTTTTCATCTCCCAGTTTTGATTTCATTAGTCCGGCATCATTTTGTGGAGACATATGAATAAAGCCTGTGACATATTTATTATTTTTTATTGATTGGTAATAAATATTTTTATTTGGACCTAAGCTGTGACCTTGTAAAATAATTTTCTTTACCCCTCTTTTAGTTAAAAAATTGACCCAGACATCGATATCCATCAAACAATCTTCAAACTTTTCAAATCCTCCACCGATTTGAGTCCATTCGACTTTTCCATTTTTATGTTTTCTAATGTCAGCATAAACATCATGCCCGCGATTGTTGGCTGTCAAAAAAGAAATTTTTTCTTTGGCTAATTTCTCTCCTTCAATTTCAACAAATTCGTGAGTATAAAAATCTCCAGAAGTTCCATGAAAATGCAGAATAGCAATTGCGCTTTTTTGATCAGAAAAAAAACCTTTTAATTCGAGTCCGTCGGAAGTAATTACTTTAACCAATTCACCTTTCATAATTTTATTATTATATCATTCCAGCAACTTGTTTTCCCAGCTTAACGGCGTAGTTTGTTCCCCTATCGTAGGGATAGGTCATATCAAGATTAGCGATGAAAAAGTTTTTGTCAGGAGACCTAAACGTCGGTCTGTTTTTTTCAAAGTCGCGGTCAAAAATTGGCTGTGCATAGGCCGCTTTAAATAAGAAAGAATTTAGAATTAAGAATTTAGAATTAAGAATTTTTAGAGATGGTTTAATAAGATTAATAATTTCGTTTTTATTCATTTTTAATAATTTATTATCACCATCAACATACCAACCGATGTAAGCAACATTTTTATTATTATAATTTTTTTTGTCAGCAAAATTTGTATGTTGGGCAAGGATCATAAACGGAATTTTATCAGTGCAGATATTAAGCCAATAAGTTTTTTCAAGAATCGGATTATCTGTTTCCAAGATTAAAGTTATGGCGTGAAGATATTTTAATTTATTAAATCGGGATAAATATTTGGACGAAAAAATATTTGATGTTAACTTTGTCATAACGGGAGTTGGGAGAGTTGAAATAACTTTGTCAAAAACTTCACCATTAACAATGAATCTCTCTTCCTTCTTTTTGATTTCTTTTATTTCATAACCCGTTAACACGTTAACCTTCAAACTCTTTAACCTGCTTTCAACAAAGTTAATGAATAATTGAAACCCTCCCTCAATATATCCTAAAGCTTTAGTTCTTTTTTTAATTCGTGCCCAGATAAAGACGGCTAAAATAATTCCCGCATATTTGCCGAACTTTCCCCGAAAGAGCTGTTGCCATAGTGTATTCCAGACTTTAATTCCCATGGTTTTCTTTAAGAACTTCTCGGACGTCACTTTTCTATAAACAGGTAGAAAGGGGGAGAGTTTTAGAAAAACGATGACAATACCAGCACGAAATTTGTCAATAAGACTCAAATAGGGAAATTTAAGTAAATCTATCGGGGTATCGAGCGGTAAAATCCTAAATCCGAAATCTGGAATCTGAAACAACGATGAAGTCTCTGGAGAGCGAAAATAAATTTTACTAAACCCAATTTCTTTAGCAAAGTTTAAGATATTAGAATCAGTTACAAATAAATGGTGATAAGCGCGTTCCAGATACCAATCCCAATTATCTTCTTTAAATCCTGAGGCAAGTCCGCCAAGTATCTCCCCCTTTTCCATTATTGTCACTTCATTTCCTTTTTTGGCAAGATAGTAAGCAGCGGTTAATCCGGTAATTCCCCCTCCGAGTATAGCAACTTTCATATTGAATTAATTCCCGCAAATAAACCGTAGATAAAACGCAGTATAAATAATTATCTGGTTTTTCTGTCAAATTTATTAACCTCAATAAGAATGGTTTCAAAAAAAATAGCGGTAGGAATTGCCAGTATCACGCCCATAACTCCAGCTAATTTACCACCAATAATAAGAGCAATTAAAGTAATAATTGGATGAATACCAACTGTTTTTTTCATAACGTAGGGAACAATAAGATTATTTTCCAATTGCTGGATTATTAGATTTATAACAATAGTTGATGCCCCTAAAAGAGGGGAATAAGAAAATCCAATAAGGAATATTGGAATAGCTGAAGTAATTGGTCCAATATTTGGAACAACTTCAAACAAACCAGCTAAAACTGCCAAAGCGAGGGCATATTTCATGCCAATAATATTTAGGCCAATATAGGTCATACTTCCTATTACAAACATCAGAATAATTTCTCCCCAAAACCATCCCGCCATTCTCTTTTGAGCCCGATCTGCAATTAGGCTGATTCGGCTAAGTTCGACGTCATCAAAAAAATTACCCAATAATCTCGAAGAAACATTTTTTTCTAAAAGAAAGTAGAGACCAAAAAATAAAGTCGAAGTAACAAAAATTACATTAGAAAAAGTAGATTTGATTATGTTTATTGTTTCATTGGCGAGACTAGGAATATTATTGGAAAGAAAATTTAAATTAAGATTAGATGAAATTACAGGAGAAACCTTACTAACAATATGAGGAAGATTTTTGAATAATATGATAATTTCTCCTACAAGAGGGGGAATTATTAAGTAAAATAAACAAAAAATAATAAAAATAAAAATAAAATATATTATGAAAGAACTAATTGTACGGGGGAATTTTTTTGTTTCTAAATAATCAACCGGTTGACGTAAAGCTCCAGCAATGATAAAGGCAATAAAAAGCGAAAAGATAAGATCTTTTATTAGCAAAATAATTCCTAACAATAGAATAAAACCGATTGTAAAAACAATTGTTTTTGATGAGATTTCAATCTTTTGCGGTTGCATGTAATTAATTATAACAAATTTATCCTTTTGCCAGGGCTAAAACATAAATCTTTTTTGCTCCGGCTTCTTTTAAGACCCGGACTGCTTCTTTGACGGTAGCTCCACTGGTAACGACGTCGTCAACTAATATTATGTTTTTTGTAGAGACACAAGATTTTGCGTTACAAAGGGGATTAACAGCAAACACCCCTTTAACATTTGAATATCTTGTTTTTTTATTTTTTATTTGTGCCTGGGCTGACTTTTCTTTTTTTCTAATTAATAGATCAACGATAGGGAAGTGAAGAAACTTCTGGAAAAATATGCTAATAAGATAAGCTTGATTAAAGCCCCGTTCATGATATCTGATTTTTGATAAAGGAATCGGTTGAATAACAAAGTTCAAAGACAGCTTTTTATAAAAGCTTAATTTTTCAATAGCTTCAGTTGGAACAACTTTATAAAACTCTTGCCAAACTTCAGTAGCCAATCGATATTTAATGTTTTTAATAATTTTTTTCAATATTGGATTGTAATGATAAATAGCAACTAATCCATCGACGTTTAATTTATTTATACAATTTAGGTGAGTTGTACCATAAATAGAGGGCTTTTTGCAATAATGACATACATCTTGTTTAATTGGTTTTAAACTTTTTATACAAGAAGAACAAAGATAAACGCCGATGTACTCACAGCCGAGACAAAATTTAGGAAAAAGAAGATCAATAATCGACATAGGTTTTTAATCATTATAACGTCTATAAAGGTTATAAATATGTTAATTTGTTCACAAAATATAAAGTATATCTGCTTGTTAAATAACAAGGTTATTTATTGAGGCTAAAATCTTTTAGCTGATAAATTGATATAGTTTTGATATATTTTGACCTCTTGAAAACTGCCAGGTAGTGTTTTAAATTTAATATCGCACTATATGTTTTGTATTTTTTGTCAGCACCACGACACAGAGGTTATTGAAACAAGAGTCTCTGAAGATGGTACGGCAATCAGAAGAAGGAGATCGTGTCCTAAATGTAATAAAAGATTTACAACTTATGAACGGCTTGAAGAGTTGCCAATAATGGTTATTAAGAGAGATGGAACCAGAGAAAGATTTGACCGGGAAAAATTAAGAAGCGGTCTTTTCAAGTCATGTGAAAAAACAACAGTAAACGCGGAAAAAATTGATAAAATAATTAACGAAGTTGAAAGAGAGCTCAAAGAAAAAGATACAGCGGAAATAGAAAGTAAAACAATTGGAAATTTAGCCGCCAAACGGTTAAAAAAAATTGATAAAGTAGCTTATATCAGGTTTTCCTCAGTTTTTCGAAGGTTTGTTGACTTGGATGATTTTGAGGAAGAATTAAAGAAAATAACCCCGATTAAGTCAGGGAAAAAATAATATGAAATTAAAAGGAATTTCGGAAAAAGTTTTTTTGGATCGTTACTCGCTAAAAAGTAAAGAAGGTAAATCGATGGAAAAACGACCGGAAGAAATGTGGAAGAGGATAGCGAAGGCAGTTGCTGAAGTCGAAAAAAAAGGTAAAAAGCCCGCCTCCGCTAAGGCTTCGGCGGGTAAATGGGAAAAAGAATTTTATTCAGTCTTAAAAGATTTTAAATATGTCCCTGGAGGAAGGATTTTATCCGGAGCGGGTACTGGTTTTGCCGTCTCTTTTTATAACTGTTTTGTAATTCCATCACCTCAAGATTCGAGGGGAGGGATACTTGAAACTCTGCGTCAAATGGTAGAAATTATGGCTCGCGGAGGTGGCGTTGGTATAAATCTTTCGTCTCTCAGACCACGGGGTGAGCGGGTAAAAAAAGTAAACGGATTTTCTTCAGGGCCAATAAATTGGGCATCACTATTTTCTGTTGCCACCCGGGATATCATTCAACAAGGCGGTACCCGCCGCGGGGCATTAATGCTTATGCTTTGGGACTGGCACCCAGACATTGAAGAATTTATTACCGTTAAACAAGACCTGACTAAGATAAATGGTGCCAATCTTTCTCTCTGTGTCTCCGACACTTTTATGGAAGCAGTTGAACGTGACTCCGACTGGCCGTTGATATTTCCCGATACTAAAGATCCGGAATATGACCAAAAATGGACCGGTGATATGGAAGCTTGGAAAAAATTAGGTAAGAAAATTATTGTCCATAAAATTGTAAAAGCCCGGAAACTTTGGGACTTGGTGGCAACCGCGGCTTGGAAATCTGCTGAACCGGGGGTTGTCTTTATGGAGAGATATAATAAGCTATATAATAATTATTATTGGAATAAAATTATCTGTGTCAATCCCTGTGGAGAAGAAGGTTTACCTCCATGGGGTGTCTGTAATTTAGGATCGATAAACTTATCAGCCCTTGTTAAAGGAAAAGATATTGATGAAAAAGGCAAGTTTGATTTTAATGCATTAAAAGAGATTGTTAGGACGGCGATTCGTTTCCAAGATAATGTTGTTGACATGGATCCCTATATTTTTGAAGGAATCCGCAAAACTCAACTTGAAGGAGAAAGAAGAATAGGATTAGGAACAATGGGGCTTGGTGACGTTTTGATTAAACTTCATCTTCGTTATGGTTCTCCCGAATCACTTGAGTTTATTGATAAAGTTTATAAACTGATCCGCGACGAAGCATACCAGGCGTCTTCAGATTTTGCCAAAGAAAAAGGCAGCTTTGCCAAATATGATAGAAAATTATATTTAGAGGGAAAGTTTGTCAGTCAGTTAGACGAAAATGTTAAAAAATCAATTAAAAAAAATGGAATAAGAAATTCACTTCTTTTAATGCAGGCTCCAACCGGATCAACATCACTCATGGCCGGAACAACAAGCGGAATTGAACCGGTTTATGAATTTGAATTTATCAGAAAAGACAGGATCGGGACTCATATCATCCGTCATGATCTTTATGATGCCTGGTATAAGAAACATGAAAAAGAAGTTAAGGCCGGAGAGGTAAAAAAACCGGAATGGTTTGTCTCTGCTAATGAATTAACACCGGAAGATCATGTAAAAGTTCAGGGAGCAATTCAAAAATATGTTGATGCCTCAATTTCAAAGACAGTTAATGCGCCAAATTCCCACACCGTTGATGATGTAAAAAAACTTTATAATTTAGCATATAAATTGGGCTGCAAAGGAATTGCCTATATGAGAGACGGGTCGCGTCCTGGTGTTTTGGAGCGTAAACCGGACGAAAGTAAACCTAAGGCTACAGAACCAGTTCCTCAAAATTGTCCAACCTATACAGTCAAACCCCGGCCAATGGTTGTTCATGGTTCGACTTACAGAATTCAAACTCCGGTTGGGATTGCCTTTATTACTCTAAATACTAACGGCGGCAATCCACCAGAACCTTTGGAAATGTTTATTACTGTTGGGAAAGCGGGAACGGATATTTATGCAATGGCAGAAGGTTTAGGAAGAATGATTTCGGTTGCTTTGAGATTTTCATCCCATCTGTCAGTTGAACAAAGGGTTCAGGAAATTATTAATCAGTTGTCAGGTATTGGGGGCGCCCGCAGTATGGGATTCGGAAAAGATAGAATCAGAAGCTTGCCCGATGCAGTCGCCAAAGTATTGTCAATGCACTACGATTTTAACGGAGAAACAAAAAAAACGAATGGAGTTAGTCACGAGGTAAAAGAAGAAGCACCTAAATTAGTGACCGCAACCACTCAGCCTTCGTTGATTCAACCGTTGATGGCTGTACCGAAGTCGACTTCTTTTGATATTTGTTCCAGCTGTGGAGAAGCAACTTTAGTTCATGAAGAAGGATGTAAGAAGTGTTATGGGTGTGGATACTCGGAGTGTTAATATGACTATTTATACCCGTACAGGTGATAATGGAACTACATCGCTATTTGGTGGTAAACGAATTTCCAAAGCTGATTGCCAAGTTGAGACTTACGGATCAATTGACGAACTGACTTCCTACATCGGCTTAGTTATTGTGAAAATAAAAAATAAACAGGATAAAAATTTGTTAATTGAAATTCAAAAAGATTTATATCAAATAATGAGTTTTTTATCAGGAGCGAAAATTGATTTATTAAAACTCGAAAACAAAGTTTTAGTTTTTGAGAAAACAATTGATGAGATTGAAGAAAAACTTCCTAAATTAAATAAGTTTATTATCCCTGGTGGTAACGAAATTTCTTCATTATTTCAAATTAATAGAGTTATTTGTCGAAAAGCTGAAAGAAGAAATATAGATTATTTCAATAAAAATAAAATTACGAGTAACGAATTACGAATTATAAAGTATCTAAACAGATTATCCGATCTTTTTTTTGATATGGCGCGGAAGTATGGAAAAAATAAGGAAGTTGTTTTATAATCATGCTCTAATATGAAAAAAATACTTTTATCTTTGGGTTTGGTTTTAATTATTTTTTCAAGTTTTATATATTTACGTTTTCCGAAGGAATTAAGGCAGTTAATTAATCAAACAATACCATTAAAGAAAATTACAGTTTCCTTAATAATTTGGGAATTATTACCAGAAAAAGGAATAAGCTTTGACAATCAAATTGTAGTTGATGGATCAACAGCGCTTGATTTGCTTAGTTTATTAACCGATGTTAAAACACAAGGAAAAGGAGCAAATGCATTTGTTATAGAAATTAACAATCGGAAAACTGACTCAAGTAAAAAAGAGTTTTGGGCTTTTTATGTAAATGGTAAACAGGCTGAAGTTGGAGCGGGAAGCTATATACTTAAAGAGGGAGATAAAATTCTATGGAAAATAGAAACATATTAAAAAATTTTCAAAAAGCTATTTCTTTCACAGCGATTATTTTATTGACTGTAGTTGCCCGTCTCATTCCTCATGCGCCAAACTTTGCTCCAATCGGAGGATTAGCACTTTTTTCCGGTGCCAATTTTAAAAATAAAGCCGCTTTATTAATCCCATTATCAGCGATGTTTATATCCGATATTTTTTTAGGATTTCATAAAACCATTCCCTTTGTTTACGTTAGTTTTATCATTATTGCTTTAATTGGAGGACTGATAAAAACAAATAAATGGCAGTCATTAGTTTTGGCCAGCTTAACATCTTCTGTCCTATTTTTTTTAATAACTAACTTTGGTGTCTGGGCAACGGGAGCAATGTACCAAAAAAACTTTGCGGGACTTATGCAATCGTATGCATTTGGGTTACCTTTTTTTAGAAATACATTAATTTCTGACCTATTTTATTCCTTCTCATTTTTTTATGGATACAGATTTTTGTGCCACGCAATTTCTGACCTCCGAGGTCAGAATCGGTTGGTCAAATCAGCCTAAAACCGGCAGGGGAAATTTTTCTTTCAGATACTTTTTATAAAGTTTAATACTGTTTCCATGATCGAAAGCCATTTCTTCTTTTGCCGGTAGTTTATCCAAATCAAACCATTGAAGTCGAGAGACTTCCTCATCTGACTTTCCGGTTTGTTTACAAGCATTTGCAATAAATATAAAATCGACGTTCTGTCTGTCTTCACGGGGGCGATTGGGGTTATCATTAATTCGAAAAAGTTGTAAATTATTTATTTCCCAACCGCTTTCCTCCATCACTTCTCGTTTAACCGCCTGTATTAAATTCTCTCCATGGTTAAAAAATCCTCCAAGCAATCCCCATTTTCCTGACTCAGAAATTGGTTTTCCGATTAATGTTCCTCTTAGACCAAGAAGGATTTTATGATCTTTGATTACCATTGCATTAACCGTTACATGACGAAGAGATGCTTTATTATTATTTTCAAAATAACATGTGATCATAAGTGTATTATAATCAAAATATGACTGATAAAAACTATACTAAAATTGATGATTTATTGGAAGAACAAAATAGCAATAGCCAATCTAAAGAGGCGGAGCCGATTGCAGCGGAAAAATTTGAAATAAAAGAACCGGTTGAAGATAATGTTGAAGAAGAAGTAAGACCTTTTGTATCACCAAGAGCTGAGACAATCGAACTGCCTCCTGATTTAAAAAAAATGGGCTTACAGGCAGTGTCTCATTCTCAATTTCCCAGTTACAAAAATATTAAATTACCGTTAACTGATGAAAAGATTATCGTTGGGAAAAAAGCACCCATCACATCGTCTATCCGTTGGCTTGCAGAATTTGCCTTTTATATTTTAGCTCAAGCCCATTTAGGATTAAAGGTGGTGCATGGAAGAGTCATACGGGTTTTAAAGCTATAGATTAGATAAAATCAGATTAAATTAGATTTAATCGGATAAAATTAGTCTTTAACTAATCGTATCTGATTGCATCTGACTTTGTCTGATTATATCCTTTAAATCACTTTATTTATTTCCGATAGAAATCCTTCTTTACTGACGGCACCGACGAATTGGTTAACAACTTGACCGTCTTTAAAGACTAAAAATGTTGGGATAGAAAATATTTGATATTGTGAAGATAGTTCTTGATTTTGATCAACATCAACTTTGGCAAACTTAACATTTTTTACTTCTTCTGCTAACTGCTCAATGATCGGACCGGTCATTTTACACGGTCCGCACCAGGTTGCATAAAAATCAACCAAGACAACCCCTTTACTTTTTAATACTTCTGTTTCAAAATTATTTTTATCAAGGTGAAAAACGGCCATAGATTCATATCTTAGTACGAGATATTTTTAATGTCAAACGGAAAAAATGAAGGTAGGTATCTATCGTGATTTTTTTCCTGTCTCCATACCCTAAATCTGTACTTTTGTAGGTTATAAGCGGTTGACAAAAAATACAAGAATGTAATACTCCCAATACTACAAATCCGATAAATACTACCAATGAATTAAAAACAAATATACAAATGATTTAATAATTAAAATATTTGTTTATTAAATTATTTATTGGTCGGATTGGTGACATTGGTAGTATTGGTTTATTAAATAATATGCTTGCAAAGATTTTTTCCGGAACGGTTATTGGTTTGGACGGAATATTAATTGAGGTTGAGGTCGATGTAGCGACCGCCGGGTTTCCCGGTTTTACCATCGTCGGTCTTCCGGATAAAGCAGTAGGAGAGGCGAAGGAAAGAGTCCGGGCAGCAATAAATAATGCGGGACTTAAAATTCCTGATACAAGAATTACCGTTAATTTAGCTCCGGCTGACATTCCTAAAGTCGGCTCGGCTTTTGATCTGCCAATGGCAATTGGGATTTTAACAGCAGGAGAAATGATCAATAATATTTATTTTGAAGACAGCCTATTTATTGGAGAGCTATCACTAAAAGGAGATGTGCGACGGGTACCCGGAGCAATTTCAATTGCACTTCTGGCAAAATCAAAAAAAATTAAGAAAGTATTTGTTTCAAAAGAAAATTTAGAGGAAGTTATTTTAGTTGATGGAATAGAGGTTTTTTCGGTTGGAACTCTGACTGATCTGATTTTACACTTAAATGAGGTTAAATTGATTTTACCTACTCCACATAAAGATTTTGTCAGCTTAATTAAAGAGGAGAAGTATGATAATTTGTTTGAAGATATAAAAGGACAGGAGACAGCAAAAAGAGCTCTTGAAATTGCCGCGGCAGGGTTTCACAATATCATTCTCAAAGGTCCACCGGGAACAGGAAAAACACTTTTATCACGGGCTTTTCCATCAATTTTACCGCCAATGGAAAAAGAAGAAATCCTTGAAGTGACCAAAATATATTCGGTCGCGGGTCTTCTTTATAATCAAAATTTTATTGCCAGCCGACCATTCCGCTCACCTCATCACACGACCTCAAGAATTGGCTTAGTTGGGGGCGGATCAAATCCGACGCCGGGAGAAATTTCTTTAGCTCACCGTGGAGTTTTATTTTTGGATGAAATCCCTGAGTTTCCAAGGACAACTCTTGAGAGTCTCAGGCAACCTTTGGAGGATGGATTTATAACCATATCCAGAGCGTCGGGAACGCTTATTTTTCCATCACGATTTTTATTACTTGCGGCATCCAACCCCTGTCCCTGCGGATACTTAGGACACGAGAAAAAACCCTGTCACTGTTTACCGGGAACAATTTTAAAGTATCAAAAAAGACTTTCAGGTCCACTGCTGGATCGCATTGATCTTCATATCGACGTTCCATCGGTCACCGAGGAAAAATTAACCAGTAATATTTTGAGCGAGTCAAGCCAGAAAGTCAGAGAGCGCGTAGTTAAAGCAAGAGAAATTCAAAAGAAAAGATTTAAAGGTCTGAAAATATTTACAAACGGCGAAATGTCATCGGCCCAGATAAAAAAGTTTTGTCAATTGACTCCGGAAGCAGTTAATTTACTCAAACAGGCAATAGCTAAACTGTCACTCTCTGCCCGCAGTTATTTTAAGACGATAAAAATCAGTCAAACAATTGCTGACTTGAATGGAAAAGAAAAGATAGAAATAGAGTACGTTGCCGAAGCGTTACAGTTTAGATCGCATGATGAATAGGTATTGACAAGGAAAAAAAGATTCTCTATACTTTTTTACATATGTTTAACTTCTTGTCAGTATTTGCGGTACCACCAGATGCAATATATCCGAAGGTTCAGTTAGGATTTAAGATTCCTGATATCTCTCAAATACTTACTTTTATTTTGAGATTTTTCTTTATCATTGCCGGCTTGGTTGCTTTGCTTTATCTTTTGCTTGGAGCATTATCATGGATTACATCGGGAGGAAATAAAGAGTCGGTTGATAAAGCCAGAGAAAAGATTCAAGCGGCTGTAGTTGGTTTAATATTGATATTTGTGGTTTTGGCTCTTGTAATTGTCATTGAAACTGTTTTTTTCATTCCAGGTGAAGGATTGGGTATTTCAAAACCTATTCATTTTCCCGGCTTAGTTGAACGGGGGGCTAACTAATTATTTCTTAATTGTGTTAAATTTATTTTTATCAGGTACCATTCGGTTCCTGACTTCGCCTCTTTTCGCAGTTTCTGCTCAAATCCAAGATTGGGAAACCGGCCCAAATGGAAGTTGTGTGGTTGATGGAGTTCCTACTCTCAAGTGTTTAGAAATAGTTTTTGGAAATATTCTTTTTATGTCTTCATTTTTTATTATTATCGTTTTATTTATTATGTTTGTCGTAGGTTCATTTAAATATCTAACTTCTTTTGGTAACGCGGAAGCCATTAAAAAAGCTCAGGGGACTTTAAAATATGCTTTAATCGGATTTATCTTATTTGTCAGTGCGTTTTTGATATTAACGATTATTGATAAGCTTTTCCTCGGAGGGGGAAATAAAATCTTCCAGTTCAATCTTGAGACACCTCCATAATTACTTTGAGGGAGTTACAAAAATCACCTTTACTCCTTTATCTTCAGGAATGGGCGAGGCGATTTTATTTTTTTCACTGATAAAGTTATAAGAGACAAAAAAAAGAAGAGCGATGCCAATAGCGATTAAAATGATTCCAAAACCTTTCATAAATTTATCTTTTCTTTAACTAAATATTTTGGTCTTTTCTGTACTTCCTGATATATTTTACCAATATACTCACCGATTATTCCAATGGTGATTAGTTGAATTCCTCCAATAAACATAATCGCGGTAAAAAGACCAGCCCAACCGATGACAAATGATTGAGGAGAAATTGCCTTCATAATCAGCTCATAGATTATTCCTAAGAATCCAAATATCCCTGATATAAAACCAAAATAAGTTGCCATTCGCAGTGGTTTGACGGAAAAGGAAGTGATTCCCTCAAGGGCAAAATTTAGCATCTTAAAAAAACCGTAATGAGTCTGGCCTGATAATCGTTTTTCCCGTTTAAAATAAACAAATTCAGTCGGATATCCGCCCCAGGAAACCAAACCTCGCAGAAAGCTTGGCCGCTCATTTAAATTATTTAAGAAGTTGACGACTTGCCTATCGAGCAAGCGGAAATCTCCAACCTCTTGAGGAATTGGCGTGTCAGATAAGAAATTAATCAGTTGATAAAAAAGAGTTGCCGTATATTTTTTAAAAAAGTTTTCTCCCTGCCTTTCATTTCTTCGAGCGTAAACTATTTTTGCGCCCTTCTGCCAAATTTCTATCATTTGAGGAATGATTTCCGGCGGGTCCTGAAGATCGGCATCAATGGTAATTACACAATCTCCTTTAGCTATTTCATATCCGGCCATTAAGGCCATCTGATGACCGAAATTTCTGTAGAAGGAAATTAATTTAATGTTCTCGTTTTTGGTTGACTGTTTCTTAATAACGAATGGAGTTTTGTCTTTCGAACCATCATCAACAAAAATAATTTCATAGTTCATTTCTTTGACAACAGGAAGAAGGCGTTTAATTAATGGCTCAACATTCTGTTCTTCGTTAAAGACAGGGATGATGATCGATATTAAGAAAGTGTTCATGAAAATTATTATAACATTTTTGAGGGTCCACCTACGTTCATGTTCGTCTCGTGGTCTACGTCCACGCAGACGAAATATTCACTTTGGCGGACACAAAAGTCCGTAATTCCTCGTTCCTCGGAAACGGACTTTAGTGTTACGGGGCCGGGAGTCGAACCGCGGTCTAGGAGATTATGAGCCTCCTGTGCAGCCGTACACTACCCCGTATTGTTAAATTACGTTTAAATTATACTAAAAATTTTGTGCTTATGTGTTGTTGAAAGTAATTAGTTAACTTGATTGTCATCCCCGCGTAGGCGGGGATCCAGTCCATAATTACCTTATAAAAAATATAATTAACGCAGTAATAATTAGTATTAATTCTAACAATGCTATTGGCCAAGCTTTTAATAAGTAAAACCTAAGAACTTCTTTATTGTTTGTCATCATTTTTATTTTAGGAAATGATCTAAATGGATAGAGCCAATTAATTTGAGGATTTATTTCTACTTTAGTAAATCCAAGTTTGTAAGTCCAATAACCAACGTCATCTAAAACTAAATGAAGAAACATCGAAGCAATAATTAAAATAGATAAAAGAAATGATGGTTGTAACAATAAATACCACCCAAAATATAACAGCGAAATTCCAAATGGTGTATGGGTTAAATTTTGGTGATGAGCTTCACCCGTTTTACCATTAACAAATCCCAATAAAAAATCTAAATCAACAATATTTCCAGCAATAATAATCGATATAATCTCTTTATTAGTAAGTGTTAATCCAAATAATCTTGGTGTTTCAGCTAATAAATATGATATAGCCACATGACCTCCAGTTAACATAGTTAGTTTTTAAAATATAACTCCCACCACTGCCTCCAGTTGGGCAAAGGTGTTGGAGTGACTGGGATAAGAGCTTTAGGCGGGGAGGGAATAATTAAAGCAATTTCGTTATCCTTTAATAAATTAAGATTATTCCTGATTGTTTTCTCAATTTCTTCGGTGCTTTTTTTCCGGACAACTTCAGTTTTCAATTCAATATTCCTTTTCCTTTCTTTTTCAAAATTTTGTTTAAATTGCTGATAAAAATCAAGCTTACCTTTGTAGGAAAAGAGATTTTTGAGGAGGGAGGAGAAGAGGAATATAAGCAGAAAGATAAAGATGGTATTTTTGATCAGTTTCATAATTCGTTGTTTGTCATCCCCGTGAAAACGGGGATCCAGTCCATTAGTAATATTATATGGTAATTTTAGTCTGGATTCCCGCCTCCGCGGGAATGACACATTGTTGTAAATAAGAGTTAGTGAGCAAGAAATTGTTGGAGTGTCTTCATTATTCGTCCTGGGTCAGCTTTTGATTTCAATTCTTTCATACAGATTCCGATGATGGCTTTCTGATTATTGTCAAAAACCGCCTGGTTTTCTTTTATCACTTTTTCAATTTCAACCTTAAGTTCGTCATCGTTAATTTCCTTTGGCAAATACGCGAAGGCGACCTCTAACTGTTTTTTACTGTCTTCAGCTAATTCTTTTCTTCCGCCTTTTTCAAAAGCTTCGACTGATTCTTTTAGTTCTTTGATTACTTTTCGAAGTACGACCATTGTTTCCTCATCTGTTAACTCTCCGCCAGCCGGCGGATTTTTATCAATCTCTTTATTCTTAACCTGTGCTAAAATGAAACGGAGAACGCTAAGCTTGGTTTTTTCACCTGCTTTAAGGGCAGCAATCTGGTCAGCTTGAATTTTTTGTCTTAACATAAGATAATTATAGACTTAATTATGAAAAAAACAAATAAACCCTCCTTCGCTAAAGCTACGGAGGGTAGGGATATTATTTCACTTTTTGGTAATATCCAAAAAATGATTTCTACCAAACCGGACATATCTCAAATGTTTAAAGAAGTGCAAATGATGAAATTTAAAATAAAACCAATTCAGGGAGATCTAATGGCCTTCAATTTAAAAAACGAGAATTTTATTGAAAGCCTTTGGAGCTTAGGTAAACTTGATGAATTTTTTTTTAAAGAAGTCCCTTCACTTTCAAAAAAAGAGAAAGAAATTTTTATGAATTTTTTTGACAGCTTGTATTTTAAATATCAGCAACAATTAAATCAGACAAATCTCCAACAAAGAAGGGTTACGTTGAAAAAAACCGGCTTACTCGAACTGGAAATTTTTAAAGAAAGAAAGTTACAGAAAAAGTCAAATTAATAATTTATACTGAGCGAAGTCGAAGTATGAAAAAATTTCCAGTTGTTATTGATTTAGAAACAAAACATACCTTCCGGGATTTTTCTGAACATGCAAAACTTGGTATAACGGTCTTAGCATTATTTAACTACCAGGACAAATCACAAAAAATATTTACCGAGAAAGATATCAGTGACCTTTTTCCAATCCTTGAAAATTGCTCATATATAATTGGTTTTAATATTAATAGTTTTGATTTACCGGTTCTTCAGCCGTATTACCCTGGTGATATTAAACATTTTAAAACCTTTGATATTCTTGATGATATAAAGAGCATTTTGGGTAGAAGATTGTCTTTAAATGATACAATTAGCGCAACTTTAAATAAAAAAAAGACCGGTCATGGATTAGAGGCAATAGATTTTTATAAAGAGGGAAAGTTGGAAGAATTAAAAAAATATTGTATGGCGGATGTTATGTTGACTAAAGAATTATTTGAATATGGAGTAATTAACAAAAAAATATCATACTTAAATCAAAACGGAAAAGTTGATATAAAAGTTGAGTGGGAAAAATATTTGGAAGATGAGGGTAAGGGGGAGATGCCATTGACATTGCCATTTTAAAATATGCGAATAACAACTCAGCAAATCATTGACTTAAAGAAACCAAAACTAAAAGAAGATATTATTGATGTGTTAAAAAAACGTTTTAGCTCGAGAGTTTTTTCAGACGATGAAGTTGACAATACAGATTTAAATTCGATAATTGAATCAGCCCGGTGGGCTCCTTCATCAAGTAACCGTCAACCCTGGTTTTTTTATTTGGCAAAAAAAGGCAGTCATGGATTTAGAAAAACACTTAATAGCTTAAATGAGAGTAATTATTGGGCAAAACATGCGGGATATTTAGTGATCGGTTGTTATCTTGATGAAGATAGTATAGGAAAGAATAATTATGCCCAGTATGACTTGGGTCAGGCGGTTATGAGTTTGGTAATTCAAGCTCAGTCACTCGGATACTATGCTCATCAAATTGGCGGGTTTAATAAAGATCTGTTAAAAGAAAATATAGCGATAAATCACCCGTTTTTCCGTGGGTTGTGATTGCAATTGGGAAAATTGGAGATTATTCCAAAGCCGATCAAATTTTGATTGACAAAGATAACAAGGAAAGAAAAAGAAAAGAAGAGGTTATGATTGAAGTTTAAAATTCTTTATTATTAATTCTTATTTTTGCATATAACTAACACTAAGCCTATTATTGGGTTAGCTCCAATGGACGGAATTACCGATTCTCCTTTTCGTTGGATTACAGATATTTACGGAAAACCGGATATAATTTACACGGAATTTGTTTCAGTTAAGGGATTAATTTTAGGTAAACCAGCTATTCAAAGAATGCTTCTACATCATAAAACCAAAACAACGACTATTGCCCAATTTTTTGGTTGCGAACCGGAATATTTTTATCAAGCGGCTTTGATGGCCTTAGAAAAAGGATTTGATGGAGTTGATGTGAATATGGGTTGTCCGGATAAAAGTGTTTTTCGTCGGGGAGGAGGAGCGGGATTAATTTTACAACCAAAGTTAGCTAAGAAAATTATTTTATCAGTTAAAAAGGCTATTAAAGAAGGAATAAAAAAATTTAAAATAAAAAAAAATATCACTGTTTCTGTGAAAACGAGAACAGGTTATAAAACTCCACAGACAAAAGAATGGATAAGTTATTTGTTGGAAGCAAGGCCCGATGTTATTTGTATCCACAGCAGGACTTTTGCACAGAAATATTCCGGCTTGGCTGATTGGAATCAAATCGGGATTGCTGCCAATTTGGCGAAATCAACAAAGACAAAAATATTTGGAAATGGAGATATAAAAAACAGGGAACAGGCTTTAGAAAGAATCAAAGAATATGATCTGGCGGGGGTTTTAATAGGGCGGGCTGCATTGGGTAATCCTTGGGTATTCAAGGGAATTATTCCTACCACTGAAGAAAGATTTAAAGTCCTTCTTGAACATTGTAAGAAGTTTGTGAAATTTTTTCCATCAGCTGATTTGAGTATTATGAGGAAACATTTGGCTTGGTATGTTAAAGATTTCCCTCACGCTGCTGAAGTTAGAAATGAATTGATGCAGGTGAACAGCATTGAGGATGTAAAAAAAATTATTTCTTCCATTGGGAAAGAGAAAGATCAACTCGGTCGTTTTTAAAACAAACACCTTCGTTTAGCAACATTTTTTTCTTTTGAGCAATTCCTCCGGTTCCGGAGTAACCGGTGAGTTTTCCATCACTGGCAACGACCCGATGACAGGGGATTTGGGGAGCGTTAGGATTATATTTCATAAAAACCCCAACGGCCCGGGCAGCCTTAAGTTTTCCGGCAAGTTTGGCCAGCTGTCCGTAAGTCGCCACTTTCCCTTTAGGAATAGTACTGCAAATTTTATAAATTTTATTTTTAAATTTATTACTCATTTAATTAATGATAAACTATTATTATCAATAAATATGATTCTTGACCGCAAAAAAAAATATCTCCAGATTGCTTTAAATTCAAACCTTGGTGATGCTTATTCTATCATCCGGTCTTTACCGAAAAGTGACAGGATAATTATAGAAGCTGGGACACCATTAATTAAAGAATACGGGATAGAAGTGATCAGGCAGTTAGTAAACTACTGGTCTCAGGGAGATTTGACCGGAAACCCATATATTATTGCCGATTTAAAAACCATGGACCGGGCAGAAACAGAGGTACAGATGGTAAAAAGTGCCGGAGCTTCAGCCGCTGTTTGTTTAGGTCAAGCTTCACTGGAGACGATCAATAGTTTTGTAGAAAGTTGTCAAAATGAGGGAATTGACAGTATGTTAGATATGATGAATATTGAATATCCGGTGAAAATTCTTCGGCAGTTAAAAAAACAACCAAATGTAATTATTTTACATCGAGGGGTAGACGAAGAAAAATTTAATAAAAATAAACCAATTCCTTATGTGCAAATTAATAAAGTATTAAGTAGTTATAATGTTATGTTATCAATCGCCGGCGGTGATTCTCTCCGTGAAGTTCAAAGAGCAATTTTTAATGGAGCAAATATTGTGGTTGTTTGGAAAGAATTTTATAAATTGTCAAGTAGCACTGGTAAATTAGCTGAAGATTTTTTAAAGGAAATTAAATAAATTAAACTTTACCGGCTAGTTTTTTAAAACCTTCAAGGACCTCGATTGGAAGAGCAAAAATAACCGTGTTTGAAGGATTGGCAGTCGTGGCTTCAATTGTTTGTAAAGTTCTAATCGAAATAGCTCCACTTTTTGAAAGCATTGCCATAGCTTTATTCAAATTATCAGCAGCAGAAAGCTCTCCTTGAGAGCGGATAATAGTTGCCCTTCTTTCCCGCTCGGCTTCAGCTTGCTTTGCCATAACTCTTTTCATATCGGCAGGAATCTCTATATCTTGAATTTTGATGGCAGTGACGTCGATTCCCCAAGTGGTTGTTTCCTGGTCAACAATGGTTTTAATTTCGTCAGCCAATTTTTGTCTTTCACCAAGTAAAGTATCAAGTTCTACACCACCAATAACGTCTCGAAGAGCCGTCTGGGCATATTGGGTAATTGCATAGCTATAATCTTGGATTTTTAAAACTGCATCTTCCGGTTTAATTACTTGGAAGTAAACAACGGCATTAATGCCGACGGGAACATTGTCTTTTGTAATAACTTCCTGGGAGGGGATATCAGATGTTCTAATACGAATATCGGTTCGAATGACCCGTTGAACAATAGGAACAAGAATATTTAATCCGGGTTGGAGGGTGTGAGAATATTTTCCAAGAGTCAAGACAATCCCTCTTTCGTACTGGTCGATTATGACCAATATCTTAGGAATTAATATCACCGCAAAAACTAAAAGAATGACGATTCCAGTAATTGAAAAACTTAACATATTTATTTACTCTCATTCTAATGATGAGAAATGTTTTCGTCAAGTATAAGTTATAGTTTTATTTACTTTGAAAAAATTCTTTCATTACTTTAATAAACATTTTATTCTCCTCTTTGGTACCTATTGTTACCCTAAACCAGCCTTCGCTACCATACTTTGGTTTATCACCTCTAAGGATAAGACCCTTTTTTTGAGCGTATGCAAGAACTTCTTCGCCTGTTTTCTTAGTTGCACCGGCGTCAAATAAGACATAATTGGCTCTGGTTGGGAAAACAACTATTCCGGGAATTTTGCTCATTTCTTTTTCGATAAACGTGGCTTGATCATTGTTAAATTTAACCCGTTGAGATAGACCTTTCTGATCTTCAAGACCGGTCAAAGCTGCCCACATCGTGATTGTCCCCACGTTCCAAGGTAGAAGACTTGCAGCAATTTTCATGGCCACTTCCCGGTCAGCTAAAAGATATCCGAATCGAAGTCCTGCCAGCCCATATGCTTTTGACAGGGTGCGGGTGACAATGACATTTTTAAATCTTTTAGTAAGCTTCGCTAATGATTTTTTTAAACCGGCATATTCGATATATGCTTCATCAATTACAAATGGAATCCCAAGCTCTGCAATCCGGACAAAATCTTTTTCATCCATGAAATTACCGGTTGGGTTATTCGGATTAGCAATAACGATCACTTTTGTTTTATCAGTGATTGCCTTTATAATCCCTTCGGGATCATAGATCATTTTTTTATCTTTATAAATCATCGGGGCGGAAATTATTTTTCCACCAAATAATTCACACCGTAATTTATAAATTCCAAAACATGGTGATTGTTGAATTACTTCATCTCCAGGTCGCAAAAATACCCGGTAGATCATATCAAAAACCTCACTCGATCCGTTTCCCAAAACTACATTTTCCGGACCTGAAAGTCCGTTTATTTTTGCAAGTTTTCCCCGGATTACTAAACCCTGATCAGGATAACGGTTGGCAATTTTGCTATATTTTGCAATAGTTTTTAAAACCTTTAATGAAGGAGGGATCGGATTTTCATTGGACATCATCCGGTGAAGAGATGGATCTTTCCAGGCCAAATCAATGTGAGAAGAAACATACATTTTTAACGGTTTAATCCAAGGAACGTAATACTCATCCACTGTTTTTTTCATATTTATTTTCCTTTAACTTTTAATTTGGACATTCGCTCACCCATATAATTTTCCAGACCAGCCGAAGCTTGAGAAAATAATTCTGCCGTTGCCACCGTTGCCGGAAAAGTATTAAATTGATCGACTTCCATTCCATTTTCATTCCATGCTTGTTGAATATATGGAATTTTACTCATCTTAAATAAAACTTCATCCGGTACGTCATTTAATAAAATTTCTTCTTTAAAGTTTAAGTCCGCACAACGGTTAAAAAGTGGCTCAAGGACATAAGGAGGCATCGTGTAAACAATATTGCCGGCAATCTTTTCTACATCCCAGAAATGATATTTACCATTAACCATCGGGCCGTCGCGCATCGAGCAGGCCAACATTTTGCTTGGCATGGCATTTTCCTCAAGCAGTTTATAAGCTCTCCGGAAAACATAAACACCCAACCAATGTTTATCACTCCAAGATAGTTTAATCCCGCGTCTTTCCGCCTGTTGGTCAAGGACGGGGTGCTCTGTCAATCTCCCAATCATCATTGTGATGACAGCTCGCCATTTGCTCATGTCGACTTTATTTTTCAGCCCTAATTCCATTCCTTCTTTGGCCGCTTTAGCGACTGCCCAAATTTGTGGCAAGGAAAAACAGATAGTGACGTTAGTTGGAATTCCAAGAGAAGATAACACTTTTACTACTTCCACTCCCTGAGTGCTGGCCGGAACTTTAATCATCACATTTGGAGCAATCGCCCGGATTTCTTTAGCCATCTTAATCATTTTTTCGGTTTCGGTAATCAGCCGCGGGTCAAGTTGACCGGAAATATATCCGTATTTTCCGTTAGTTGCTTTCCAAATTGACAACATCATTTCAGCGCCACGCCGGATAACTTCTTTATAAGTAAGCAAAAAATATTCATAACGGCTTAAACCTTTATTGGTCCGAATCATATTGTCAACCCATTTGTTCCAAAAAGGTAGGTCGCTATTGACGGCAGCGAGGGATAGAGGGGGATTAGTTGTACAACCGCGAATCAGACTTTTTGCCGGGTCGGAAATGTTATAAATCCTATTGAGCTGTTCTTTCAAAACTGCTTTTTTACTTGAAGGGGCGGCATCAACCATTTTTTTTAACCAAGGCTTAAAAACGAGAGGAGAGGAGTCCCACCAGATTTCCATATCCGGATGAACTTTTATCAGTCTATCAAGGGCGCTTTGTATCATAAAAAAATATTTTTTTATAATTTATAATGCCGATTTACTGACTAAAAAAGCTACGAAAGTAATTATAGCATTTATTATTTAAATGCAAATGATTCTGTAATTTTACGGTCCGGTGGCTAAGTCTTCAATTCTCCACATTTTCCCTTCTTTAACCAAAGTTACCCAACGGATATTCTGACCGTTTTCCCAGCCGAAATATGGAATCGGTTCGTTGGCTGAGTTCGGATTCATGGTGACATCGAGAGTCAATTTATAGGTATGTTTTGTTTCTGTCCAATCTTCTTTCATCGAGGGTTCAACGCGTATTACTTTTAAGGAATCAATGGCGTTGAATTGGACAGCCCAAGCTTGTTTTTGTGAATCATCATTTGTTATTGAAGAGACCATCATCGAAACAGCATCGCTTGGTCTTTTTGTTTCAATTAAAGTAAAAAATGAACTAATTATGTCAGTATCTTGCGGAAGAGGGACGGTCGATTCTTTTTCTGCAGGCGAAGTTGGGGTAGTTATTAACTGATTATTATCAATATTATTTTCAGTTTTATCTGGTTTGTTTTTATTTTGTGCTGACATCAAAACAACTGCTCCAATTACTAACGCAATTCCAAGTCCGAAGATTAGATTTTTGTTCATAGAAAAATGACATTAATTTGTAACAATTTAGTCTGGATTCCCGCCTTCGCGGGAATGACCTGTGTACACCAGTCGTCCTTCAATTTCCCTGGTTGTATTTTGATTGTTCCGGAAAAATTCTTCCAATACTTGTTGAATGGATGTTGAAACCACTTTGGTTTTTCCGGATGCAGTTAACTCTTCCGGACTAATGTTTAGATAATTTTGACAGTTGCCGTAGTGAAAATTTTGAATACAGAATTTATAGAAAGAGCTATCCAAAACAGGTTGGTTTTTAATTGATAAAGAAATTAATTTTTTTTCTTTGTCAGAATAAGCTACTTTAACTTCGTGATTTATCTGATAACACTCTCCCTCTCCATCACGGTTTTCAATCCTCATAAAATGGGCAAAGATTTTTTTCAGTTGACTTCCTGTAATTTCAAATTGTGTCAGAGAATCATCGTACGGGAAACAGGCAAGAAAATCTTTTAAAGTAATTGCCGGACCGATTTTTTTAACCCGGATTGATCCGCTACCAACCAGAACGACGTCAGAACCTGAGCTTTCAGCTATTCCATCGGCCACGAAGTTCCCAAGGGTTGTTTCCTCTTCGCGTTTTGGATGAGTAAGTTCTTTTGAAAGTTTACAAATTAAGGTACTATATTTTCGATCGACTTCGTCTTTAAACGAATCAATATATTCTTCCAATTTTTTATCAGGTTTAGCTATATTTTCGTTAATTTGGATTAACTGCCATTTATAATCAATAATCAAATTAGTGTCGTCGTCGACCGCGATATCAAATCGGCCAATCTGGTCAGTTCCAACTCCGGCTTGAGCAATTAAAATATTATTTACTTTAGCTGGTTTATCTAAAATGCTGTGGGAGTGTCCGCCAATGATTATGTCAACTCCCCATTCAGGCTTTATAAGTTTAGCTAACTCAATATCCGACTCATAACCAATATGAGTCAGTAAAATTGTCAGATCAATATCATTATTTTTATAGGCATTACAAATTTTTCCTACCTCAGCACTCGCTTCTGACAGATCAACAAAACTACCGATTAATTTATCCTGTTTAATCGAGTCCATTATTTTTTCAGTAATTATTCCGGTAAATAAAATATCAAATCCAGCCTTTTTAATAATTAAATAAGGATTCATTAGCCTTTTATAATTTTTCTTAATATAAAGATTGGCGTTGACGATGGGAAAATTGGCAATCTTTTCCAGAAACAAAAGATGGGGAAGACCGTAATCTATTTCATGATTGCCAAGGGTGACCACATCGGGAGCAAGCCAGTTCATGATCTCAATAGTTGAAAGTCCTTTCCACTCGGAATCAATTAGCGATCCTTGAAGCATATCTCCTGCAATGACATACAAAACATTTTCTTCCTCTTTGCGTACTTTATTAATATATCCGGAAAGCAAGGAAATACCCCCGATCAATTCTTTTTTCCCTTCCCTGATTTCGGCCAAAAAATCACCGTGCATGTCATTGGAGTGAAGAATCGTAAATTTTTTTGTCTTCATACTAAGTTATTTTTTTCGGCCAAAGAGAACCTTTATCTTTTTTCATTTTGTCACCAATTTTTATTTCATTGTAAAGTTTGACCGAGGTGGCAATATTATGCTCCTCTCCATTTTCCAACCTGACCCGGTAAAAATAGAAATGTTCTTTTAGATTACTGTCTTCTTTATCTTTAACATTATGACCTTTATCAATTACCTCTCCGACCCAAGCGTCATTCTTTGCTTTAAAAACAAGCTTGCCGATTAATAAGAAAAAACCGAGGATTAATAATCCAAAAAAACCGAAAAAAATTATGATCGGGCCAAACACGATATATTTTTCCATAATGATTTAGAAAAATTTTTAATTTTAGTTAATGCAAATTACCTGCGCTTTTCCTTCCTTCATAATTCCCCTGCATCCAAGTTCAACTACCCAAACAGAACAAACTCCCCGCTTTTTATCAGTAAATAATTTTCCTCTCATCCCTTGGCTTAATTCTTCCTTTGTTAGATCAACTTGACACATCCCCTGGCACTCACTGCTGTCGTGACAAATATTTCCCCGGTCGGTGGCTTTTATATTACATGTCTCAAAAGGATCAGGTCCTAATTTTTTCCAAACCCCGCCTGCTTTCAGGCAGTCCCCTATATTTTTAGGAAGTTTAATTTTTTTCCCACAAGGATTTTCCGGTTGTGGATAAGAAGGACTACCATGTTTGATCCAAACTTCTTTATCACAGATCCATGAGTCTTCCGGTCCACCGAAGGCAAAGCGGATAAACAATAAACCGCAAAATATTATAAGAAGAATAATAAGTACTTTCTTTGTTAATACCACGTTAAGTAAATTGTAGGCTTATTAAAAATTAGTTTCAAATATTACCTTTTTTATGTGAGTTTCAAATATAAAAATAGATGAATAAAATACTTATGGTTGTTTATATGAAAGTAAGGTAAAATACATCTATGATAATAAAATTATTAATCAACGCTTTGGCTTTCTACATTACCTCATACATAATTCCGGGGATGATGATTGCCGGATGGCAATCGCTAATTGTGGTTGCGGTTGTCTGGGGAATACTAACAACCCTGATTAAACCAATCCTTATTATCTTGACACTTCCTATCAACATTTTGACTCTGGGGTTATTTACATTTGTGATTAATGCAATATTGCTTTTAATAATAAGCAATCTTGTTCCAGGATTCTTCATCACTGGATTTGGGACAGCTTTTATGGCTTCAATTGTCCTTGCTATCGTCAATGGTTTTTTGTCGACCTTAAAATAAAACCAGTCCAAATACCAGTAAAGACAGGGGGCTACTTTTAGAACAACCCTTACTTTTGACTTATATAAAGAGTTGACATTCCAAAAGAATTAGACATTTAAGACATAGATTGCATGATGAGTAAACCGGAACGGATTCCATAAAATTTTTTTATACAGCAGATGAAGTCGATGGGCAGCGAAAATATGAGACCAGTCGCTGTCAGAATGGAAATTCAGTGCAAAATTCATTTTCGGCTCTTCGGGTAAATTCCCGATGATATCTTTAACTTTTATCCAGAATCTTTCAAGGTTATTAAGATAAATATCTTCGAAAATAATAATTTTTTGTGACACTCTTTTAGTTTCAACAAGTAGCGTTTTTTGATCTTTTACATGATGAAGCACGCCTATTAATAAACTTGTGTCAAAATATTTACTTGGAAATGGAATTTTTTTACCATTGAATAATTGAAATGGGAGCTCAGTGAGGTTCATATCAAGCACATCGATACCTTTGATTTGAATTTGTTTATTGTTTACTAATTCTTGTGATATAATCATATTTCCGCAGCCAATGTCTAAAATATTTTCCTTAATTTTGATATGATGGTTTAGCAAGTTAACTATGTTTTTAGCCCTGAGTTTAAGAAACGGCCAATAAATATATTTTAAAGGAGAGTTTTTTGTCATTGATACCATTATAGTAATATAAATTACTTTATTCAATTTTATCTCTTTTGTTTATGATATAATTAGCTAATGAAAGACACAGAATTAAACTACTCAGAGCTTCTTTATCTACATGCTGATAAATATGTTCCTGCGCCTGGTTTTTTACAGAATAGCGAAGAACTTCCAGGTGGAAAAAAATTAAGCATTGTCAAATTGGGAAATCTTGAGGCAGAAGCAGCTTTTGCATATTTGTACTTTAATGGTTATATAGATTTGGAAATAAAAACAAAAAAAATATTGGGATTTATTCCTAAAAAAACTCTTATCTCAACCAAAAAATCAAACGGGCTTGATTTAACTTCATTAGAGAAGTCGATATATAATATATCTGAAGGTACAGAAATTTCTACAATACTTTATAGGTTGATCGGGGAAGAGTGCGCCATTCCTTGGGCGGTCGTCGTGAGGGTTGCAAAAAAATCTTTGGTGAATAAAGAATTTTTAATTGAGGAAAAGATTACTAAAAAAATTATCGTCTCATACATTGTTTACAAATATCATCTTAATGCCAAAAAGAATGTTGATTTTAAAGATGAGATTGTAGAAATGGATGAAAAGCTAAAAGAGTTTTCTAAGAAAGATTTTTATAAACAATTAATAAAGGGTATCGACTCCGGCATTGCCTCCCAAAAAGAAAAGCCTGATACTTCTGAATAATTTTTATTTTTATCAATTGCTTAAGTTTCCTTGACAAAAGGAAACATATAATATATAGTTTCCTTATGACAGGGAAAGATTTACTTAAAACTATCATTTCTGACAATCAACAAAGAGCCATTCCAGTAGTGTGGGAAAGAATGCTCAAAATACCAATTGACAGCAATAAAATTATAACTTTATCAGGAGTAAGAAGAAGCGGGAAAACCTACCATCTATTTAATTTGATAAATCAACTTAAAGAGAAAGCCGTACCAAATGAAAGGCTTATTTATTTTAATTTTGAAGATGAACGATTACATCTCTCAAGTAAAGAACTCGATTTAATTCTCCAATCATACCAAGAGTTATATCCAGCTCAAAAATTATCCGATTGCTACTTTTTCTTTGATGAAATTCAAGAAGTAAAGGGTTGGGATAAATTTATCAGTAGAATTTATGCGTCAATTAGCAAACATATATTTATCACTGGATCCAATGCTAAATTATTGTCTAAAGAAATTGCCACAGCATTAAGAGGCAGAACAATAACCTTTGAAATTTACCCTCTTTCATTTGCAGAATATATTAGCGTATTATCTCCAAAGTTAAATCATCAAAACAGTAGAGACAAAGCAAAGATAATCAATTTTTTTGATAGCTTTATTCATCAAGGTGGATTTCCTGAACTCGTTTATCAAAAAGATGAATTAAAAGATAAAATACTGCAAGAATATTTTAATGTTATGGTACTCCGGGATTTAATTGATCGATATCAAATTTCTAAAAGTTCTATACTTAAATATTTTTGTAAGAGGGTGATTGGTACGAGCGCTGGTGAATTTAGCGTAAATAAAATTTACAATGAGCTTAAATCTCAAGGTTATCAAGTCAGTAAGGATACCTTGTATATGTATCAAAATTATGTGGAGGCAATCTATTTAAATCGATTTATTAATAAATACTCCCATTCAGTGGTGAAAGCAGAAAGTTCACAAAAAAAATGTTATGTTATTGATCAGGGGATGGGTGCGGCTTTAGATTATAAACTCAGTCAAGACAAAGGAAGACTTCTAGAAACTACTATTGCTTTAGAGCTTTTGAAACAGGATAAACAAATTGCTTATCAACAAAATGGAAGTGAGTGTGATTTTGTGGTGATTAAAAAAGGAAAAGTGATTACCGCAATCCAAGTAGCTTTTGATCTTGTTGAACCAAAAACAAAAGAGCGTGAGATAAAAGGTTTAGTACAAACATGTATTAAATTTAATCTTTCTGAAGGTACAATCCTTACTTTTGATTATGAAGAACAGCTAAAACGTGATGGTATTGAAATCTCAATTATTCCTGCTTGGAAATATTTTACCTCCGGCGTCTCCTCCCAAAAAGAAAAGCCAGATAATGATGATTAATTTTCTATAATATAATTATATGAAAAAGTTATTTCTCTCGTCATATTTTGCTTTTGTTTCAGACTTTTTAATTCCACTTTTACCTAAACCTGCAAAAGAATTAAAACTAGCTTTTATTACAACAGCTGCTGACCCATACAAAGTAAAGCTTTGGTTGTATGTAGATAAGCTTAAATTAAAACTGATGGGCTTTAAAATATTTGATCTGGACATAAAAAATAAAAATGAAAAAACACTTTTAGAAGAACTAAAAAACATCGATGTCATTTTTGTCAGTGGGGGAAATACATATTACTTACTTGAGAAATCGCTTCAAAGTGGTTTTGATAAAGTAGTCAAAAAATTAATAAATAGAGGGGTTATATATATTGGTTCAAGTGCTGGGTCAGTTCTTACTTGTCCAACAATAGAACACATTGAAGGTATGGATGATCAAAGTATAACTAATTTATCAAATTATACCGGTTTAAATTTAATAGATTTTCTTATTCTTCCTCATTATGGAGATCAAAAATATATGAAACAAATTAATTTTATTTTAAGCAAATGGCATTCAAAATATAAAATTATTTCCTTAACAAACATGCAGGCAGTGGTTGTCGAGGGAACTTCATATAAAATTGTTGAGTCTAAAAATATTTTTAATATCTAATTTTTGGGAATAAAACTTATTTCCCCGCTGCCTTAAACAATGAGAAAAGGACGATGCTGGAAACGATGATAATCACTAAAAGAAATCCGACGACGAGGAGGCGGGTGGTTTTATTTTCTTTTTGCATATTTCTTGAAAATATTAATTAATAATTGGAAAAGTGATTTAATTCCTTTCCAAATAATTACCAAAAGTTTTTTGATTAATTTCCAAATAAATATTCCAAATTGTTTTAACAAAATAATTATTTTCCCTCCAACTTTAGTTTTACGAAAGTGAAATAACATTGCACCAAATATTAAAATTAAAACCCCTAATATAATCGCAAGAGATTTAAAATTTACATAACTTGTTTCTTTGATCCCATTATTTTTGTCAATCGTTATCTGTCTTCCTTGATTGATATTTAGATCAATTTTATCTCCCAGTATTTTCACTTCGCCGGAATCGACCGCAACATTGAATTTATTGACTTCATTTTTGACGGTGAATTTGGTATGAATGTTTTGGACGATAAAATATTCGTCTTCTGGCAAAAGATGATGTAGGAAATCAGTGAGTTTAACCATAAACTGTCCTGTCCAATACCGGTCAAACTTGATTGCGTATATTGTTACCGGGGAACCAAATTTAGCAGTCAATTGGCCTTTGATCAGTATCGGATTATGGTTGTAATCAACGGAAAATATTGTGTCTTTAGTAATTGAGAGAGTTCCCAGGTTAGTGCTGGTAAATGGCCGGATCATGGATATCTGAATATTTTTGTCTGCACGATACATTACTCCGGGATCAAGACTGGCGAAAGTATTTTCACCCGACGGGAAAAATTGCCCACGAGAGTAATATGAAAGTCCGTTAAACCATTGAGGGACAACGGTCGGAGTCAGATCTGCCGGTCGATATTCATTGTCATATTCACCGATTTTATAGAGTTCAATTCGGTTCGAAACTAATTGGGCAAAAAACAAACCCTTGTCATTGGCAAAAACAAACCTGACATGTTTATAGGGAAACTCCGGTGTTTTATCAACCCCATTTTCGTCGTAAACTTTAAGTTTTAATGAGCCTCCACTACCCTCCGTTATAATCGTATACGCCCCACCCGGGCTGACGGCAACGCTTTTATAAGAATTATCACTGTCTAATTCCTTACTCCAATTGGATGGACCTAAATAATATAGCTTCTTATAAGTCCGGGCAACAATTGTACCATCGTCATATGTTGAATCAAATTTATTTGAGGCTGTATTCTCAGGGATATCACCGATCACCCGAACTTTTTTATTGGAGATCGTTTCTTCGCAAAGCCCTTCATTGCAACCACCAACATAATTATTATTCCTCAAAAAATGATCTCCGCAATGAGCGGGATTTCGTTTAAAATTATCATCGCCTTTCCCCTCGGTCTCATACTGGGTATATTTATGCAGACCTTTATCAAGTAAAAAAAATGGACAGACATAGAAGCCGTCCGGCGAGACGTCCATCGATACCGATATTCCGCCCAGGGTGGTTGAGCCGATTTCATTGCCGGATGCGTCAAATAATTTCAAAATCCCTTCCCGGGTTTTACCAGATCCTACACTGATGAATAATCCGACCGTCCCGCCGTCGTAAGAGGCATCAAGCC
>Ga0208373_1001113_pt1 | contig 38125 bp, 43 predicted proteins | sample RifOxyC2_FD_184036 | JGI IMG/M metagenome (GOLD analysis project Ga0208373, IMG submission 184036) | Soil microbial communities from Rifle, Colorado - Rifle Oxygen_injection C2 (SPAdes) | ecosystem: Environmental > Terrestrial > Deep subsurface > Rock core/Sediment | place: Rifle, Colorado...
TGTTCGATGGTGATGTCAATGCTCCTCTTGGATTTATAGGCATAGGGAATGGGTTCAAGGATGTCTGCTTTGACAATACCGGGGTCTTCAATCCGGTAACTGGGTTTATAGGTTTTATTTTCAACCATCTTTATGCTTTCCTCTTTTTAGGATTAACGGAAAAATTTCTTTTATCATAAAAAAATCTGTGTTTCAAATGAATAAAACAGCGAAAAGGCGCTTGTTTGTCGTCATTTGGAATTCGTAAAAAAAGCTTGACAAAAATCTCTAAAAAAAGGATAAATACGCAGCTTTTCCGTTGGCGTTAACCTGAAAAGCCCTGTAACTTTTAGTAAATTCGATAAGTTGCAAAATCCAAAGTTATCTTTTGTCAAGCTTGGCATCACCAGTTTTGGCATTTTAATACCCCAAGGAGGATATGAACCAAATGAACGACTTCTTACAAAGCCTAAGAAATGGCCAGGCTGAAAAACCGCGTACTCCCAAAACACGAAAAAACTATGATAATTCCTATCATTATACCACCCAAAGATTTAATTCCTATGGCGGAGGAGGATACCAGAACACCCGAAACCAGAATGTGAAAAGACCCCCTATTCCCGCCCTTCAGGGCGGAAACGGCCTGCCCGTGGATGAAGCCTCCGTAACTGCCATGCTGGCGGACGCCGTTGAAAATCTCAGCAACCACATTGAAACCCTGGCAAAGAATCAGGATTATTTGATCAATATCCAGGAAAGAATGGCCGATATGATGGAACGCCAAGCCATTGCCATCGAAAGGATTGTCGATCATCTGAACATTGCTCCCGGACCGGATGCTGAAGAACCTATGGAAGAAAATGAACCCACCGGCGCTTTCGAGCATCATTATGTCACTCTACAGGAGCCTGATCCAATCGAGACTGCAGAAGCATCAGCCGCCACTGCCGAACTTGAAAAACCCGTCATTCGCAAAAGAAAAAAACTGATCCCTCAAAAAGCAGAAGAGACCGTCTCAGCAGACAGCAGGCTTCTCGGCAGGGATACCGTCATGGATATTATTCACACCATGCGTAGCCAAGGTGCCACCTTTGATCAGGTTGCCGCCCGCCTCATCGAACTCGGCCAGCCGACATTCTCCGGTCGCGGCGAATGGCATGCACAGACCATTCACAGGCTTTGCAACAAAAAATAAGCATATCCGAGATCATAACGAATAAGAGCCCGGGGAAACCATTTTTTCCGGGCTCTTATTTTTCTAAGGACTGCATATATTCGTCCCACTCTGAAGGGAGAAGTCTCTTTTTTTTCGTATTGCAGGCTTTGCAGCAGGCAACCACATTAAATTTTTCCGTCCGGCCGCCCCTTGAAAGGGGTATGATATGATCCATGGTCAGTTCCCCGGGGGGAAAGCTTTGTTTGCAATAATGACAGATCCCTAAGGAGCGTTTCCGTTTCCACCACTGGCTTGATCTAAGCTTTCTGGCCTTTTCCCGCTCCTTTTTCAGAAAAATTTCATCTGCGAACCCAAAAGGCTGATCCATGGCGTTAATAACCGAATTCGGAGAGGATCCGCTCATTCTCAACCCAATTCCGGGTCACTTTGACAAACAGTTTCAAAAGCACTTTTTTCCCGAGCATTTCTTCAATGTCTTTTCGTGCCTTTTCCCCGATTTTTGCCAGCATGGCGCCTTTTTTCCCGATAATGATGCCCTTCTGGGAATCCTTGATCACATGGATGCTGGCATGAATCAGGATGAGTCTTTTTTCAACCGTAAAGGCATCCACCGTAACGGCGCTTGAATAGGGAATTTCCATCCCAGTCAACCGGAATACCTTTTCCCGGATCATCTCCTTTACCAAAAACCTTTCCGATACATCGGTCAACGTTTCTTCAGGATAAAGCCTCGGACTTTCCGGCAATGAATTCTCTATTTCCTTTAAAAGATCCTCTACCTGGACCCCTTTTTCAGCCGAAACAGGGACAATGGCCTTGAAATCATACAATTTTTGAAATTCCTCAACCAGGGTATACACCTGATCTTTTTTCACAAGGTCGATTTTATTCAACGCCAGAATCACTGTTTTTTTGATGGTTTTCAGTTGGGCCAGAATCAGCTTTTCCGCCGTATAATTTCTTGAAGCAGCATCAATCATGAACAGAATCATATCCGCATCTTCCATGGCCAGGATGGCCTGGTCAACGATTCTCCGGTTAAAAAGGCTTTTGCTCCGATGGATTCCCGGGGTATCCATAAAAATAATCTGGGATAAGGGCCGGTTGACAATCCCCAATATCCTGTCCCGGGTGGTCTGGGGTTTTTTAGAAGTGATGGAAATTTTCTGCCCCAAAACCTGGTTGAGGAGGGTTGATTTTCCGGCATTGGGAGCACCGATGATGCCGACAAATCCGGATCGGATATTTTTTTCGTCTGTATTATTCATTATTCCAATCCAATAAATTCATGATTTCCTGCAGCACCCGATCCCTTCCCAGTTTTGTCTTTGATGAAAAAAGGATGGCACTGCTGTTTTCCCTGTTCATCAGGGCACAAATGGCGGTAAGCCTTTTCTGTTGCTGTGTTTTTGACAGCTTGTCGGATTTGGTCAATATCAACAGATAGGGCAGTTCATGGCCTTCCAGCCATTTGACCATATCGAATTCTTCTTTTTCAGGGTCCCTGCGGATATCGATCAACAGGATCAATCCCAGAAGATTCTTCCGCTCGGAAAGATAAAGATTGATCATGGGCTGCCATTGAGATCTGATTTCTCTGGACACTTTTGCATATCCATACCCCGGAAGATCCACAAAGGATAGGTCCCCATTGATCAGAAAAAAATTTATCAACTGGGTGCACCCCGGCTTTGCACTGGTTTTCACCATATCTTTCCGGTTCATCAGGGCATTGATCAAAGAGGATTTCCCCACATTGGATCGTCCTGCAAAGGCGATTTCAGGAAAATCATATTCAGGATACTGGGAGGGTTTGACCGCGCTTTTAACAAATTCGACGGTTTTAATGATCATTGTTTTTTTAAATAGCCTTCCACACGGTCAAGACCGGTTTTCAGATTTTCCATGGAATTGGCATAGGAGAATCTCAGATATCCTTCTCCGTTTGCACCGAAATCAATTCCCGGCGTTACCCCGACATGGGCTTTTTCCAGGATATCAAGGGCAAGGGCATAGGAGTCGGTTGAAATATGTTTTGCATTGACAAAGACATAAAAGGCGCCCGTGGGTTCCGTCGCCAGGCCAAACCCCATCCGCCTCAGACGCTCAATCATGTAAACGCGGCGACTGTTATAGGTCTCCCGCATGATTTGGGTTTCTTTATCCGAATTTGTCAGGGCAGCGGCCCCTGCCAGTTGGACAACGGAATTGGCGCAGATGAAAAAATTCTGTTGCAGGACCTGCAGGGCCCGGACAAATTCCGGGGGCGAAATCAGATATCCCAGACGAAGGCCCGTCATGGCAAACAGCTTTGAAAACCCGTTCAACACAAAGGCTTCATCGGTAAACTCCAAGATGGAATGCTCTTTTCCTTCATAGACCAGGCCATGATAGATCTCATCGGAAATAATATAGAGATGATTCGCCCTGGCCACCTCCACAATCTCTTTCATCCTGTCCCGGGGAATGACAATTCCGGTAGGGTTGGCCGGGGAATTGATAAAAATCGCCTTTGTTTTTGAGGTAATCCTTTTTTGAATGGCATCGGGCGTAAAAATAAAACCTTCGTCTTCATAAACCGGAATCGTAACCGGAACCCCCTGAACATAGCTGATAAAATTGGCATAACAGGCATAATGGGGATCGGAAATGATGATTTCATCCCCAGGATTTACAAGGGCTGAAAACAAAAGCAGCATGGCCGGAGAAGTACCGGAGGTCACCAGAATCCGGCCCGGGTCAATGACCGTGCCGTAGATTCTTTGATGATAATCGCTGATGGCTTCTCTCAGGCGGATATCACCGAGACTGTGGGTATAATGGGTCTGATTGTTTAAGAGCGCCTCTATACCAACTTTGTTGACACATTCCGGTACATTGAAATCAGGCTCCCCGATTTCCATGTGAACCACATCAATTCCCGTTGCCTCCATTTTATGGATTTTTTCCAGGATCTCCATGACAATAAAGGGGGTGATATGATTGCATCGCTTTGCCGGTTCCATTAGAGCACCTTATTCAACGGATATTCAATGATGCCTTCGGCGCCGGCCTTCAGGAGCTTTGGGACAATATCCCGCACCAGTCCCGTATCCACAATGCTTTCAACGGAATACCAGTCGGAATTATACAGGGAAGCGATGGTGGGGGCATTCAGGCTCGGCAAAAGAGAAACCACCTTGGCGATTTTATTCTCCGGCACATTCATTTTGATACCGACCAGCTTTTCAGCCAGAAGGGCTCCCTGGAGCAGCATGGCGATCTGTTCTATCTTTTCCCTTTTCAGGGTATTTTCCCAGGCTTTTTTATTGGCGATCAACTGGGTATTGGTTTGCATCATCTCATGGATCACTCGAAGGTTATGGGCCTTGATGGTGCTTTCGGTTTCCGTGATTTCAACAATGGCATCGGCTAGCCCTGAAACAATCTTTGCCTCGGTGGCACCCCAGGAAAATTTCACATTGACGTCAATATTTCTTTCCTTGAAAAACCGGGTGGTAAATTTGACCAGTTCCGTTGAAATGGTTTTCCCGGCCAGATCCTCAAGGGTTTTGATGGAAGAGTCGTTGGCAACGGCGATCACCCACCGGGCCGGCCGGTTGCTGACCTTTGAATACACCAGATTCGTCACCACATGGACGTCGGATTCATGCTCGGCTATCCAGTCAAGGCCTGTCAAGCCCGCATCAATGACCCCGCTTTCCACATTGATGGACATTTCCTGGGCCCGGCACAGGGCACATTCAAGCGAATCATCGTTGATATCCGGGAAATAGCTTCTGCCTTCAACACTGATTTTCCATCCGGAGCGTTTGAAGAGATTTATGGTTGCGTCCTGAAGACTCCCCTTGGGGATTCCCAATTTAAGTATTTTTTCCATTATTGATATACCTCATCCGGATCAAAAACGATTGACTCCGTTATTTTTAGATTCTGTCCTTCCAGTTTTGAAAAAAAGCAGCTCCTATATCCTTTATGACAGGCTGCGCCACCGATCTGCTCCACCTTTAAAAGAAGGGTATCCAGATCACAATCCACTCTGATTTCCTTAACAAGCTGAACATGACCGGATGTTTCCCCTTTTACCCATAAGGATTTTCTTGACCTGCTGTAATAGGTGGCCTTTCCGGTTTTCAGGGTTTCCGTAAAAGCCTCTTCATTCATATAGGCCAGCATCAGAACCTCTCCGGTCCTGTAATCCTGGACAACGGCGGGAATCAATCCATTGTTTTTTTTAAAATCAAGTTTTATCATGACATCCAAACAAACTCCCCATGCATTATGATAATTAAAACTGTATTAAATAACCGATATTGTTCAAAAAGTCAATTTTTAAAAAACAAAAACGATTTGACAGGCAGGGTTGCCTTATATCCGGTAATCTGGTAATAAGCAAAAAAATAAAACCGTTGACTGGATACTATGGCTAAAATTAAAAGCAAATCCGAGGTGCTCAAGCAAAGAGGCAAAAAAAAAGAAAACCATTTCCTTCTTTCCTGCCTGAAATGGATGTTTGTTTTTTTCATCCTCTTAGGTCTTCTGGGAGCCGCGGGCCTTGCCGGTCTTTATTCTTATCTGAATCAAGATCTGCCTAAGATCAACACGCTCAACGATTACAGGCCCGCCGTTGTAACCAATGTTTTTTCAGATGACGGCAGGAAAATCGGTGAATTTTTCGAAGAACGAAGAATTGTCATTCCCTTGTCTGAAATGCCGAAAAACCTTATCAATGCCTTTGTTGCCGCAGAAGACTCAAGATTCCGGGAACACCCCGGTATCGACATTGTCTCCATCCTCCGGGCATCCCTGAAAAACGTCCAGGCTGGCACCATTGTCCAGGGAGGGTCCACCATTACCCAGCAGGTGACCAAATCCTTTCTCCTGACCCCGGAACGGACCTATAAAAGAAAACTCAAAGAAGCCATCCTGGCCTACAGGATCGAAAAAAATTTTTCCAAGGACGAGATTCTTTTTCTTTATCTGAACCAGATCTACCTGGGCCACGGCGCCTATGGCGTGGAATCGGCATCGGAAAATTATTTCGGGAAACATGCAAAGGACCTTAACCTGGCAGAGTGCTCCATGCTGGCCGGCCTTCCCCAGGCGCCGAGCAAATACTCCCCCTTTAGTTTTCCGGACAAGGCCAAGCAGCGGCAGATTTATGTATTAAACCGCATGAAGGAAGACGGTCTTATCACGAATCTTGAGGCTACGGAAGCCATTAACCTGAAACTGGATATCAAACCGCGGAAAAACTGGTTTATTGAGAGCGTACCCTGCTATACGGAACATGTCCGGCGATATGTTGAAAAAAACTATGGTAAGGAGGCCCTCTATCAGCAGGGGCTTCAAATCCATACTGCCGTCAATATTGAACTCCAGAAATTCGGAACCGATGCAGTAACCCAGGGTTTAACGGAACTGGACCGGCGCATGGGATATCGAGGCCCCCTGAAAACCATTTCCAGCCTTCAGATCGAAGGTTTCTGTCAAGAAGTATCTGAAAATTTAGGCAATTCCATACTGGAAAATGGTGTCCCCTACCAGGGCGTTGTTCTCAGCGTTGACGATGATCATGCCGTCACCCGGGTCAGGGTCGGAGATTTCCAGGGCATCATCAAACTGGAAACCATGACATGGGCGAGAAAACCTGATCCGGAACGCGCCGATTATGAAACCAGAATTAAAAGGCCCTCCCAGGTTTTCAGACCCGGAGACGTAATTCTAGTAAGACTGTTCAATGATTCTGCAAAAAACGATGCCCTTGAATTCACGCTGGACCAGGAACCCCTTGCCGAATCTGCCTTGTTAAGCATTGAAGCTGAAACCGGTCATGTCAAAGCCATGATCGGCGGACGGGATTACAAGACCAGCCAGTTCAACAGGGCCTACCAGTCCAGGCGCCAGCCGGGAAGCGCCTTCAAACCCATAGTCTATGCCGCCGCCCTTGATAAGGGATATACGGCAGCCACCGTCATCATTGATTCCCCCATTGTCTTTGAAGATCCTTACAGCGATAATATCTGGAAGCCCAGAAATTATGGAGAAAAATTTTACGGACCCACCCTTTTCCGCGAAGCGCTGGCAAAATCAAGGAATATCGTCACCATCAAGATCCTTCAAGATATCGGAATCGATTATGTCATCGATTATGCAAAACGACTGGGAATCACTTCGGAAATCGGCCGGAATCTATCCATCGCCCTCGGTTCATCCGGCCTTTCCCTGCTTGAACTCGTCAATGCCTATTCCGTCTTCTCGAACCTGGGATATTTCATTGAGCCTGTCTTTATCACAAAAATCGAGGACAGAGACGGGAAATTGCTGGAAAGCTCTCAACTCGTCCGGAAAAAGGTCATAGATATGGGAACGGCCTATATCATGACCAGCATCCTGGAAAGTGTCATAAAAATAGGAACGGGAAAACGGGTTCAGGCCCTTAACCGGCCTGCCGCCGGAAAAACCGGAACAACCAACAATCTCCATGATGCATGGTTTATCGGGTATACACCCAGATATACCACCGGTGTATGGGTCGGACTTGACCAGGAAGCCCCTCTCGGCAAAGATGAGACCGGTGCAAAGGCCGCTGCCCCTATCTGGCTCGAATACATGCAAAAGGCCCTGGAAGGAAAACCGGTCCGATCTTTTACAGTCCCGGAAGGTATTGTCTTTGCGAGAATTGATGCCAAAACCGGCCTTCTGCCCAATAAAAATTCCCAGGAAACCATTTTCGAATGTTTTAAAGAGGGCACTGTTCCAACAGCGTCATCTCCCGGACCGGACACGGCAACTGATCCTGACGAGCTTTATAAGGAAGGCATCTGAAAAGAATGATGAATCATTCTTGGATTTTCTTTTTCAATTCTTCTATAAGTTTTTCGTAATTGTCCCTCTGAAGGATTTCATCAAACTGGGACCGGTAATTTCCCACCAGGCTGACACCTTCGATGACAATGTCGTAGACCTTCCATGATCCGTCTTTTTCCTGGTACAAACGATAATCAATGGGGATTTCAATTTTTTCGGTGATAATTTTGGTATTGACCTGGGCTCTTTTATCGGTGATCACCTCTTTCAAATATTCGACTTTTTCATTGGTATATCCCTCAATCTTGGAGATATAGGTGTCTTCAAGAAGTTTCCCAAACAATTCAATAAATTCTTTTTTCTCCTCATCGGTCCGCTCCTTCCAGTGCTTGCCAAGACACAACTGGGACATTTTTTCAAAATTGAATTGTTCAAAAATCACTTTGCGAAGGGTTTCTCTTCTTTGCTGGGTGGCTGCTTCGCCTTTTAAGGCCGGATCTTTTAAAATTTCAATAATTTTACCAATCGTCACCTGCAACTGATCCTGAACAGATGAAGCAAAACAGGGGGTCATAGGGAAAAGAATACATATTGCGCAAAAAATAAGCGCTGCCGTTTTAACTTGTTTCATTGATTCCTCCGGATGATAGACATATTGGGGTTAATTCCCGCGCAATTCCTGGTAAGCGCCTGCTGTATCGGCTTTTATACTGAACACGGTGTTGAGTTTGGTAAGGGTAAGGGCATTGAGGACATTGGCGCCAAGTCCTGTCAGAATAAATTCCCTTTTTTCCTTTTTACTCCATTGGAGTCCTTCCACAAGGGTTGCGATCCCGGAACTGTCCATGAAGGATACCCTTGTGAGATCCACAATAATTCCCTTGACCTTTTTTTTAAAAAAAGGCAGAAGTTTATCCCTCAGTTCCGGGGATGTGAACATATCCACCTCGCCTTCAACCATGACCATCCCAATATTGTCGTTGATCCTGCTTTTGATTTTAAATGTCATAATCGGTTATTTTTTAAAAATATATTTGCTGACCAGTTCTTCCATGCTAATGGCTGATTCGGTATCCATCAACGCCCCCTTATCTCCCAGCAAATCTTCTGATCCGCCGGGGGATAATTTAATAAATTTATCCCCGATGATCCCTTTTGTACGGATGGATGCAATGGTATCATCTGAAATCCGGGTTCCTTTTTTGATTTCCATTTCCACCAGAGCTTCATTTTCCTCAAGGGTAATTTTTTTAACCTTTCCCACGGGCACACCGGCGATCTCAACCGAGGCCGCCACTTCAAGGCCTTCGATGGATCCGAATTTTGCGCTGACCATATAGGTATCGGAACCGAAAAGATCCACACTGCCCAGGCGGACGGACAGATAAACCAGACAGGCAATGCCTGCCATCATGAAAAGCCCCACTGAAATCTCTGTTTTTTTACCGTACATGGTCAATAGTTTAAATCCTATAGCAATAAAGATGTCAAGATATAATCCACAATCAGGATGGAAAGCGCTGTCAGGACCACTGTATTGGTCGTGGCCCGGCTGACGCCTTCGGTTGTGGCTTCTGCCGTATATCCCATGAAGGTGGCGATCCAGGTAATGAGAAGTCCGAAACAAAGGGATTTGATGATGCCGCCGTAAATATCCCTGAAGGTTACCGCTGTTGCGAGCTTGCCGATATAAGCGCCTTCGCTGACCCCCAAAAGATTCACGCCGACCAGATAACCGCCGGCAATGCCGATGAGGTCAAAAAATGCGGTCAGTAGCGGCAGGGAAATAATCCCGGCCACCACCTTGGGGCTGACCACATATTTCAAGGGATCAACCGCCATCATCTCAAGGGCGGGAAACTGGTCCGTGATTTTCATGATCCCGATTTCCGCCGTAATGGCAGACCCGGCCCTGCCGGATACCATGAGGGCGCAAAGGACCGGTCCCAGCTCCCGGATAATGGAAAGGGCCACCATAACACCGAGGGCTGCTTCTGCACCAAACTGGCTCAGGGAATAATATCCCTGAAGCCCCAGAACCATCCCGGTAAAAAGTGCCGTCACAAAAACAATCAAAAATGATTTCGACCCGATAAACTCAATCTCTTTGACGAGGCGGGATATCCTGAAAGGCGGCAGAAAGGCCTGAAGAATGGCTGTAAAAATGAATATCCCGCTTCTGCCCAATACCTGGATGCGATATAAGGTGAAACGGCCAAGGGATGCTGCGATTTCCAAATTCTAAACCCCTCCTTTAATCATACAGAATCTCATCCAGATAATTTTTTGCTGTCCGGGCAAAGGGGATAGGTCCCTCCGGCGCCCCCTGGATAAACTGTTTCACCCGTTCATCCGTACTGTTTCGAATCTCATCCACTGTTCCATTGGCTATGATTTCCCCGTAATACAAGAGAATGATATTGTCGGCTATCTTAAAACAGGAGTCAATATCATGGGATACCACAATGGACGTGATATTCAAGGCTTTGTTGAGATCCTGGATGAGTTTTCCGATGACCCCGGTGGAAATGGGGTCCAGGCCTGATGTGGGCTCATCATAAAAAATAACGGTGGGGTCCATGACCACTGCCCTGGCCAGGCCGACCCGTTTCATCATCCCGCCGGAAAGCTGGGACGGCATCAGATGCTCGGTTCCTCTTAACCCGACCATTTCAAGCTTCATGGTCACAATGGTTTTAATGATATTGTCCGCAATTTTCGTATGCTCCCGCAGGGGAAAGGCGATATTCTCAAAAATAGTCATATAATTGAACAGCGCTGATCCCTGGAACAGCATACCCATTTTTTTCCGAATTTCAAATAATTCTTTCCGGCTGAGGGTGGTCAGATCTTTTCCGTCAATATATACGGCTCCCTCATCCGGTTTTTCAAGACCTGTCAACTGCCTTAAAAGGGTGCTTTTCCCGGATCCGCTACCGCCTAAAATGACGGTGACCTTACCTCTTTCAAAACGACAGGTGAGATGATTGGACGCCGTAATGCCGTCATACCGTTTAACAAGATTTTCAACTCGGATCATAAGATGGAATCCGTCGCTTTTGCAGTTATGAGTTTTTTGCCCACCATAACGTACCAAACTTATGGTGTCAACGGGAATTGCAAGGATTGACAAACCTTAAAAGGCTTTATATAAAATCCGGTATGAAAAAAAATATTCCGGAATTCATGGTTACCGATCACTCATCAGACCTTAAGTCCTGCATCAACAAAGTCGAGCGCCTGTCCAACTGCATTGAAATCGCCAATCTGATCAATTCCGAACTGTCCATCGGAAAACTGCTTTCCAATGTCATGACGGCGACACAAAAGGTTTTTCTCGCTGAATCGGTCAGCCTGCTCCTGGTCGATGAAAAAACAGGGGATCTAACCTTCCAGATAGCCCTTGGCGAGGTCGGAGATGATATCAAAGAATTATACCGCCTGAAAAAAGGACAGGGTATCGCCGGGCTGGTGGCTGAAACCGGAATGCCTCTCAACCTTGAAGATGCCTATGAACATCCGAATTTTTCTTCCGAGGCAGACCGGAAAACAGGTTACCGGACCCGTGCCATGCTCTGTGTTCCCCTGAGAATCAGGGGGGAAATCATTGGGGTGATCCAGGTGATCAACAAACAGACGTCCCCCTTTGTCTTTACCAATGAAGAGCTTGAAATGCTGATGACCATCGGCAGCAGTGCCGCCGTTGCCATTGACACAGCTCGGATGCATCGGATCATCCTTCAGAGAGAAACCCTGGAGCGGGATTTGAAGCTGGCCAGGGAAGTCCAGGAAAGTTTTCTGCCAAAGGATCTGCCTGTTATAGCGAATTACAGATTTGCCGCCGTGAATCAGCCGGCCCTTGAAATCGGGGGGGATTTTTACAATTTTTTTAAACTGCCGTCTGATAAACTCGGCATCGTTCTCGGGGACGTGTCCGGGAAAGGGATTTCCGCCTCTTTGGGTATGGCGCGGCTGACCAGTGATCTCCAGTATTATACCCTTGTGTCTCCGGAACCCAGAGACCTCTTAACAAGCATAAATAAAGTCTTATGCGACCGGGCCAAAAGGGGCATGTTTGTGACTTTGATTTACCTTTTGCTGGACCCGCAAAAGAATCGTCTTCAAATCGCCAATGCAGGCCATCTGCCGCCTGTCTATTGTGATCAAAACGGACCCAGGCTCCTGGGGGATGAAGGAAAAAAAGGCCCGCCTCTGGGCATCCTTTTGGACGCCGAATACCATCAGGAAACGTTTAATCTTGCAGAAAACGCCAGCGTCACCCTTTTTACGGACGGCGTCATTGAGGCAAAAAACACCTCGGCAGAGCTGTTCGGATTAAAACGGGTGTTAAAGGTCATCAAATCCCGGCCCAATGATCCGGAGGCAATCTGCCGGGGCATTACAAACGCAGTGGACCGGTTTGCCGCCACCGAAGGCAGGACTGATGATTTAACCCTTTTGTCATTTACAATACCTTAACCCTTTTGACGGACCCCGTGATTTATGGCATCTGATCACATTCACATCCGTATCCCGGCTCACCCGGCCCATCTGAAGCAGATCCGGACCATGACCGCCAAGGTTGCTGCCGCCGCCGGACTCGCCGAAGAAGAAGCCTGCTCCGTCATCCTTGCAGTTGATGAAGCCTGTTCCAATATTATCAAACACTGCTGTAAAGATGATCCGACGCGAAGTATTGACGTGACCGTCACTCTTGATAGGGATTGTATTTGCCTTACCCTGGTTGATAATGGAAAGCCCTTTGATATCGATTCCATCAAATCCAGGGACATCCGGGAGATAAAACCGGGGGGACTGGGCGTTCATATCATCCGGCAGGTCATGGACGTGGTGGAATACAGCCATACCCCTGAAGGGCTGAATCAGGTTAAACTCGTAAAAAAGCTAAGGACTTGGAATTTTTAAAAAACTTATTCTCCCGACAGGATCATCAGGGTCAGATCATCGAACCGGGGTTCCAGTTGGATTTTGCACTGTTCACGGATAAACGCCGTCTGCTCGTCAAGGGACAGATTCCGGGACTGAATCAGCCAGCGTAAAAATCCCTTTATCCCCAATTGCCCTTCAAAAATTTTTGATCCGGCTTTTCTCAGGCGGCCTTCCGTAAACCCATCGGTATAAAGATAAAGTCTCCTGTTTTTCAAGGACAAACGTTTAGCAGGATGAAGGATGCCCGGCAATACCCCCAGGGGAGGATCAGCAGCTTCAACCCGGATGATCCCCTTCTCATCCACAAGGAAGGGGGGCGGATGGCCCACATTCAGCATCATAAGGTCTTTGGACCCGGGATCGAACCACCCTCCCACAAAGGTCACAAACATTCCCCTGACGGTTGTTTCACACAATTCATTGTTCATTATCTCTACAACCGTGCTGATATCCGTTACAACCCTGCACAAACACCGAAACATGGATACGGCTTTTGCCATGAGCAAGGCAGCTCCCGTTCCTTTGCCGGACACATCGCCAAGGCAGAAATAAATTCTGCCGTCTTCTTTTTGAAAATAATCAAAAAAATCACCGGACAGATAAGAGGCCGGTATATTAAAGGCCCTGATACCGCTAAAGAAATTGCCCTCAGGTTGAAGGCGCTTTTGAATTTCCCGGGCCGTGTCCAGTTCTTTTTTGAGACTTGCGGCATATATGTCCCGCTCTTTTAAAGACCGCTGGAGCCGCCAGGTCAGTTCCCGGTAGCTGATATTATCCTCAACCAGTTTTCGGCCTGCCTGTTTCATGATCGTGTCAAACCCGGCTTGATCTCCAAGGGTCAGACTCAATGCATTGGAAATTTCCATGACCAGATCCGGCAACAGGGACAACAGGGACTCCACCACATCCCCGGTTAAGCCGAACATCAGCCCGGCTTTTCTTTTCAAACCCATCAGGGCTCCGGATTTATCATGGCAGGTATAAAAGGCATTACACAAATCCGACAGATGCAGCATACCGGCGAGAACATCTGCTCCTTGCAGCGGAATCGTCACTTTTATCCTGGTTTCAGAAAACAGGCGATGGTGATGATCCATGGCAAGCGCATAGGATTTCGGCAGATTCCACTGATGGGCCAGGAGAGCTCCCACACTGTCATGGCCGGCATGGAAGAGTTCTTCTTCCATTTTATGGCGGTCTCCGGGCAGAAGAGATCGCAGCAAGGACCACCGATCGGCTTTTTCCGGCTCCATGAAAAAAAGAACCAGCAATCCGATATCCTGGAGCACACCCGCGGTAAAAGCTTCTTCAACAGGCCCCCTTACGAGGATTCCAATCCGGCGGGCAGCCACACCCCTTCGAATCGAGTCTTCCCAAAAGCTGTCGCCGTCAAACCCGGGAATCTCTTTTTTAGAAAGCGCTTCCTTCACGGCAAAACACAGGACAAGATTTTTCAGGCTGTCCAGACCCAGGGCCACCACCGCTTCGGAAATGGTCTTAACCCGGTGGCGGAATCCGAAAAAGGCGGAATTGACAAGACGCAGAAGATGGGCCGTCAATGCCGGGTTTACGGATATGAGACGGCTCAGCGTCTCCATGGAGGCATCCTCACGCAGGGTATATTGAATCAGGTGCATGACCTGTTTGCCGGGAACCGGCAGGTCTTCAGGTTCAAAATCCTTATAAAAAGCAGTCATGTCTTTTCTTTATTGGAACCTGGCCGGCAAGTCAAGAATCCGGGGAAAAGAAACAGAGCGATCCGTCTTCATGATAGTCGCATTTTTGCAATCTCTCCCCTGTTTCCAAACTTATCCCCATCCCTGATATTCTCATAACCATTTTAAATCATTTATTAATTTCTAAACGTTGGCAGAACCCACCTCCATGGCATGGCCTTTGCTTTATGTCCTCGGTGTCCATGTTTATGAAAGGAATGAGAATGCAACCGGATCATCATGATTTTTTAAACTCCCATTCATTGCAATATATTGAAATGGCCTTGAGCACTGACAGAATTGAAAGAATTACACGGCCGGACGGATACGGAAAAAGAACGGGCGAGTGCGGAGATACGGCTGAATTTTTTCTGATCTGCAAGGACAATATCATTCAATCCGTCTCTTTCTATGTTCACGGTTGTATGAACACCACTGCCTGCTGCAATACGGTTGCAAAGCAGGCCATGGGAAAAACCATTGAAGCAGCATGGGAAATCACCCCCGAAGAGGTGATCCGTTTTCTGGGAACCCTTCCTGAAGACCATTTCCACTGCGCCGAACTTGCAGTAGGCGCCTTTTATCTCGCATTGACGGATATCAACTGCAATAAACCGGAAACACCAAAGGATTAAAGGGGAGAACCATATGAGCCAGATACTTCTTGTGAGCCCTGAAAAGGAAATTTTCAAAACCCTTGAACTATCATTTTCAGAAAACGGGGCGGCAACCCAATGGACCGATACGGCAGCAAAAGCCCTTGCCCTGATTGCCGAAAAAAAATTTGATCTTGCGATCATTCACGAACAGGTGTCAGACATGACCGCCAAGAAACTGGTGGAAAATATCATCACCCTCAATGCCATGATGAATTGTGTGGTCCTCAGCTCCATGTCGGATGAAGATTTTCATGAAGCCTATGAAGGATTGGGCGTCCTGATGCGGTTTCCCCTGATACCGGGCAAAGCGGAAGTCAAAAAACTTCAGGATCACCTGGTCCGTATCAGCCGGATTTTATCCTCGGACAAGCCGCTGAAAGGAGACCGGAACCCATGATTATCAGCGTTGCCAGTGGCAAGGGCGGAACCGGAAAGACAACGGTATCCACCAACCTTGCCCTATCCATCGGTCAAGGGGTCCAGCTTTTTGACTGTGATGTGGAAGAGCCCAATGTCCATCTTTTCCTTCATCCGGCCATCCATAAAAAAGAACCGGTCATTGCCCCGGTGCCGGAAATCGATCTTGAAAAATGCACCTTCTGCAAAAAATGCATGGACATCTGCCGGTTCGGGGCTCTGGCCGTCCTCAAAAAAAACGTGCTGGTCTTTGAAAATCTCTGCCATTCCTGCGGCGGTTGCTTTGAAATCTGCCCTGAAAATGCCGTCCTGGAAAAAGAAAGATCCCTGGGAGACATCGAGCACGGGACAGTCAACGGCATTTCTTTTATCCATGGCCGGCTTGCCATCGGCCAGGTCATGGTCCCCCCCATCATCAAAAAAATCCGGTCCTATACAGACCCGAATCTTATTACTCTCATTGATGCGCCGCCCGGAACCTCATGCCCGGTCATTGCAGCCATGAATAAGGCGGACTTCATCCTCCTGGTGACGGAACCCACGCCCTTTGGTCTCCATGACCTGAAGCTGGCCGTTGAAACCGTAAAAATCCTGGGCATCCCCTGCGGGCTCGTCATCAATCGTGTCGGGATTGGAAACGATGCCGTAAACCAATATGCAAAAAAGGAAAATATCCCTGTTCTCATGGAAATTCCCTTTGATAAAAAAATTGCTCAGATCTATTCCAGAGGAGAGATGATCATAGACAAGATGCCTGAATACAAGGACAAATTCCTGGACCTGTTCAAAAAGATCGTGGCACTTGTTGAAAAAAAGGAAGGCAACAAATGAGAGAACTGGTGATTTTAAGCGGAAAAGGCGGGACCGGGAAAACAAGTATTACCGCAGCCTTTGCCTCCCTGGCCCGGAATATGGTCCTGTGTGATGCCGATGTGGATGCGGCAGACCTTCACCTGATTCTGAATCCTGATTTTAAAGAGACCATGGAATTTAAAGGCGGCCACGAAGCCGTCATCAACCCGGATCTGTGTACGCAATGCGGCCGGTGCATCGAAGTCTGCCGGTTTGGAGCCGTCAAAGATACCTTTGAAATCGACCCCATTGACTGTGAAGGCTGCGGGGTCTGCGTGGATCTCTGCCCTGAAAAAGCCATTAATTTTCCGGAAACCGTATCCGGCCAATGGTATATTTCCGGCACGCGGTACGGCCCCATGGTCCATGCCCGTCTCGGCATTGCCCAGGAAAATTCCGGAAAACTGGTCTCCCTTATCCGGGGAGAAGCCAAAAAACTGGCCACAAAAAACAATCTGGACCTCATCCTGACCGACGGCCCTCCGGGCATCGGATGCCCGGTCATTGCCTCCATCGGCCAGGCAACAGCCATCCTCATCGTTGCAGAACCTACGGTTTCCGGTATTCATGATATGGAACGGGTGGGACAACTGTCAAAACATTTTAATATCCCGGCCATGGTCTGCATCAATAAATACGATCTGAACCCGGACCAGACACAAAAAATAGAAGAACTTGCCCAAAAAGCCGATATCGCGGTGGTGGGCAGGATAACCTTTGATCCGACCTTTACCGAGGCCATGATCGAGGCAAAAACCATTTTTGAATACAACCATACTTCACAGGCCGGTAAAGAAGTCCGGCAGATTTGGGACAGAGTCCTGTCCCTGCCGGCATTCAAATCGCCTGTGAGCCAAATACTAAAACATTTATAGGAGAAATAGAATTATGAAAAGCGGAAGAATTGCAATCCCTTCAAACGGCCAGGGCGGACTTAACGGAACAAGAGCCGGGCATTTCGGACATTGTGACGTATTTACCCTGGTTGACGTGGAAAACGGCGAGATCAAAGAAGTATCCATTCTTCAAAACCAGGAACACGTCCAGGGCGGCTGCATGGTCCCGGTCAACCTGCTTTCCGAAAACAGGGTCAGCGCCCTGGTGGTCGGCGGCATCGGCATGAGGCCCCTCATGGGATTCAGACAGGTCGGGATCGATGTGTACCACGATGATCAGCGCGTTGAAATCGAACCTGTGGTAAAGGATCTCATCGCAGGCAGACTGCCTGAAATCAAAAATGACCAGGTCTGCGGCGGTGGCGGCGGACAGGTCTAATTCGGTACAAGGAGGACCATAAAATGAAAATAGCGGTTAGCTCCCAGGGAAAAACCCTGGATTCAGAACTCGATCCAAGATTTGGGAGGGCGGCTTATATCCTCATCGTGGATACAGAAACCCTTGAATTCGAAGCCTTTGACAATGATACCAATAAGAATGCCTTCAAGGGGGCCGGGATCCAGGCTGCGGCCATGATCAGCGACAAGGATGCCGAAGTCCTTTTAACCGGATTCTGCGGCCCCAATGCGTTCCAGACCCTGGATGCCGCCGGTGTAAAAGTGGTGAGTGACCAGAGCGGCCGGATCATTGATGTGGTTCAGCGATTTAAACAGGGCGGGGCTGTTTATGCCAAGGGCGCCAATAAGGACGGCCACTGGTAACGGCAAAGGAGGAATATATGCCCCTGTATGAATTCAAATGCGCGGACTGCGGCGGTCTGACGGAACTCCTGGTCTTTGGAACCGGGGACCAGCCCTGCTGCCAATCCTGCGGCAGCTCAAACATGACCAAACAGATGTCGGCCCCCTCCTCCATGTCGGGGCCGGTCAAAAACAGCATGCCCGGGTTCAAGGATACGGCCTGCTGCGGGTATGCGCCGGGCAAGGCCCAAGGCTGCGCAGGTCCCGGCAGTTGCTGCGGGAAGCAGTTTTAACCATGGCCGTATACCGTTATGGGGAACGAATTCCGAAGATCGGAAAGAACTCATATGTGAGCGATTCTGCAAGGGTCATCGGTGATGTGACCATAGGTGACAAATGTTATATCGGCCACGGGGCCATTGTCAGGGGGGACTATGGCCGGATCATCATTGGAGACGGAACCGCCATAGAAGAGAATGCCGTTCTCCATATCAGGCCCGACGGCATTCTTGAACTGGAAGACCATGTCACGGTCGGACATGGGGCCATTATCCACGGAAGGACCATCAAATCCCATGCTGTCATCGGAATCGGCTCCGTCATCGGTTTTGATGTGGTCATCGGTTCCTGGGCCATTGTGGCGGAAGGCTGCGTTATTTCCCAGAAATCCATTGTTCCGGATGAAAAAATTGCCGGCGGGGTGCCCTTTGAGATTATCGGCAATGTGGAAAAGCGGCATAAAGAATTCTGGACCTATGGGAAACAGCTTTATGTAGATCTTGCCCGGGAATATCCGGCTAAATTTGAAAAGCTGTAACGCACCCCCTTAGAAAAAGAAAAAATCCAGCATCAAAAACCTGTTTTCTTTCCCTTCATTATCTGAAATAATCATCTTGTTTTAATTTTGAATCAAAGCTTGAATTTCGTTGCGGCCAAACTTTACAAAGGAGCCCCTATCATGAAATTTGAACAGGTGATCGTTGAAAAAAAAGAAACCCATGTCGCCGTCCTGACCCTGAACCGTCCGGACAGCATGAACACCTTCAGCAGCCAAATGGCGTCGGAACTCAAGGATGCCTTATGCGAACTGGATGCCGACCCCTCTGTCCGGGTCATCCTTTTAAAAGGATCAGGCAAAGCCTTTTGCGCCGGGATTGATGTCAATGAACTGGAAGGCAAATCCGGCATGGAATACCAGAAATGGATCGAGCACATGGAAGCCCCGCTGATCACAATTTCCAAAATCAAAACCCCGGTCATTGCCCAGCTTCACGGCGTGGCTGCGGCCAACGGCATGGGCCTCATTGCCGCGGCCGATCTGGTCATTGCCGCAGACAATGCCCGCATGGGGCTCACCGCCATCAACGTGGGTCTCAACTGTGTCGGACCCGTCATTCCCGTGGCCAGGTGCGTGGGCCGGAAAAAAGCCCTTGAACTTCTGCTTTACGGAAAACTCCTCAAAGCTGAAGAAGGCCTGGCCCTTGGACTGGTCAACCGGATTGTCCCAAAGGATGAACTGGAATCCCAGGCCCTTCGATGGGCTGAAGAACTGGCGCAAAAAAGCCCCATTGCCGTTCAGATCGCCAAATCCGCCTTCTATCAGTCCGAAGACATGAGCTATGCGGATCAGTTTGCTTTCATGAACGAGGCCTTTGCCCGTCTTTGCTCCACCCGGGATGCCAAGGAAGGGGTCAGGGCCTTCTTTGAAAAACGCATCCCGGTCTGGCAGGAAAAATAAAAGCCTGCCAAGCCTTATTGGGGTACGGACGAATCAAAGGGCGGGTAATCCGTATATCCTTCTTTTCCGGGTGTATACCAGAGGGACATATCTTCAAAAGGAGCCAAAGGCCAATTGTTTTTCAGGCGCAGGGGCAGATCCGGATTGGTAATAAAGGGACGGCCGAAGGCGGCCAGGTCTGCCTCCTGTTTTAAAATCCTCTCCTCTGCCGATTCCTTGGTATACCCGCAATTGCCCATGATCAAACCCTTGTAAACGGATTTGAACTCGGCCAGGGTCATGGGTTCCCCTTTTCCGTGGAACCCGAAGGCGAGGCCGTCCATGATGTGCAGATAAGCCAGATTCATCCGGTTCAATTCTTTGGCCGCATAAAGATAAATTTCCCTGAAATCAGGGCTTCCCATATCATTGAACACCCCGTTGGGTGAAATGCGGACCCCGACCCGGCCGGACGGGAAAACCGTTAACACGGCTTCCAGCACTTCCCTTAAAAGTCTGAACCGGTTCTCAAGGCTGCCGCCATAGGCATCCGTCCGGAGATTGGTTTTTGAATCCAGAAACTGATTGATGAGATAGCCGTTGGCCCCATGGACTTCCACACCCGAAAACCCTGCTGCTTTTGCATTTTCTGCCGCCTTCCGGTAATCCTGGACAACGGCCTTGATCTCATCCGTAGCCAGGGCCCGGGGAATTTCATATTCTTTTTTCCCCTTGGGGGTGTGAATGCCGTCGCCGTTAATTTTCACGGCCGACGCGGAAACCGGCAATTCACCCCCATGGAAATCACTGTGGGAGGCCCGGCCGCAATGCCAGAGCTGAAGAAACAGGAATGATCCTGTCAGGCGAACCCTTTGAGTCACCTTTTTCCAGCCGTCCGCCATCTCATCCGTATAAATTCCAGGGGATCCTATCCAGCCGATTCCCTGTTCCGAAACAACGGTGGCCTCGGTAATAAGGAGACCGGCCGACGCCCTCTGAAAATAATATTCCGCCATGAGCGCGTTGGGGATTCTTTTTTCCCCGGCCCGGCCCCGGGTCATGGGTGCCATGACGATCCTGTTTTTCAATTCCAGATCTCCCATCAAAACCGGTTCAAACAAACTCTGTGCTTTCATGTTCACCTCTCCTGTTAACTATTATTACATCTTTCCATATTTTATATTATGATGCGCACTCATGAGATGAATACAAGATAAGGAACCGGATGCAGGGATTTAAATTAAGATCCTTTCTAGGGTGCCGGATCTTTTCAAACAAGGAAAGGATGATTAATGTCTTGGATTATAAACTCTAAATAAGGGGGAAAAATGAAATTTTCAGGTATCGCCGTCACACTATTAACAGGAATTTTTTTTCTTTCCGGCTGTATGGTAATAGTTCCGGATGACCACGGCCGTGACGAACCACGGCCCTATAAAACCTATCACAAGCCGGGGCCCCCGCCCCATGCGCCGGCCCATGGATACCGGCACAAGCACCCGGACGGCCATGAGCTTGAATATGATTCAGGGCTGGGGGTTTATATCGTGGTCAGGGTTCCGGATACCTATTTCGAAAACAATCTGTATATCCGGATGTCTTCCGACGGCCGATGGCTTGTATCCGCAAGCCTTGACCGAGGCTGGCACCCGGCGTCCGGAAATGAGATCCCCTATAAACTGAAAAAACACAAAGACAAACACAAGGACAAATACAAAAAAAATAAAAAATCCCATGATGATTAGAACCATTACCCACAAGGAGGTCCCATGATTTCACAGAAACTGCAAGATGCATACAATCAGCAGATTAACCGGGAATTTTTTTCCGAATATCTTTATCTTTCCATGGCAGCCTATTTTAATTCCGCCGGGTTAAAAGGCTTTGAAAATTTTTTCCTGGTCCAGGTTCAGGAAGAAAGAGCACACGCCATGAAAATGTATCAATTTGTCAATGAAAGGGGAGGAAGGGTATATCTAAAGGCCATTGAAGCCCCGAAAACGGATTTCAAATCCGCCCTGGACGTATTTGAGATGGCCCATGACCATGAAAAACTGGTGACAAGCCTGATCAACGCCCTTATGGACCTTGCCATCAAGGAAAACGATCATGCCGCCCGGATACATCTCAACTGGTTTGTCGAAGAACAGGTGGAAGAGGAATCCTCCATGGAAACCATTGTGAATAAATTAAAACTCATCAACGGCGAAGGCCACGGCCTTCTCATGCTGGATAATGAGCTGACCCAGCGAGTGTTCACCCCTCCGCCGGCAAAATAGGAATTTAGTCTATAAACAAAGAGGCTGATATCCTGTGGTAAGGGATATCAGCCTCTGCAAAGGTATCTCAAATTTATCCGAGGGATGTCGATAATTGATCTTTAAACAGATTTTCCGTTATGGCATCCATGAGGTCATCGACCATTTTCTGTAGGTTTTCAACTGCCGTATAGAGTGATTTTTCCGTTCCGCGGTTTTCCTTCATTTTCCCCAGATGATGTTTGAAAAGATCCTCAATGGGATCTTGGGCCTTGTCCACCAGTTTTTCATCCAGCTTCTCAATCTTTTCAGCCATCTTTTCAAAGAAATTTTTCATACTTCCTGCGGCGGCGGCTTCAATATCCGAGGCCGTCGCCTCAATTTCTGTGGCCACAGCATAGGACCTGGCATGGGTGATATCCGCAGAATAGGCCTCAATTGTATCATAGCCCCCCATGGAAAGAGCGGCGGCAAAGGCTTCATCCATATCCCCTGCCGTCATTTCGGCAATGACCCCGTCAATCCCTTTTACGACGGCCTCAATATCCAGGAGTTCTTCTTCGCTTAAATTTCCTGAAACGGAAAAGGTGAAACTCTCCCCCGATTCCAGGGTGATTTCCCGTTGATTCAGGGCCGTGGAAACCGTTCCTGCATCCGTTTGCATTACTCCCCGACTGTTGTACATATAGGCATCCAGCTTTGAATAGGTATTGGATGACAGCGTCACCAGATCCCCTTCCCTGGTTTTGATGGTCAATCCGGCATCAAGACTTTCATAGGCGCTGTAAGACTGCTTTTTTACATAGCTTGAAAATTGGGAGTCGGACAAGGCGCTCTGCCTTAGTGATGGTCCTGCTGTTAAAGACCCGCTCTGAATGCTGCTCATGGTGATTCTCCTTCATAAAATCGGGAATCGTGTTGGATTCCGCATAATATGCTTATCGGCAGTCAGAAAAATATATTAAAAGAATTTATTTATTGACGTCTGATTTATTGGTATAAAATTCCGGCTGTATCAATATCCGGAGATGCAAAATGGATGGCTTTCCCTTTACCCAAAAAAAATTTCTATCCCTTTCCCTTGAAAATCAAAACAGGCGGCTGGTCCAATGGCTGGCCGGATTCTATCAGAAACTGACCACCAACCGCATGGGTCCGGCGTCCTTGGCGCTTTTTGCCCGGCAATACAATGAAACCCTTTCCTGGACCGGGATGGAGGCTTTTATTCCGCCCGGCGCCGACGACATGCGGGCGTGGATGGAATGCATATCCGACCGGATCCACCTTCACCGGTCGGCCCCGGACCGGGTCCTCCGGGATCATGACCTGCTTGAACCGGTGCGGATTGGGGATGCCGGCCGGTTCCCGGTTCCCAAGGGCATCAACTGTCATATGGCCCTGGATGGAATCCGCAGCCTTTATAATGTGGGCTCCATTTTCAGGATATGTGAGGCTGCCGGATTTTCCTCCATCATCCTGGGCAATACCCTGGGAAAGGATCATCCCGGAGTCCGAAAAACCGCCATGGGGGCTGAAAAATGGGTGAATCAGGAAATGACGGCCGATCTGGCGGGTTGTCTGCTTGCCAAAAAGGAGGCCGGGTTCAGGATCATCGGCATCGAAACCATGGAGAATGCCAGGGCCTTTCATGAATTCCCCTGGCAGGAAAATACCATTCTTGTATTTGGCAATGAAGAATACGGAATCTCATCCCATGTCCTGGCCGTGTGTGACGATTTTGTGCATATCCCCATGTTCGGAAAAAAAAAATCCATCAATATTGCTGCGGCCGCCGCCGTCATCTGTTTTCAGGTGGCAGCCTCTTTTTCCATCTCAAGCCGGTAACCCTCTATTTCAATGACGTCTCCCGGATAGATCTTCTTTTGCTTTTGGGTTTCGATTCTGCCGTTCACCGTTACACGTCCTTCGGCAATCATATGCTTGGCTTCCCCGCCGCTGGCCGCAAGATTTTCAAATTTTAAAATTTTATGCAGTTCAACCGGTATCCGGGTCAATTTTACGGTTCTGGTTTCCATGGTCTCCTGTTTTCAAAGGGTCGGCCCTTCCCCTCCATGCCCCGGAGGCATTCCGGCCAAAGGTAAAAGGCCTTGCAATACCCTAAGGATACCTATATTAAATTCAAAAAGATATAATCAAGAGGGTTGTCCTATGAAATTTATCAAATCGATTTTTGTTTACGGGGTTTTTATTTTCCTGACTCTTCCGCCCCAGGGACTCGCTTTCCAGTCCAAGACCGAGTATACCCTGTCCGGCCAAACCATGGGCACCTTTTACACCATCAAATTCCTGGCCGGTAAAAATGAAAACCTTGATTCATGGCAGATCCGGGTGGACAGGTGTCTTCAGGACATCAACAAAACCTTTTCCATGTTTGATCCCGAAAGCCGGCTCTCTCAGTTTAACCGGCAGGAGATGGGCGCAGAAATGAAGGTTCCTTCGGATTTCTACGCCGTGCTTTCAACGGCGCAAAGATTGTATCAAATCACCCACGGGGCCTGGGACGGGACAGTGAAACCCCTGGTGGACCTCTGGGGATTCGGCACCCAAAAAACCGAAAACAGAATTCCCGGGCCCGAAGAAATCCGTCTGGCCCTGTCCAAAACCGGGTTCCACCATATCCGGTTCCTGGAAAATCATACCCTGGTCAAGGATGCAGACCTTACCCTGGATTTAGGTTCCATTGCAAAGGGCTATGGTGTGGACGCCCTTGCCTCTCTTTTCCGGGCCACGGGCATCCGGGATGTCCTGGTCGAAATCGGCGGAGAACTATCGGCAGCCGGAATCAACAAAAAAGGAGAACCCTGGTCCGTGGGCATCTCCAGACCGGATAAGGACAATTCCAAACAGGACCTGTATCAAATCGTCCGGCTCAGCAACCAGGCCATTGCCACCAGCGGAAATTACCGGAATTTTTTTGAAATAAACGGGAAAACCTATTCCCACATCATCCATCCGAAAACCGGTTTTCCGGTGGACCATCATATTGTGAGCGCATCGGTCATCGCAAAGGACTGCACCTTTGCCGACGGACTGGCCACAGCCCTCATGGTCATGCCGGTGGAAGAAGGCCTGAAGCTGGTCAACGGCCTTGAAGGCACCGAATGCCTGATTGTGGAAAAAAAAGAAGGGGTCCTGGAAAGCCATCTGTCTGAAAATTTTCACCGATTCCTGACCGAGTGATGCCTTACCGCCCTGGAATATAATATTTGCCCTGGAAGGTGTCCCTTTTTTCAAGCAGGTCCTGGATCAGATTAAAGGTTTCCCGGTACCGGGACGCCCACAGGGGCGCCATCAGCTCGTCCGGGTGGGGATCTCCCGTAATCCGCTGGATAATGATGTGCTTTGGCAGCAATTCCAGAAAATCACAGACCATCTCCACATATTCCGCCTGTTCCATGGGTGCATACGCTCCTCGCTGCCACAGCTTTTCAAGGGGGGTCCCCCGAATGACATACAAGAGGTGGATCTTGATCCCGTTGATGCCGCCGTCGGCCAGGGTCCGGGCCGTCTCCAGCATCATGTCCCGGTTTTCACCCGGAAGCCCCAGGATCACATGGGTGCAGATCTGAATGCCCCGGTTCCGGCTCAGGTCCACGGCCCGGCTAAAATCCTGAAAAGTATGGCCCCGGTTGATGCGCTTCAATGTGTCGTCGTGAACCGACTGGAGCCCGTATTCGATCCAGACCAGATAATCTTTGGCATAGGTTTGGATCAGGTCCAGCTTTTCCGGGTCAATGCAGTCTGGCCGGGTGCCGATGGCCATGCCCACCATGCCTTCGCAGGAAAGGGCCTCGTCATACAGGGCCTTCATATGGCCCACCGTAGTATAGGTATTGGAATAGGACTGGAAATAGGCCAGGAATTTTTTGGCCTTGTATTTTTTCATGCTCCCGATTTTCCCGGCCTCGATCTGCTCCCGGATGGACAGGCCTTTTTCCGACAAGCCGGACCCCGAGCCCTTTTCATTGCAATAAATACAGCCCAGGCGGGAAAGCCGCCCGTCCCGGTTGGGGCAGGACAGCCCGGCGTCAATGGAAATTTTCTGCACCCGCTCACCGAATAATTCCCTTAAATAGGCGTTATAATCCGAATACCGTTTTTTTTTATCCATGGCCCTGCCCCGTAAAAATGAATGGCCGTTTCAGGCCCGCTTTCCCTGAACCTATCATTTAATCCTGTCCTGATAAAGCCCTTTTTCACCCCCGAGGTTGACCAAATCCCCGGGCGGGGATATACTTTGCCGCCATGAATTCAGATACCCAAGCATATGATGTCATTGTCATCGGCGCCGGCCATGCCGGGTGCGAGGCCGCCCTGGCCTCGGCCCGCATGGGATGCGCCACCCTTCTGCTGACCATTGATATGGATAAGATTGCCTCCATGCCCTGCAGCCCGTCCATCGGCGGCATGGCCAAGGGACAATTGGTCAAGGAAATCGACGCCCTGGGCGGCCAGATGGCCAAAATCACCGATTCCTCCGCCATCCAATACAAGACCCTGAATACCAGCAAGGGCCCGGCGGTTCATTCCACCCGGACCCAGAACGACAAGGGCCTCTATTCCCGGAATATGAAAGCCGTCATCGAGCAGACCCAACACCTGGATTTGAAACAGGCCATGGCCCATGAACTCAGGATACAGGGCCAAACCGTTACCGGAATCCTGGATCAGACCGGGTTTGAATATTCGGCCAAGGCCGTTGTCATTGCCACGGGAACCTTTCTTCAGGGCACGGTTCATATCGGGGCCACCAAAATCCAGGCCGGCAGGGCCGGGGAATTTTCATCCATCGGCCTTGCCCGGAACCTGGCCGATCTGGGCTTCAGCGTCGGCCGGATGAAAACCGGGACCCCGCCGCGGCTCCATGCCGATACCATTGATTTTTCACAATTTGCGGTCCATCCTTCGGACAATGCCTTAAAGCCCTTTTCCTTTTCCACAAAAACCATTACCAACCCCATGGTGCCCAGCTATCTGGGCCGCACCAACAGCAAGACCCATGAGATTATCCGGCAGAATCTTCAGCATTCCGCCCTCTACGGGGGGCATATCAAGGGCCGGTCCGCCCGCTACTGCCCTTCCTTTGAGGATAAAATCGTCAAATTTCCGGAACGGGAAAGCCACCATGTCATCCTGGAATACGAGGGCCTCCACACCAAGGAAATCTATGCCTCGGGCCTCGGCAACAGCCTGCCCCTGGAGATCCAGTACCAGGTGGTCCGGTCCGTCAAGGGCCTGGAGGCGGCCAAGATCATGAGGCCTGCCTATGCCATTGAATACGATTATATCAATCCCCTGGAACTCTTTCCCACCCTTGAAACCAAAAAAATCAAGGGCCTGTTTTTTGCCGGGCAGATCAACGGCACCTCCGGTTATGAAGAGGCCGGGGCCCAGGGACTCTGGGCCGGAATTAACGCCGCCTGCTCGGTTCAGAAACGGCCTCCCTTTGTCCTGGACCGTTCCGAAGCCTATATGGGGGTCATGGTGGATGACCTGGTGACCCGGGGCACCAACGAGCCCTACCGGATGTTCACCTCCAGGGCCGAATACCGGCTCCTGCTCCGGGAGGACAATGCCGATTTAAGGCTCTCCCGGATCGGAAACGAATTGGGCCTGGTGGATGACGAGACCTTGAAATTCTGTGAGGATATCAAGGCACAGACCCAAAAGGAAATCCATCGCATCAAAACCCTTGTGGTAAAACCCACGGAAGCCGTCAATGAATTTCTTCTGGCCCGGAACACAACCCCCATCACCAACGGGGTAAAGCTGGAACAACTGCTGAAACGGACCGAACTGGATTATGCCTCCCTCAAGGCCCTCTTCCCAGCGCCGGACCCGGTGCCGCCAAGGGCCGAGGAGCAGGCTGAAATCGAAATCACCTACGAGGGCTATATCCAGCGCCAGCAGAATGAAATCAAAAAATACAAGGATCTTGAAAGAATCCGGATACCGGAACATTTTGATTATACCGCGGCTCCCGGCCTTTCCAATGAATTAAAGGAAAAACTGCGGCAAATCCTGCCTGCATCCCTGGGGCAGGCTTCCAGGATCGACGGGATGACCCCGGCCGCCATTTCCGTTCTCATGGTGGCCATTTCAGCCTTTCAAAACAGATCACAAACTTGACTTAGAACAATTCAAACTTACTATAATAAGCAAAAATGATGAAATGAATTGGATTTATGGGTAAAGGAAATCAGCTATGGCCGAAGATTATTACAAAATTTTAGGCATTGAAAAAAATGCCGATGCCTCGGAAATTAAAAAAGCCTATCGAAAGCTTGCCATGAAATATCACCCCGACAAAACAAAGGGGGATAAATCGCTGGAAGAAAAATTTAAAAAAATCAGTGAAGCCTATGCCGTCCTGAGCGACCCCGAGAAAAGAAGCCAGTATGACACTTACGGGTCGGCCGGTTTTCAACAGCGGTTTTCCCAGGAAGACATTTTCCGAAATTTTGACCTGGGTGATATTTTAAAGGAATTCGGATTCAGCGGATCCATGGGAGGGGCCTCCTTTGGAAGGGGCGGACGGCAAGGCGGCTTTTCAGGCATGGGCGGCAACCCGTTTTTCCAGGGTGGCGGCCAGGGCGGTTTCAGCCAGAGGCAAAGACCCCCGGCCAAGGGGAAGGACATTGAATACGAGATCCCCCTGACCCTCCAGGAAATCATGAACGGCACCAAAAAGACCATCACCATCAGCCAGGACGGCAGCACCAAGGCCATTGAGGTCAATATCCCCAAGGGCCTGACCGAAGGCAAAAAAATCCGGCTGGCCGGCAAGGGAGAGATGAGCCCCAACAACGGACCGGCAGGCAATCTTTATATCCGGTCCAGCCTGGTTCCTCCGGATGGGTATACAGTGGAAGGCAATGATGTGCTGGTTTCAAAACAGATCCCCCTCACCGGCGCCCTGCTGGGGGACACGCTGGAAGTGACGGCTCCCGACGGAATAACCCTTAACCTGAAGGTTCCGGCCGGCACCAACCATAAAGCCAAAATGAGAATACCCGGCCGGGGGATTCCCCAGATGAAAGGAGATGGTTGCGGCGATCTCTTTGTGGTGATCAACATCACCATGCCCAAGGAATTGACGGCCAAGCAGCAAGAGATTATCCGACAACTTCAAAAAACAGGATTATAACCCCATGCCTGAATTCATTCCCCTGATATCTGAACAGGACATCCAGGATCAGATTCAAAAAACAGGTCAACGGATTTCCCTTGACTATCAAACAAAAGATCTGGTGCTGGTCGGGATACTGAAGGGATCTATCTTTTATTTTCCTTGCAGACCTTTCCCGAAAAATCACCATTGACCACGAAATCGATCTCATCGGCGCCTCTTCCTACCAGGGGACGTCCTCCACCGGCAATCTGGTGTTTACCAAAAAACCGGATCTGAACCTGGAAAACCGGGACGTCCTACTTGTGGAAGATATCGTCGACACCGGCCAGACCCTTATCAAAATCATTGAGTCCATGGCATCCTTAAACCCCCGCTCCATTAAAATCTGCACCCTGATTGACAAACATGAGCGGCGTAATGTAAAAATTGATGTGGATTATTCATGTTTTTCCCTTGAAAAAGGGTTTATTGTCGGGTATGGACTGGACTATAATGAAAAATATAGAAACCTTCCTGCCATCTATGACCTGAAGCTTTAGGAAACCTGAAACTTTAGAATAAGGGGAGCCCAATGATTATTACCTGTAATAAATGCTCAACCCGTTTCACCCTTGATGATTCTCTTGTCGCAGAAAACGGTTCAAAGGTTCGTTGCTCTGTCTGCAAAGATATTTTCACAGCCTATCCCCTTCCCCGGGAACCGGAACAGCCCTCTGCCCCTGTGGCGGATTTTAATTCCGCGCCGGCCCTGGACGACATCTCTGATTTTGAAATGGAAGACACGGAATTTTCCTTTGAAGAGAATGAATTTGATCTGAATGGCGGAGACGGTGAAAAAGAACCGGATCAAGACGAATTTGAATTTGAAGCCGATGAAATTTCAGAAGATATTGTCATTGAGGCGGATGAACATCAGGACACCGACTTTGACGGAATTGAATTTGAATCCCTGAAAGATGAGCCGGAAGACCTCACCCTCAGCATGGACGAAATCGAACCCGACCTTAAAATCGAAGAAGATACCGATTTCCTGGAAATGGATTTTGATGATCCCGATCCATCCGGGGAAGAGGAAGGTCCCCCGGCAGAAGAAGATAGGGCCGCAAAAGAAGAGGATGAATTCGAACTGGAATTTGATATGGAAGAGGATACCGGCCTTTCCATTGCCCCGGACGAACCCGGCCTGGACATCCTTGAGGAAGGGGAGACCCTTACCCTTGAGCAAATGGATTCTGAAGATGATTTGGATGAAATCTCCCCGGAAGATGATTTTTCAGAATATGACGCTGTCCTGGAACAGGACACTGAACCGGATGAGACGCCGGATGAGGAAGACCTTATCGGAGAAGAATCCGTCGAAGAAGAACCGGATCAAAAAGACCCCGTAAAAGAAAAATCCCTCCTGGAAAAATCAGCTCCCTTGATGGACCTGCCCGAAAGAAGGACCAGACGGAAGAAAAAATCCGTTCTCAGCCTGCCGGTTCTTATGCTGGTGCTGATCTTTTTTTTGACGGCCGGGGCCTATGTGGCCAGCATCATGACCGGATACAAAATCCCCCATCTGCCTGATTTCAAGATCCCTTTTCTTGAAAAATACCTGGCAACGGATACAGCCGCCAAGGATGCAAAACCGGTCCCCAATGAAAGCAGCGTGAACGGCAGATTTGTTTCCAATACCGCCTCCGGCACCCTTTTTGTGATTACAGGCCGGGTGGACAATCCTTCCGGTCTTGCCTTCAACCATATTGAAGTTCAGGGAACCTTATCCACCAAGGAAATCCCGGCGGCTAAAATCCAAAAGGCATTCTGCGGGAACATCATCACGGAGGAAATGCTGAAATCCGGAAATCTTGCCGAGATCATGAAACTTCTGGAAGTCAAAGAAGGTGCCCATAATTCCAATATGAATATCAAACCCGGCGCCGGTGTTCCCTTTATGATCGTCTTTTCAGACCTCCCTGAAAAACTTCAGAATTTCAACGTCAAGGTGGTGGGATTTGAGAAAGCGACGGGGAATTAAAAATACATATTGACAATAAACGCTTTCCTGTGGTAATTTTGCCGGGTTTTTGGTTCATGGCGACGTAGCTCAGATGGTCAGAGCATGCGGCTCATATCCGCAGGGTCCGGGGTTCAATTCCCTGCGTCGCTACCAAGCTTATACAAGGGCCGGTCATCATGGTGCTCCCATGATGACCGGCTTTTTTATTTGGGCTGCCGTGTTTCCGGCTTGACGGCAGATCAAAAATCGATTATTCGCTTATCCATGAAGCAGATTCTTAAAAACATCTACCATGTGGGCGATAACGAGTGCTCGGTCTATCTGGTGGACAGCGGCCAGGGGCTGGTCCTCATCGATGCAGGCATGGATCTGGACATGATCCGAAGGATTGATGACCACGGGCTGCGGTTCAAGGATATCCGGCACTGCATCCTGACCCATTGCCATATCGACCACACTGGCATCTGCGCCGCATTAAGCCGGGAATTGCCGGACCTCCGGTTTTATGCCCATGAATTGGATTCGCCTCCCATTGAAGAACCCGGCCATGACGGGCGGACCGCCGCCTCCTGGTATGGCCTGACCTATGAGCCCGTCACCCTGTACCAGCGATTCCAATCCGACACAGTTCTCAGGCTTGGCGCATACGATTTCCACTGCATCCACACGCCGGGCCATACCCCCGGATCGATCTCGGTCCTGGTTGAATCGGAGGGCAAAAAGGTCCTCTTCGGCCAGGACCTCCACGGCCCCTTTGATCCGCATTTTTTATCCGACCTGGAGGCTTACCAGCGGTCCATGCAGAAACTGCTGGATTTACAGGCCGATATCCTGTGCGAAGGCCATTACGGCATTTTTCAACCCTCGGACCGGGTAAGACGTTATATTGAAGACCACAAGGGCCGGAACCGGCCCTGAAGACAATCTTTTAACCCATACATAAAGGAAATCCCATGACGGAAATAAAATCAGCAATGGACATTGCCAAAGAGGCCATGGAAATCATTAAAAAAGGCGCTTTTCTCACGGTAAAGGCAGGCGACGCCGTGAACACCATGACCATCGGATGGGCCACCATGGGCCATATCTGGAGAAAGGACGTGCTCATGGTGGCGGTCCGCAAATCCCGCCACACCTTTGGCATTATTGAAAAAACCGATCATTTCACCGTGAGCATTCCCACCTCGGATTATAAGAAAGCGGTCCTGTTCTGCGGAACCAAATCCGGCCGGGACTTTGACAAATTCAAGGAATGCAGCCTGAAAACCGCCCCCGGAAAAACCGTGGATTCCCCGGTCATTGAAATTCCGGGCTATCATTTTGAATGCAGGATCGTCTACAAAACCGCCATGGACTCAAAATTTCTGGACGCGGCCTATGACGGCAGCCTCTATTCGGACAAAGACTACCATACCCTGTATTTTGGTGAAATCACCGCCTGTTATAAGACTGAATAGGGGTGGCCCTTGGATTTTTCCCCACGCCGGGGCACATTTACCGCCCGGCATAGATGGATAGGCCTTTGCACAGGCCCGGATTCATATGAGATTGATGTTTATCGGTTCAATTTACTATGTAAAAAGTTGGATTTATAATTTGCAGGTTGAACAAATCAATGATATGAAATTTTCAATCTGCCATTCAATATTTTTATGATCATTTTGGTCGGATAATATTCAAATCGTAAGGATAGACAGAGCAGTACATTTATTTGTTCACGCCGATGGTGAACCAGCGGCCATTAAATACCAAAGGAGACTTTTGTGGCAAGAAAAAAAACACAGCAAAAAAGTCCACATAAGAGGCAAACTCTATCGCCCATGGAACGAGTATTGAAAAAGAAAGCAGATTCTTTCTTGAAAGTAGAAAGATCATTTTGGGAATATCGCTATGAAATCGAAAAACAGCATAGAAAAACCGCTGAAACATTAAATCTTGAAGTGCACTCTACGATACCTGATGAGATTTCCAGCCTTGTATGGGCGTTGAAAGATGGCGTTGCTTTTGTTCGCTACCATTCCCCTGGAAAATCTGGACTTGTCGGTTTCCGCTCAATGAATATGTCACTTGAGCAGTGGGGTAACACTACAACGTTATTTATTATGATTTAATTCTTGTGTTTGTATGAAAGTTTGATATCATTACAGAAAAACCCCAATAGGAGGCCGGTAATGCTACCCATACAAAGACAGAACGAATATCTTTATCCAGTTCCAAAATTTGATTTGAAAAAAACCGACATAAAAGATTTTGACACTGAGCTTAAGGGCTTTCATGATCTGTTCAGTGATTGTTTCCAGCGAAGCGAGTCCAGAGATCATTTTTTGAAATACATGGCCGGGCAATTCAGCGACCTGGAACGAAAATCAATCGAACCAATTGCCCTGGCTGTTGAGGAGGGAAATGTCAGAGCTATGCAGCGCTTTGTCAGCGATACCCCATGGGATGATTACAATATAGGCATTAAATATCGTAGTTTAGCAAATGACGACATCGGCAGCCCCAACGGCGCTCTTATATTCGATGAGAGCGGTTTCGTAAAAAAAGGAGATGATTCCATCGGTGTAGGCCGTCAATATTGTGGTACCATCGGAAAAGTTGATAATTGTCAGGTCGGAGTCTTTGCTGCCTATGCTTCCGAAACCGGATATTCCCTTGTGGATAAAAGGCTTTTTATTCCCAGTAAATGGTTTTCAGATGAGTATGAAGTCCGTCGTAAAAAATGCAACCTGCCGGAGGATATCGTTTTCAAAACAAAACCCCAATTGGCAGTTGAAATGCTGGGAGCCCTTGCTGAAGAAAAAATCCTTCCTTTCAGATATGTTCTTGCAGATTCCATTTATGGCGAGAGCCTGGATTTTATTCACGCCGTTGAATCATTGCCTGATATGACCTATATGGTCGCTGTCTCGTCCAATACCTTGTGCTGGCTCAGGCGCCCCATGACCATGTTGAAAAAATACAAATGGGGAGGAGAGATGAAAACCAGGACTATTCTGGCCGATACTCGGCAAAATCCGATAACGGTTGAAACGCTGGCAAAAAATACCAATAATTTTTTCTGGTATCGCAGAGAGGTTTCTGAAGGAACGAAGGGTCCCATTGCCTATGAATTTACCAAACGTAGAATTATTCTTTCCAACTCAGGATTGCCTCAGCGGGAAGTGACCCTTCTGATTCGCCGTACCATCGGTGCCGGCAAAGAGTCATACAGCTTTTTTATCTGCAATGCATCCTCCAGTATGAAGCTAAAGCATCTGGTTTGGCTGAGCGGAATGCGCTGGGCCATTGAACAGTGCTTTGAAGAAACTAAAACAGAGCTGGGAATGGATCATTATGAGGTCAGGAAATTTATGGGCTGGCATCACCATATACAAACGAGCATGATGGCCCATTTCTTTCTCTGGCACCTGAAAATCAGGATGGGGAAAAAAAGCACCGTCCACTACGCTGTCGCAGCTTAAGGTATTGATCAAGTTAATTCTACCAATGAAAAAAGAGACTTTGGACATATTGATTGATAGAATCCGTTGGATACAGTACAGAAATCACAGGGCTTATCTTTCTCACAGAAAAAGAAGACTCCGTCTGTTATCAATGGAATTTAAATAACGTTGTAGGGGTAATGAAGGTTTGATAGTTCCAACGCCCCAGGGCGAAATTTCATTAGCTCGAGCGGGTTTCATGAAGGGATTAGGGAGTGTCACGTTAAATAATTGCAGCATAAAATTTATTTAAGACAAGGATTAGACAGATGTATATATTTTTTTCTAATTTTTTAATTTATCCTAACGATTAAACACTTAAACAAGTGTTTAAATAATATTTTGAGAATTTTTTTTCACATAATTGAGAATTTATTATGCTATTTCTATCACATTTTTTTCATATAGATGGTCGTTTAATTTCTTTGATGGTAATGTATCGACCCCCTTTTTTTTAAAACTGTTAATAATGAAAATAGAAATAATTTATTTAAAATCCTACGACCCTATGCAATCCTTAAAATTTTATATCTTATTGAATATAAATAAAAAAAGGCAGGATCCTTTTCGATCCTGCCTCTATATGCCAATTCTTTATTTAAAAAAGGCTAATTTTTTCTTCTGCTAACTCCTGCAATGCCTAAAAGGCCAATTCCGAGCAGCATGATGGTTGCTGGTTCGGGAGCGGGATCAATGGTTTGTATATTACCCAAAATCTGAACGCCGAAGTTAAGATTATCCCCATCATCTCCAAGCCAGTTCCCCTGATATAACCAGGCTTCGTTTCCAAGCGGATTGGGAACACCTATGTTGGACATTGCGGCGTGGGAAAGGTTCCTCACACTGGTGCCGTTCATATCAATCACATCTGGAACCTCGAAAGCGACCCAGTACGTACCCGCATCCAGTGTAAGATTAAGCCCTCGCAGGCCGTTCCACCCTTCAGTTCTATATGCGGTGGAGATGGCAAAGTCTCTGGAGAGGTATTCAGATGCATTGGGAATGTCGCCACCATCGCCATAGATCTTGATGCGAAATAGATTGTATTCAGGCCGTCTATCCTGAGCCATCCAACCAAGCACATCCGTGATGACGTATTGGCTATCAAGCGTAAACTCGGCTGCCACCCAGGCATTGTAAGAGTAGGTATTTGAAGTGGACACTTGATATGCCTGTAAAACAAGCCCAGAAGGGGAAGTGCCTCCTTGGCCAGTGTCAATAATAGAGACAGCTTTTGCTGGAGATGATAGCATCATCCCTGCAGTTAGCATAAGCAAGGCTACAATTGTAGTTTTTCGTAATAAATTAGACATAGCAAACTCTCCTTTTTCTAAAATTTTCCGTTTAAAAACTGTGCATTAACATAGCAGATAGATCCTCAATTCTTAAAAACGATCTATTCATCACCCCCTCTGGTTTTTTCAACAATTTATGTTAACTTGTATCGCACTATGCAATTGGAGGATAATCCTTGCAAAAAAAGCACCACAATAATCAACACAAAAACCTAAAAACAACACAACCCGATAACCTAAAGACCGCTTGACACAAAAACCTAAAAATATTAAAACTGAATACCCTGAAAATGACACAAAATATATAGGTCACCCATGACGGCACCGCAGGATAAGCTTGCAGAATCCCTCGCTGTTCTGAAAAAACTCCAGGACCAGGGCATTGTTGCGATCCAAACCAAGAACATGACCCGGACTCACCGGGAACGTCTTGTCAAAAGCGGCTTCATCAAAGAAGTGATGAAGGGATGGTATATTCCGGCCCGCCCCGAGGATCCGGCCGGAGAGAGTACGGCCTGGTATGCCTCATTCTGGGGGTTTTGCGGTGACTATCTTGAATCCAGGTTTGGTGATCAATGGTGTCTTTCCCCTGAACAATCCCTGAGCCTTCATGGCGGAAACTGGAACGTGCCCGGTCAACTGCTTGTCCGGTCTCCAAAAGGGGGGAACAAGCCGGTCGCCCTGCTTCATGAAACATCGATGCTGGACCTTCGCCTGAACCTGCCGGACAGGAATGATATGGAAATCAGGGAAAACCTGCGGATGATGACCCTGCCCGCTGCTTTGATATCATGTGCTCCCGGCTATTTTTCAAATCAGGCCGTCGAAGCCCGGGCCGCGCTGTCCATGATCTCCGATGCCTCGGAGATCCTTCACAGACTCCTTGAAGGCGGGCACAGCACGGTGGCCGGAAGGCTTGCCGGAGCGTTCCGAAATATGGGGAAAGACGGTATTGCCGACAATATTATAGGGGCCATGAGAGCCGCCGGTTACAGCATTACGGAAAATGATCCCTTTGAAGAAAAACCTGTGGTTATTTTCAGCGGGCGCGACCTCTCTCCCCATGTCAATCGGATGCGGATGCTCTGGGCGGAGATGCGCGGCACTGTCCTCAAAACCTTTCCGCAGGCGCCCGTGGCAAGTCAAACCGTTGATGAATACCTTAAACATGTCGATGAAATCTATTTGACGGATGCCTATCATTCACTTTCCATTGAAGGCTATCGCGTCAGTGAAGAGCTGATCGAGCGTGTTCGTTCAGGGAGCTGGGATCCGCAGGCCCACCGCAAAGACAAGGAATACGCTGATGCCCTGGCGGCCCGTGGCTACTGGCAGGCTTTTCAGGCAGTGAAAAAAAGCCTGGCAAAAATTCTGAATCAAAACCCTCCGGGTGAGGTGGTGAGCAAGGACCATTCCATATGGTACCGAGAATTATTTGCTCCCGGTGTCAGCGCCGGTCTTATTGGTGCATCCGACCTTGCCGGTTACCGGAACCAACCGGTCTATATCCGGAAATCAATGCATATCCCCCCCCGGTGGGAAGCGGTGCGAGATCTTATGCCCGCATTCTTTTCTCTTTTAAAAGATGAAAAAGAACCGGCTGTAAAAGCTGTTTTAGGTCATTTTTTCTTTGTTTATATCCACCCCTATATCGATGGCAACGGCCGCATGGGAAGATTTTTGATGAATGCCATGTTGGCCGGCGGCGGCTACCCATGGACGGTCATTCCGCTTGAAACCCGGAATGATTATATGGCCGCCCTGGAAGAAGCAAGCGTAAGAAAGAACATAGAACCCTTTTCCGGATTTTTAGCCGGCCTGGTCCAGAAAGGATAAGGAATATTCAACACCCAAAATGGCTTTTTTTATCCCCCCTTGACAATTCCGGTTTAGAACAAAGTTTATGGGTGATATTTTTGGATCAATGATGGGATAAGGAGGCCCTATGCCGGGTGTGTATGAAATTTATGTAAAGGATCATTTTGCAGCAGCCCATGCGCTGAAGGGGTATGATGGGAA
>Ga0208373_1001114_pt1 | contig 38104 bp, 28 predicted proteins | sample RifOxyC2_FD_184036 | JGI IMG/M metagenome (GOLD analysis project Ga0208373, IMG submission 184036) | Soil microbial communities from Rifle, Colorado - Rifle Oxygen_injection C2 (SPAdes) | ecosystem: Environmental > Terrestrial > Deep subsurface > Rock core/Sediment | place: Rifle, Colorado...
TTTGAGTGTTGCTTTATTCGAGAAAACGCCCATTTTACAAGCATTAGCTGGAATTAGCTTCAAAAAGGAGAATGATGATTCGTGGGAACAGTTGAATTTACTGGCAACAACGTTGGGACACTAGTGATCCAATCTCTAATATCTAATCTCCAATATCTAAATAGATTGCGCGCTACTGGGATCGAACCAGTGACCCCTTGCCTGTCAAGCAAGTACTCTAACCAGCTGAGCTAAGCGCGCGTTTAACTTATAACCGATAACTTATAACAAATAACAAAGACAAAAAGACAAAAAACAAATAACTAATAACTAACTTTTTAAGAGAGAACGCCTAAAACCATTAATTTGTTTGCAAAGACTTTCAGCTTTTGTTTCTAATTCCTCTTGTATTTTAACATCTATAATGCCCAGTTCCAAGGCTATATCAAAGGCAGCAACAACTTCATGAACTGAACGTAGGGACATTTCCAAAAATCTACGGAATTCTTTATCTGAATCACAACTAGAACCTTCGGCAATGTTTAAAGTTATTGAAAGATATGCACTTCTAATTTGACTTGCAAGCGCCCTGTTTTCTTGTGAGGAAAAATTTTTTATCACATTCTCACAAAACGCACAAAATTCCTTTGCATCTTTGTAAACCTTAAAATTCTTAAACCTGAACACTTCCCCCTGCCTTTATTTGCTTTTTCTTGTTTTCTTTCCCTTTTTTTCCCTGCCTCTGTTATAAGTTATTAGTTATAGGTTATAAGTTAAACAGGCGCGGGGCGGATTTGAACCGCCGAATGACTGTTTTGCAGACAGTTCCCTTACCACTTGGGTACCGCGCCAAGGAAAAAGCGGGAGACGGGGTTCGAACCCGCGACATTCAGCTTGGGAAGCTGATACTCTACCAACTGAGCTACTCCCGCATGTTAACTGATAACTTATAACTAATAACCGATAACACTTGGAATATTAATATCTTACTAGAAAAGCAATAAAGTAGCAAGATTGCGGATTAGCACACAGAGAGTGGGTTCGGCTTAGAAAAGTTTTTCCACAAAAAATCATCCAAAGATTCATCGGTTATCTTTTCGACCATAATAGCAGCATTTTCAGCGCTTTTGTCTTCCGCTTGCAGAGACTTAGCAAGTAAATAATTCTCCAAAGCTTCCTCTTTCATGCCCAAAGAATAGAGCGCGTTGCCTTGAAGATATAAAAGCCTGCTATAAAGAGCCCTGATCTTCGGCATTGTTTCAATTAATTCTATATTGCTTCTGATTAAATCCAACGCTTTTTCTGAAAAAGCCAATATCTCAATAGCGTTTGCGGTAAAATTCTCAATTTCCATTTTCGCTGAAAACATTTTAATCATAAAAACATAAGCACTTAAAACCTCTTCAAGATGCCTGTTGAATTCGATTATTCGTCTATTAAATAAAATGGCAGAATCATAAGCAGCGATCGCTTCTTTTCGAAAATCTCTTTCTTCCGTTAACAATTCCGACCGGAGCTCCCGTAATGATTCTTTTATTGCCAAATAATTTACTTTCAAACTTTTATACTGCCAAGCAAGAAGATTCCCCTTCTGCGCAAAAGCTTTTGCCTGAAGCTTTAAGTCAATATCTCCAACGGCATTAATAATTCCATCAAAACATTGAATCGCTTCTAAATGTTCTCCTTTTTCCATCAAAATACCGCCCAATTCAAACCATGCGGGATAACAATCATCACGCGAAGCAACCGCGTCACGGAAAAAAATTTCCGCCCTTTCTCTGTCATTTGCTTTTTTAAAATCGAGTCCCATTTTATAATTAGCCGCGGCAAGATGCTTTTTCCCATCATCTTTAAAGCCTAAAGAGATTAATGCCGTTCCTTTCCCCATAGCCGCCCAATGAGCTGAAATATCTCTTTTAAGCGCCTTATCAAAAGAATTCAAGGCTTTAGCAAAATATTGAGAGGGATTACCTTCCACACAGGGTTTTTGACCATAGCTTAGCTGCTCAAATCCGATTGTGGTATAAAAATCAGCAATTTCAGAATCGGGAATACTGCCAAGAGTTTTAGTTAAAAACTGTTGAAGCAGATAATCTATTTGAGCTTGGGTTCTGTTGATATAATCAACATATCTATTTTTCAGATCGAATCTGTATCCTGCCGGATATATTATGGCTCTATTCTCATACAAAATACGCCATAAATGAATTATATTTTTATTAATTAAAGGAGCATCAAAGCTCTGCAGTTCATTCAAAACTTCTCCTCCCAACACAATCAATAAAGCAAAATCAATCTTTCTTGTACTTTTCAAAGCATCTAAAGCAAGTCGTTCGCGTTCAAGCTGCTGTTCCCCAATATAATTTGCTAATAAAAGGATTTTCTCCGGATCGGAAGATTGAGAATAAGCTGTATATAAAGGGCCATTTTCAGCATGAGCCATGGCACGCAATCTTTGAGGATTTGAGACATCATAATTTGCATAAGCTAAATAAGATACGGCATAATTCAAAATCGAAGAATGTCCATCAACGAAAATCCCCATACGTTCAAAAAAGCTGCTATGCCCATATACAAGATCTGAAAGTTGCCCTTCCTCCAAAAACATTGCATTGGAAGAAATTCGCGTAAATAAGTCCGCCGCTTTTAACGCCTCTCTTGTTAAATCGACCCCCAAGTTTAAATGGTCCGCTATAAGACGACTATTTTCTAAAAGACGATGAGGAGTAAATCTTCTTTCTCCAGTTCTTGGTGATTCAATCATTTTCTGGCTAGTAGGAAGAACGATTTTAAAACGTTTAATCTCCAAAAAAATGCCTCCAATTTCTAATTATTTATCGAAATAAAAAACAAAAAATTTCAAAAATATAAGGGATTTAAGCCAAAAGAGCGGTCAAAATAAGAGGCTACCCCACGCATATAGGAGTTTGGATGAAAACATAAACATGATTGTTCTTTTCAACTTTCACAAAACCGGAATCAGCCTGCAAAACCATTTTATTGCCGTCTTCTTTTACAAACTCTATTTTACCCGCACTTAACGCGTTGATATAAGGAATATGACCGGTTAAAATTTCAAGCTCTCCATCAACCGCCTTAAGTTTTAATAATGAGGCTCTCCCAGCAAAAATCTCACCTTCAACACTCCATATTTTTAAATCAAAGAGACTCATTTTATAAAGCCCTTAGCTTTTTCAACCGCTTCATCTATGGTTCCTACCATATAAAAAGCCTGTTCCGGCAAATCATCATGCTTCCCTTCGATAATTTCTTTAAACCCGCGGACAGTATCCGGAATTTTTACGAATTTTCCGGGTATTCCGGAAAACTTTTCCGCGACAGAAAACGGCTGTGAAAGAAATTTTTGAACTTTTCTAGCCCTGTTGATTATCAATTGGTCTTCTTCGGGAAGCTCCGAAACACCAAGGATCGCAATGATATCCTCAAGCTCTTTATATCTTTGCAATATTTCTTGGACACGTCTAGCCGTTTTATAATGCTCAACCCCTACAATTTCAGGATCAAGAATTTTGGAAGTTGAAGTCAGCGGATCAACAGCAGGATAAATTCCTTTCTCAACAATCTTTCTTGATAGAACAGTTGTCGCATCTAAATGGGCAAATGTGGCGGCCGCCGCAGGATCTGTTATGTCATCTGCAGGGACATATACTGCCTGTACAGAAGTTATTGAACCTTTAACAGTTGAGACAATTCTCTCTTCAAATCGGCCTATCTCGGCTTGAAGAGTTGGCTGATAACCTACCGCAGAAGGGAGGCGCCCCAATAAAGTAGAAACTTCAGATCCCGCCTGAACAAAGCGGAATATGTTGTCCACAAAAAACAGGACATCTTTCCCCTCTTCATCCCTGAAATATTCGGCAAAAGTAAGTGCGGAAAGCCCCGCAATCATTCTAGCGCCGGGGAGCTCTGTCATCTGGCCAAAAATCAATGCCGCCTTCTCCAAAACCCCCGAATCCTGCATTTCAAGCCATAAATCATTCCCCTCTCTCGTTCTCTCTCCCACCCCGCCAAAAATAGAAATGCCACCATGCTGTTTTGCCATGTTGTGGATAAGCTCCATAATAATAACAGTTTTTCCGACTCCGGCACCACCAAACAATCCTGTCTTTCCTCCTTTTACATAAGGAGCAATAAGATCCAAAACTTTAATCCCTGTTTCAAAAACTTCGGGCTTTGAAACAATTTTATCAAGAGAAGGAGGATCTCGCCTTATAGGCATAAGCTTCGCCCCTTCCACAGGCTCCGGCCTGTCGATAGGCTGCCCCAAAACGTTAAACATGCGGCCCAAAGCTTTTGGGCTTACAGGCACAGATATAACTCGTTCCAAATCAACCACCTTCTGCCCTCTTCTTAATCCGTCTGTAGGCTGAAAAGATACAGCTCGAACAATCCCGCCTTCAAGCTGCATCGCAACTTCCGCCCAAATTTTCTGGTCTTTTATTTCAAGAGTAGTTCTGATAGCTGGAATTTTATCTGTAGGAAACTGGACATCCAAAACAGGCCCTATAATTTGTACAATTCTACCTTCAATCATATTATTTTTACTCCTCTCCCTGCGCCAAAGCTTCAAATGAACTTACTATTTCAGAAAGTTCAGATGTAATCGCCAATTGCCTTGCTTTATTTATCCTGATCCTTAATTCATTTAACATATCTTTTGAACTGTCGGTCGCCCCTTTTACAACAAGCATCCGCGCGTTTAATTCCCCAAGTTCCGATTCAATAATGTATTTATAAATTGTACTTTCCAAATAATGTAAAAGAAGCATGGGATACAAATCAGAAGCACTTGGCTCAACAATGTAATCATCAGAGCCAACCCCATCAAATGGAAGCAGTTTAATAACATTAGGTTTTTGAACTAACATCGATTTATAAGAATTGTACGCTATAAAAACTTCACCGCATGTACTCATCTGCCATTTTAAAATTTTGTCCGCGATTTCAGATATATGTAAAAAAGATGGGCTCCTGACAGCCTCAACATCTTTAGCAAAAACCTTTACTCCCACCCACCGCTCTATTTTTAATGCCGCTCTTCCCAAAAGATAGGCTTCATGGCTTCCATAAGTAAGTTTTAAGTGATTACGAACGGCACGAAACAGGGTTTCATTAAACCCTCCGCACATGCCTTTGCTTGAACTTATAACAATCACCAGATTTTTTTTGTCCGCTCGCGGTTTTGGTGCTTCTGTACTATGGACGCAATTCAAAAGCTTCGAGAATTCATCCAAATATTTTGAAGCGTACAAAAACTTTTTTTTCGCTTTTTGTGATTTGGCCGCTGTAATAACAAGCATTGCCTGCATTACAGCCCCTAGGTTATCAATTGTTTTATATCTGTTTTTCAAAAGCAAGACATCAGACATTAAATAATTCCTTAAACTTTGAAACAGCTTCTATCATTTTCGCTCTTGACTCTTCATCTATGTCCTTCTTATCTCTTATGCTGTCCAAAACTTCATGATAAGACCGATGCATAAAACTTAAAAGCTCGCTTTCATATGTGCGGATAGTTGCAACAGGAACCTCGTCAAAAAATCCATTAACGGCCGCGAATAAAACAACAACCTGATCTTCTATCGCCATCGGCTGGTTTTTGTCCTGCTTCATGACCTCCGTCACAATCTGGCCCCTTAAAAGCTGGGCTTTTGTTTCTTTGTCAACATCTTCCGAAAAGAGTGAAAACTGGGCTTTTTCCCTGTATTGAGCCAGATCCAGCCTAAGCCGTCCGGCAAGCTTGCGAATGGCTTTGGTTTGCGCGTTGCCACCGACACGCGAAACAGAAATTCCCACATTTACGGCAGGGCGAACCCCCGCGTTAAACAGATCGGACTCTAAAAATATCTGACCGTCTGTTATGGATATTACATTTGTGGGAATATAAGAGCTCACATCCCCAAGCTGTGTTTCTATAATAGGAAGAGCTGTCATTGAACCCCCACCCAATTTAGGAGAAAGTTGAGCAGACCGTTCAAGAAGCCTTGAGTGGAGATAAAAAACATCTCCGGGATAAGCTTCTCTTCCTGGAGGCCTTCTTAGAAGAATTGAAATCATTCTATAAGCCTGAGCATGTTTTGTTAAATCGTCATAAACTATGAGGACGTCTTTGCCTTTGTACATAAATTCTTCCGCCATGGCGCATCCGGTAAATGGGGCAAGATACTGAAGGGCTCCGGGGTCCGACGCCGAAGCTGTAACAACAATTGTATAATCCATGGCGCCCGCTCGCCTTAATTTTTCGGTCATTTGTACAACATCAGAGGTTTTTTGGCCTATTGAAACATAAACACATATAACTCCCTCTTTTTTCTGGTTAAGGATAGTATCTACCAAAATAGCGGATTTCCCCGTTGAGCGATCCCCTATTATTAGCTCTCTCTGCCCTCTACCGATAGGAACAAGAGCATCTATCAATTTAATGCCAGTCTGCAAAGGACGGTCAACAGGAACCCTATCAACAACCGCGGGAGCAAGCCGTTCAACGGGCCGGTGATTACCGGTAACAACATCCCCTTTCCCGTCCAGTGGAACGCCAACACCATTTACGATACGCCCTATTAAGGCCTCTCCTACGGGAACTTCCATAACACGCCCGGTACATTTTGCCCACATTCCTTCTTTAACAGAAGTATGGCTGCCTAAAATAACAGCTACAATCTGGTCGCGCTCCAGGTTGAAAACAAGCCCAAAAATTCCGCTTTGAAATTCTATCATCTCTCCAGCCATAGCCTGAGGAAGCCCTTTAATGTGAGCAATTCCGTCTCCCGACTCTATGACCTTTCCAACATATTCAGCTTTTGTTTCGGCTTCAAATTCCAAAATTTTCTTTTTTAAAATATCGGAAATGCTGGGCGTCTCGTTTTTCATTTTTCCAAACCTCTTTTCATTTGCATTAAGCGGCCTTTTAAGCTGCCGTCAATAACAGTTCCATCGCTTTTTCTGATAATAAATCCTCCCAAAATAGAAGGATCCACTAAAATCTTAAAAGATATATTTTTAAAATGTTTATAGACAGAATCAATCACATCTTTGGGAGCCTCTTGCGAAAATATTAGTTCCGCGATTTCCATATTCTCTTTTTCCGAAAAACAACGAGTATAACTATCGGAAAGAAGAGGGACAAGTGCAATGCTGTCCCTATCAATTAAAAAACTTAAGATTTCCCAAAATAACCTTGAAAAAGCAGGAAATCGTTCTTTTAAAGTTTTGAGTTTGAACTCGCTTGGGACATAAAGACTTTCAAAAAAAAATTTTATTTCATAATTGCTCTCAAGAAAATTTTTTATCATGTAAAAATCATTTTCAAGCCTGGCCGCTTCGCCCATATTTTTGGCAAGCAAATACAATTTCTCAATATCAATGTCAAAGTTATTAACTTTCATTTAAGCTTTCTCTGATAAGATTCATGTTGTCTTTTATCGCTACTTCCCTGCCCAAAACTTTGCCTGCTACAGCAACAATAAGCTCGGCGCTTGTCTGTTTTACTTCTTTGACCATTTCGTTCCGAGCCGCTTCAATTTCAAGTTTTGCCTGATTCAGCATATCTTTTGTTTCAAGTTTGGCAGAATCAACAGTTTTCTTGACGATAAATTGAGATTCGGCTTTTGCGTTATCGATAATTTGGCGAGCATTTATGTGAGCTTCTTCCATTTTTTGTTTATAATCAGAAAAAAGCTCCGCTGCCTCTTTTTTGGTTTTATGGGCTTCTTCTAAAGAAGAAGCTATCTGCTTTTCTCTTTTGTCTATAATATCAAGCAATGGAGGAAGAAGCAGTTTATAAAAAAGGAGTATCAATATCCCAAAGGATATAGATGTCCAAATTATTAACCCCGGTTCAAATTCAAACATATTTATATTACTTTGTTGCCAAAATCAAGCCTATGACTAAAGCATATAAAGCAATCGCTTCAATAAAAGTAATTGCAATAATCATGCTTGTTCGAATAGAATTTTGAGCCTCAGGTTGCCTTGCGATGCCATCCATTGCTTTTGCCGCCAAAATCCCAACCCCCAAACCTGTTCCTAATGCCGCCAAACCGATCGCAATTCCAGCTCCGATATACGCTTCTCCCATTTCTTACTACCTCCTTAAATTAAACTAATGCTCTTCCAAATTTAAAGACGATCCTATATAAAATGCAGATAAAAAAGTAAAAATAAAAGCCTGAATAAAAGCGACAAAAACTTCAAAAGCAGAGATAAAAACATGCCCAATTAAAGACCCGGGTAAAACCCAATAAGATTTAAAGACAAAAATAAGGCCTATTATTGTGAGTGTAACGGCATGTCCAGCAAAAATATTCGCAAAAAGTCTTATCGAAAGAGAAAAAGGTCTAATAAGTTGGCTTAAAATTTCCATGGGCACTATAAAAATCAATATCCAAAAAGGAACATCTAAAGGAACAAAAGATAAAAAGTATTTTTTTATTCCATTTTGTTTTATTCCAACAATTTGTGTAATTAAAAATATGCACAAGGCAAGAGTTGCCGTAAAATTTATATTCACAGTTGGAGGAACAATCCCGGGAATCCCGCCTAAAAGATTGCAAAAAAGAATAAGAGAAAAAAGACCGCAAAAAAAAGGGAGCCATGCGCGAGATTGAACGATGGGCTCAATGTTTTCCCAAAGAGTAAGCACATACATTTCAACTAAATTCTGAAAACGATTTGGAATGATAGAAGTTTTTTTTGATCCAAAATAAAAGAAGAGAATAATAAAAAATATAGCAACCCACATAACTATAATTTCATTGGTAATTGAAATGTCAATCCCTGCTATTTTAAGTGGGACAATAATTCTATCTGAAAGATGGGAAAAAATATTCATTTAAACTTCCTAACTGATATTTTATAAACATTCCACATGCCAACAGCCGCGCCCAAAACAACGCCAACCACCATAAGCCAAGGAGATGTTTGAAACAACCTATCTGCTTTATATCCCAAAAAAGAAAGCAGGAAAACAGAAGCGGCAATTTCAATGCCTAAGGAAACGCCTTCAAATAAGGAGATGTCTTTTCTAGGCATTCCCTCACCTCTTCTACGATTATACACCTACGGCATGAAATATCAATAAGCTTGGGTGAGGGCATGGCTCCGTTTGTAAGGGCACACTAAAGCGTCAATTTAAGACCCAGCCAAAAATCGTTTTTATTTGACCATGGTGTAATATTATCTGTAGTATTTTTCAGCCCGAGATATCCCACGCTAACACCAAAAGATTCAACCCCCAGAACTTTTTCCAATGTCGGAGAATGAAAGTCTATGCCAGCTGCAATGTAAGCCTGGTTCGTAGAATTAAGCCCCGCGGACGGCAATCCGGCTCTTAAATTCCCACCGATAAAAACCCTTGCAAAATCAGTAACATCCCCTTTAATGTCAAAATCGAAAAGCCCATTTACCTGCCCAAAATTTTGTCCGACTGCTCTAGGCCAAAAACCATATACGGTAGTATTTGTAAGGTCATACCCTCCGCCTATCCCAAGTGCGAATCTTAACTGAAATGGGCCTTTTCTATACGCACCTGTACCTTTAAATTCTACATTGCCCGAAACCCCTTCTGCTACCCTGTTGTTTGATGGAGCGCTGGCAGGAAATTCCCTTTTATTCTGGGTCTCCGCTTCAATAATCGGAGGAGTAGAGTTGACAAACAAATAAGAGCCGCTGCCGTTTATATCAAAGCCCGCGGAAATATTTTCATTTTTCGTTCGAAATTCTCTGCCTAATCCGATATGTATGGCAGGAGCTACAGAACTAAAAGGTTCGCTATATTGTTCTCTCGCGCTTTCGACATAATTTGTTATTTGATAATCTTCGTCCATTACCCGCGCGCCATAAGCATTATAAACAGGGCTTGCGGAAGCATAAGTTATGCTGTATCCAGCCCTTAATCCAAGATTAAATATATTATCAAGGCCGACTCCAAATGAATAAAGATTTAAAGCTCCTGTATCCACTCTGCGTGAAGTTTCTCCTTTATTGCCGGTCAATTCTTCCGACATATATCCAAGCTCCTGCCTGAATGCGCCTGACAGATTAAGCCTGCCATGCTTGAAAGCCACTCCTCCTGCCTGCAGCCAACTATTGCCGGCATGAGTAAGCTTGTAGTTCAACGCCACAGAAGGTTCCAACGCTTTATTAAAAAGATCCCTTTTTAATTCAGGACCCCTATCTTTAGGCAAAACAGCTGCTTTTTTCTGGGCAATAAGAGCCTGAGAATATTCCCCAAGGATCGCAAAAGCACGAGCCTGCGCGAAATAGAGTTCGTGCAGAATATTTTTATCTTCGGGATCTTCCGCGGTTTGTAAAATGGCAATCCCTTCGGCAATTAAAGGCTGAGCTTTTGAGGCCTCTTGAGTCGTATTGGAAGCAAGATAAACGTTTCCAACGTTAAGGCGAGCCAAAGCTGCGAATCTGTTTTTTACTTTTATATCAGAAATGGACTCAATAGCTCTTATCGCCATATTGTATCTAATAACAGGCCAGTCGACGGTTGTCAGTTCTCTGTTTTCCAATTTGCTTTGCACATTTATAAGCTCAAGATATGCTAAAGCTTTTATCTTTATATCTTCTTGATCAGTTGATGCGGAATTATCTGAATTTATTATCGCGTTTAATTCCGCAAGAGCGCCTCTGGCTCCTTTTTTATCCTTGCCAGATAAAAGTATTTTACTTGCGCCAAAATGGATACGGTTTATAAGCCTTCCAATTTCGATTTTATTTTCATCTGTGATTGCCACTTTTTGTATTAAAGCATCAGCCGCGGCAAGCGCCTGTTTCGCGCTCATATACTGTTTATTCTGAAGAAAGAGGTCGCTCATTCCGACAAATGTAGTCGCGACAGAAAGCCTTTTATCTTCCGCGACATCTTCTATTTTTATGTTGGCAAGCATAAGGTTATAGTCAGCAACAGCTTGCGCGAATAGAGTTATATCTTCCGTTGTATTTTCAGATGCTTTTTTCGCGAGAACCCTTAAATAGTTGGCCTTCATATCAAATCGTTTGCTAAATTGAGCCAGTAATTCTGCGTTTTTTGGATCCAACAGGTATGCGGCAATCTTGTCTAAGCTATTCAGCTTTGCCTTAGCATTATTATTAATCTTTTCCCATGCGGAAGAATCCGGCCTCTTGCCCTTTAATATAATGAAAGAAAGCACAAGAAGGGCATCTTCCAATTTGTCAGAAGAGCTTAGCCCCCAGATCAAAGCAGCTACAAATCTTGTTCTCAGTTTAGAAACTTTTTTCAGATAATCAGGACCATTTGAATCATTTAAAATAGGAATCACATAAAAAACATGCTCAATTGCCGTAAAAGCAGCAGCAATAAGTACTTCTTCTTTATTTGCTTTTGCTCTTGCCAAATGGATTTCCGCTAAACCAATATAAGCTTCCGCGTAGTAAAGCTTTTCTTCCTTCTCCAAACTTCCATCGCCAGTAATCTCATCTATAAGAGTACGATAAAGAGTTTCTGCCTGTTCAAGTTTTTGCGAATCAACCTCCCCCATCGCCTGAGTAAGTCCGGCATTTGAGAGCATGACTGTTGCTCTTGAGATCGTAACATCTTCTGCCAATTTAACGGTAAGTCCTTTTTCTTGACCTTTCGCTTCGACCAAAATATCATTATTTACTTCAATTGATTTTTCATAATAGGGGACAAACGCATCATTTTTTGATTTGCCAGTCTCCGCCAATCCCCTATAAGCCTTGCCGACATTAACGCATAACCATGACAAGCTTAAATAAGCCAGAACGACATCTTCATCGCTGGCTCCCTGATTTTTCAGGTCAACTATGTCCTGTCTAATCGCATCTAAATCTGCTAAGTTCTTTACAGCTTTACTGTCCACTTGAATGGCTATAACTTCTTGATATTGCCCCGCCTCCAAATACCCGTCAGAAACTTTCGCGTAAATGCCAATCAGTTCCAGCCTTAACTTCTTGTATTCTTTTTCGTATTCCGCTTTTTTTATGCCATCAGTCAAACTTTTTATCGCTTTATCCAAAGTTGCCATTGCTCTAGTATAAGCAGCAACAGCTTCTTCAAGTTTATTTATTTCCGCGTAAGCCCTTCCAAGTTGAGGATATAGCTTTATAGGAGAAAGATATTTTTCATTTTGAGTCATTAATTTATCTTTATTCGCAACAATCCATGAAACTACAGTATTAAACTTTTCTTCTCCTGCAATATTTACAATAGTCCCAAATAATCCATTTATCAAAGCAATAGCTTTATTATATTCTTTGGCTTCCATGTAAGCCCAAATAAGAAGTGAAACATTTCTTGACGCCTCTTCGGTGTTTGAATTGGCTGAAAGACTGCTTAACTCGCTCTCCAAAATCTCAATCGCGTCAGAAGCTTTTCCTATTATAACCAAAACCTGCGCGCGGACACCTACCCCCAATTCCGCAAGAACTTTGCGGTTCCTCTCAATTTGCGTTTGAATGTCCAACGCGTATAGTTTTCTTTGGCCTTTATCGTTAACTTCAAGAAAAACTTTAGCCTGAAGGTTTATATAAAGCGCCAATATCTCTATATATTTTTCATCCTGACTGCTTACAGATGCGGCATCATTTGCTATATCGTTAATTTGAGACGTCGCGTCTTCTATTCTAAAGGGTTGAGTTCTGCCCAAAAGCGCTTCCGTTAATATTCCCGCGTCCTTTAAAGATTGAACATTTTCGTTTAATGTCCCAATACCTTCCAACGCATGAGCTAAATTAAGAACTCGTTCTGAAGTAATATCATTTTTATTTTTAATTTCAGACAATAAAAGGGCTTTAATTTCTCCATAAATCTGAACGGCTTTGTCTTTTACTCCAGTATCCTTATTATCACCAAAAATATCTCTTAATGCTCCTGCAAGCCAAATAAGATTATCGGTTGGGTTTTTATCGGTTGTTTTTTTAGATGGTTTTTTGGAAGATTGATTGTCAATTTCCTGCTTTTTTACTTCCGACCTATTCAAAGAAACATTTTCCCCATCAGACCCAGCAATCGTATAAGCAAGCGCGACTTCAACATACGTTCCCAAGACAGCATCTTTAACCGCGGCGGTATATCCATAAGCCAAAATAGCCAGCAATCCGGCTAACGCGTCTCTTTTTCTGTTGTATGCTGTTAAGTCTTTTGTGCCTTCATGCTTAATAATCATTTGCAAGGCTATCGCGGCGGTTTCAATATCATTATTCTCAATGGCAAGCATTAAGGCTTTATTCGCATATGCCGCCATATTTTTTTCATCCTCATAGTCTCCATACAATTCTGCCGCTTTGGCATAAAATTTGGCTTTTTGAGGGTTGGAAAGATGTTTATCCATACGAACCGCAGCTTCTATTTCATTAACATTTTTGGCCGCCTTAAGCTTATCCCAGGCTATTTTTTCAAGAGCGCCCTTTGCCCCGTGCGATTCCGCGTATTGTATAGCCGCAGTCTGATATCCTTTATCGTCCAAAGCAGTCGCGATGGCCGCGTACATTTTGCTCCTGTCCTCTTCAGAAACTTTTGCAAAAGCCTTTGCGATAACAGGATTTTTATTGTTGGCTTCCATAAAGCCAATATCATTTGTATAATTTGATCCGCTCTTTAATAACGCATCTACAGAACCGGAGGCGGCAATTTCTCTTTTTGCAATGCTTACGACAGCCCAAAAAGTAGCCGGCGCGAGATTTTCATTTTCAGGGTTTGTTTCTAATGCCGTTACCAAAAGATTGCTGTCTGATTTTGCCTTTCCCACATTGAAATACCCCCAGGCAAGAGCGGGGATCATTGTCGGCTGCTTTTCATTATTTGGTATTACATCGTCATACAATTTAGCAGCAAAAATTAAAGAAGCGTTTGCGTTTGCGAAATCACCAGCTTTGATATACATTGAAATTTCCGCAAGCCTTATCCAAAACTTTGAAACCGGACTTTTTGATAAGTCTGACAAATCAACGGCTATAATCTCCCCTCTTCCTCGCGCCAATATTATCTCTGCCGTTTTCATCTCGCCCCGCAAGCGAGGCTGGTCTGATCCTACATCAAGAGGATTTGCGCCTATATCTAAAGTAGTTCGGCTTATATCTCCAGCGTCATATTCTTCTCCTCGAAGAGCTTTTACTGTTTTCATTGCAACAGACGCGTCAGCTTTATAATAATATGGGGCGCTAAAGCTTCTTGTCCTTTCAGAAAATTTAAGGCTGAATTTTAAAAGATTTTCTGCTTTGTTTAAGTTTGTTTGAAATGCTTTTTCTGCCTCGGTCGCCAATGTTTGGTGCTTTGTTTTCAGCTCTTGGTCGGAAGCTTCCTCGGCAATGTTTCTGTTTGTTTCTGCCTCAATAGATTGGTTTTTTGCCAATTCAAGATAGGCTCGACCAATAATAAGATAAAGATGCCCCTTGCTAACTTTGAGATCATCATGCGCGGGAAGAATTTCCTCCAGATTATTGTTTCCGCCAAAATATTTCGCTAGAGATAGAAAAGTTCTGTCGCTTTTTAGTTTGGCAAAGGATCCCCCACCGGCTTCTAAGCTGTTATAAAGTGATATTGCCTCTTCATATCTGCCCGCATCAGTTAATTTATCAATATACCTGACCAAAAGAGCTATCGCGGCATTTGCTGCTTTCTTTTTATCAAAATTAGAAGTGGATATTATGTATGTAATAACCTCATTTAGTTTCTTTTTAATCACGTTCAAAGGCCATGTAAAGCCGGCATATTCTTGGGCTGTATCAAGTATAGTTTCTTTTTCAGCCTGCGCCACCAATAAGCGGTTAACTTTCTCCTGTGGTTTTAAGTTTTCAATTCTCTCTGTTGTCATTTTATTAAACTCCTTACTTTGTCATTGAGAGTTTTCTTCTCTCTTTTTGTATTTTATCAATAGAGCCCTTATATTCAGCATGCTGAGACGCCATTTTGCGTTCATCAGGCAATAACCCGTCTTCCAGCAACCCCTCCCCTTCAGGCACCAGCCCCAACCCCATCCTATAAGCTTGAATAGATTTTTCAGGTTTTCTTTGTATAGAGAACCTTTCTCCCAACACTTCAAAAATTGTTCTCCTTATGTAAACATCTCCTTGTATAATTTGGCTAATCGCGCTTTTAATCTCTTTCCTGTTTGCGTAAGCAAACATAATAGAAGAAGGCTTTTCGAAATCATAAAATAAATATTGGTTTGAAGGATCAGATATCTCATAGCCCGTATCTACAAGTGAAAGCAAGAGGCTGATAACCGCGCTTTCGTCATTGTCACTCCATGTGAATGAAATTAAGGTGTCTATAAAATTTTTATAAAAATCCGTCGAATAAAAGGTTGCTTCTTTCTTTTTTTGCATTTCATCTAATAGGCTTATCGCTCCGTGTATGTCTCCACTTGCGACTTTTTGGCTTACAGCAAAAAAATCACCTCGAGGTTCTTTATCGCCTGCTCGAAGAAATATATTTTCTTCCAAAACGGCATCTATCTCCCATGATAATTCAAGCAAACCGCTTAAAGAATTAAGCCCTTTGGCTCTTGTTGCAATAACGGCAACTCTTTTATTCATTGCAACTCCTTCTAAGTTAGAAAAACTTCTGAATTTTCCTGACACCAGCATCTCATGCGCTTGTTTCTTTAAACGTAAAATGAGCTCCTCTTCCTCGACAGACAATATACGAACACTGCTCAATGATAAATAGTGTATGCTGTCCAAATCAATTTTCGCCCTTGTTATCTCGTCTCTTTCAAGATAATATTTTATCCTAGAAATTGCTCCCAGTCCTCTGCTATTTGATGGCAAAACTCCTCCTAACGCAAAAACAGCAGGTAAAATTATGCCGGGATCCCTTGTCAATTCAAAAACCTTCGAAAAAATCATAAGTTTATATGCCGCGGCAGCTTGCGCGACTTCAAACATTTGGACTCTTGTTCCATCCACAAATAATTTCGGTTTTTCAGCGTATTTTCTTGCAAGAATAATCGCTCTTTGGTATATAGGACATTTTTTAGAGCTGTTTTGAAAAGCGACGGGTATTTTTACTCCCAGCACTTGCAGCATAGAAATCGCCAATTCCAAGGCTTCTTTGCCTCTTTTGTTCAATCTCAGCAGATCTATATAAAGGGTTATTGCCTTCATAAGTTTTTTTTGGAAGGAAAGAGTCTGAACTTCTCTTAATTCCTCCGCTAATTCCTCCGCGCTTTTCGTGGGAAATATCCCTATCACATTCGGAAGAGAACCTTGCTTAACTTTTTCAACCGCACCTTCTGCCAAAACAGCTTGAGGCAAACTATTAAATACAAGATCAATAGCAGCAAGCCCGTCATTCAAACTGTTTAAATCGCTATCCTTTAACATGTTTGCACTAAAATAGGCAATCTCCGCTTTAGCAAACAAGAGCTCGGTTCTATGCACAAAACTTATATCCGACAAATTGAGAGCCCCATTAATTACATTGCTTGCGGTAAAAAATAATTGCTTGTCTTTTTTTTCTTTTGCTTCTCTTAAATAAAGATTGCTCAATAAAATAGCAACACTAACCTGCAAGGCTGAGTCTTTTTCTCTTTTTGCCGATTCTAAAAGCGACAAGCATATAATTTGGGCTTCTGCTTCCTTATCTTTAGCATATAAATTCGCGAGAGCTTGAGCATAACCAAGCCTTACATAAGGATTGCCAGGATGTTTTTTCATTAAACCTTCCCAGAAGACAACCGTACGTTGAGGCGTTTCGGCAAGAGAGGCGAGTGTCCCCATCAAGCTCTCTGTGGCGTCATGAAGAACAGCTCTATCTTTTGGATATTCCGCCAGATCATAAACTTTTGAAAATTCAAGGACTGCTGCCGACAGATATTGCGAATCATAAAGTTTTTTTGCATACTTTAATCGCACTGAAGGATTATTATAAGGCAGCGACAAATCAAAAGAAGGATCGTCGGATAAGCCTAAGTTTTTTACCCCTCCCGGAGAGGTTTGCATTCCAAAGACTTCATGCCTATTAAGGTCGGCATTTGTAGACAAAATACTAAGATCAGCCGCGCATGCCGGATCAGAAGGCCGGCATTGTTTTAAACTCGTAAAAGGAAAGGCTGGCAATATCCCAAGCCTTTCTTCCTGCAAATGAGTAATATCTCTGTTATATGATTCAAAATTGATAGTCTTTTTTTCCGGTTCGACTCCTGTCACATATTTCGCCCATAAAGTTATTATCTGATCAAAATATGCTTTTTCTTTTTCAACAGTTTTATCTCTTTTATTATCAACCAGCCCTTTTTTATTTGTTATTTTTTCCATTTCTCGTTTAAGCTCCAAATATAAAGGCTCATACGTTTGATCAAAACGGCTTACGGCATAAGCCAAAGCCATATAAGAAGCAATTGCGATTTCTCTGTCTTTCACAAAACCAAAAGCGCCTGTTTTTTCATCTCTATAATGAATTTCTATATCATAAACAGATTCCGCAGGCAGCATCTTTATTTTGTCCAGATATTTTCTTGCCGTATACAACATAATCCCGCGCGCTTTTATGTCTTTAGTCCTAAGCAGGCTCTCTCCCAAAAACAACGGCTCTCTTATTCCGTCAAATCCGGTATCTGAGCTTTTATCTCCAACGGCCGAATAAAACATCAAATTGCCTTTTTGATCAACTTCTACTTTAAAAAAAGAGGGATGGGCTATATTTCTGCCCATTACCGACGGCAATCTCTGCCCGGGAGCCCTGTTTGTCCCTTCAGCCCAAAGTTTTTCTATTTCAATAACCGTATCTCTTACCAAAAGCCAATTGCGGGAGGTTTCTTTGTCAAATTGATGAAAGACTTCAAACGCATAACTTGGAAAATATCCCGGAGAATATAAAGATTCTTCCGTCAACGGATCTTCTGAAATTTTTGGTATCGCGTATTTCCCTACTTTTCTTATTCCCCGCTCCCAAATGCCGGTCAAATTTCTGTTGGCAACACTTGAATAAACAGGATCTCCCCATTTTTTGCCGGCTTCTATAAGAGCCAAAGTGTAAAGCACATCGGCGTCAAGTGCTGAGTTTTTATCAGAATCACTCATTATGGAAAATCTGTTTTCCGAAGTCAAATATCCTCGCCATACAGGAAGCCCATATCCCCTCATACTCCCTTCAATCGCGGCAAAAATCTTGTCAAAAGTTTCTTTATCTCCGGCTTGAAGCGCAAGATATAAAAGATAGGTTTCTGATTCCGAAGTTATTTGTCCGCCATTTAAAAGATCTTTAACATAAATTTTACCGTTGGCTTCATTGACAAAAGAAGAATCCTCTTTTGTTTTTGAAGTAGTAAAACCCGTATACGCTTCATCAAAAGAGCTGTTTGCGCTCAGTAAAGACCATATACTCATAATTTCATCTCCTGATAAACCATATATCCTGCATATATATCGAAAAAATTAAGGGATAATTTCTGGCTAAAATTTTCCTTTAATTTTCGCGTTTATCTTCTTAATCTCTTTTCTTCGACTTTTTTTCTGAAATTTTTGAGCTTTTTCTATATCCAGTAGCTTCGTCTCTTTATCCAAAAGCTCATCCCTATCTTTTTTATATGAATCATACGGTCTATTTCCGTCACCCGCCAAAAATACAGACCTATAGCTCATGCACGCCGGCAAACCTATCCACCACGCAAGTACAAAGAGTGGGAGAGATAAAGGAGCGCCAAAAACCAACCCTGGCAATGCCTTTGCAATAAGCAACACGCCGCTTACTGTCATTAACCAGCCTGTTCTCTTGTTAAAGTATATAGCTTCCATCGCGGCGTTAGTTTCATATCTGAATTTTTTCTCTGGTATCCTATATCCCTCAGGAAGTACGCTGTTGAAACTGTCTATAACGCTCTTAGGAAGAGTATATCTATAAGTTTTGTTGTCAACAATTGTTTTCCTTGAAAACGGGATCACAAAACTCCAAACGTTTGCAATCCGACCGTCAGGTCCCAATTTTTCCGCTACCTGGACATCCGGAGAAGAAGAAAGTTCAAAAGGAGGGGCTGTTCCTGTAGAAAGCCGCATTATATTTTGTACAAAGGTCGCGGGGCCAAGCAAGCCCGAAACTAAAAATAATTTGGTCACATCATTCCAGAATGAAAGCCCGCCTTTTTCTTTCATGCCTGCCCTGAAAGTATACATAAACGCGGCATAGTTTACCAAAGAAATAACAGGAAACATCCATAGAAAAGCCGGATTGACAAAACCAAACGCCGCCAAGCCCAAAAATATAAAAGAATGCAGATTAAGGTTTAGCACAAGCTTTGGAGATATAAACTGCCCCAAAGAATGGTCCATGTGTCTTACCCAGTCTATCGGAGGAATCGCGGAAGGATCAAAATTAAACGCCCTCAACGTATTCATCAATTCCTGCACCATGCCGGAAAACCATCTTCCTGATTTTTGGGCAATCTCCGACGCCAGAGAATAGACAAAAGGAGACGGGCCGGCAATTACAGAATCAAACGCGCAAACAAAAGAGAACATAAAAAGCTTGGTGCCAAACCCGAAATCTTCAACGTCCTTTCTTTTCGCCATTTCTTCATCTTGTCTGTCTATTCTTAATACCTCTCTTCGTTCAAGAAGCCATTCTTTTGCAAAGCGCGGCAGCCAATCATGGTTTTCAACAAATTCCTCTCTGTTGTCATAATCAAATTTCATGTTAAGGAATCTGAACATAAGCCCGTTATTTGTCCCAAGCAACGCGGCAAAAAGGCCAAGTTGCCCCATTGCCGCGTAACCGGCAACCAAAATTCCCATATTTACCATTGTGTGCCCATGATTTCTCAAAAATTGGTTTTTGCTTGATTTTAATTTTAGAGAAAGCGCGTTAATCGCCCCGCCTGACACAAAAATAGAGCCAAAAACAGCAAGAGGAATAAAAAACGAAAGGGATGTTCCTGCCGCAATGGCATACGCGGCAAGGGTTCCCATTGACGCGAGTGTCCCCATAAATACATGTCTGGCCATTTTGGTTCCTTCCCCCTGATTCAAATAAATAGAGGAAAGGGCAACCGTAGCGCCAACAACGGCGGCAGCGCCAAACCCGACAGCGGTTATAGGAGTAGCAGCAAGAATAGAAAGACCGGTAATGCCCGCGATTGCTCTTGCGCCCATCTGTCTTGTGTAGATACTTGTTATAGCCGCTTTTTTTACTTCTTTCTGCTTTTCAGGATAATATTGATTCATGTACATTTCGGCTAAGTTTCTCGTTTTGGCCCAACTATTAAATGCCCTTGTTTTCATCATAAGCATTAACGATTCAGCGGCATAACAACCCATAGGAGCCTGTCTCCCCGTTTCATTAAAAGCGCCTCCCATTGTCTCTGAATATGCTATAGATGCTGGATATTGCGCTGTCGTATACTTACTTCTTGAAGCTTGATAAAAGAGCTGTTGAGCCTGCCAAAGGGCATGAGAAGAAGCTCTGGCCATGTTTTTGTAAAATACTCTAACCCTTCTGATTGCAGAATAAAAGAACTCATTGTCACCGTCAAACATTATTAATATCCAGTTCTTTTCATTTTGTCTCGCGTAACTTACAGGAGCCCTTGCTGTATCAAGAGGATTTACATTGGCAATTGTATTATCAGGCGCATTTTTTTCTTCTGCTCTTAATTTTTCTGATAATTTTTCAGTCAAATCAGTCAAATCGGATTTTTTATTATCAGGCCTACTGCTTATTTCTGCCTGCGCCAATTCTGCTACATGGAAAAACCTGCTGGCGTATGGGATATCCCCATTTACTTTATGAGGCATATTTGATCGCGTAATGATAAGTGCTGCTTCTTCTAACGCGTCTCGTCCGCCGGGAATAATATAATCAGTTCTTCTGCTTTTTCCATATACGCCGGCATTCTCAAATTTCCCTGCCTGGCTTGTAGTTTTCCCCCTGGAAATAGGCATTGCCATGGCAGGATATGTAAACCAGGGAAGTTCTTCTTCTTTTACTTCAGGAACAGCATTTGCTGAGTTCTCAAAAAATGTTCGTATATCCGCATCTTTTAAGCTGCCATAAGACAAACATTTAAACGGAGCATAAAAATATGCCCTATATTCATATTCTTCCTGGATCGCTTTTGCTTTATCGGTGTATAAGCTTAATAAGTCATTTTGGGCAGTTTCGGGAATTCTTGATTTTTGCGCGTTATATTCATTCCTTAACGTTGAAAGTTTTCTCTCTCTCCATTTTTTTGCCCGTTCAAAATGCTCAGTCTGCTTTTCCAGCCTTCTTAAAAAGACGATTCCTTCTCTCTTGACTTCTCTTCTTTCTTCTTGAGTAAACCCATTATATTTCTTGCTAGCAGCACTAACAATTCCCTCTAATGTCCTTGATTGTCCACTGTCTTCATAAGCAAATTCAAGATATTCTTTCGCCCTAGTCGTTAAATTTGGGTCTAGCCTTTGATCCATTCTTGTTAAGGGTCCAAATTTTCTTTGAGCGGCAAGAGCGCCTACAACTTTTCCGGCAACAATGCTTATCCTTGTCTCTATGGCGGCTTTCATTAAAGGAGCCATATATGACGCTTTTATCTTTCCAATGGCAATCGTCATGAAGAGCCACCCCCTCCGCCTGTGTTCTCCATAATCACGGCAAGTTCCTCGGGAGTAAGATTCCAGGAGTTAATAAGTCCGGTTATTGCTTCATCAAGCGTTTTTCCATCTTCCAAAGCAATGGCAAGAGCTTCTCCAATTTTTGCCGGGAAAATATTTCCCTTTTCAATTGTTTGCGCGTTTCTATCTACATTAGGATGAAATTCTACTTTAGAGCAAAAATCTCTTTCCAGATCGTACAAAATACGATGAGACGAACTAGATCTCTGCTGTAGAGAATGAATAAAATTAACTGAAATTGCGGCAAGCCTTGTCAAAGGAGAATATCCAATATCTCTCCTCCACTGAGAAGGCTTGCTGCCTTCATAAGGGCTGTCAGGATCATTTCTCGACATTCTTTCAAAAATTATTCCGCTACCCCAATCAAGATTTACATCCCTTGAGTCAATGCGATATCTGGCAATGCCCGAGGAAGAAAGCCTTCTGGATTGATCAAAAACTGCCTCCAAAAGATTATTGTTTTCTCCTCTCTGCCCTATTCCGTAAGACTTTGTCTCATCTATAATCATTTGGTTGATAATTGCAGACAATTCATTAGCCTGATCAAAAACTGCTTCTAAAAGATTATTGTTTTCTCCTCTCTGCCCTATCCCGTAAGACTTTGTCTCATCTATAATTGTCTGATTGATTATTCCATTTGTGATTAATGCTCCATCTTTGTCATACAAAGCCTTTGCAACAGGAGCAAACATATAATCACTTAAAACCTGTGTTTCTCTAAGCCTCCCCTCAAGCCGTTCTTTTCTTTTTGATTCATCTTCTAATTTTTTATCATTTTCTTTTCTTTGTTCTTCTTTTTGTGAATTTTTAATATCTTTCTCTAAGCTTGCAATCAACCCGTTGGAAACTATAATTCTTTTTTGCAGTTTAAGCTCTTGTCCTCTCCTAAGCAATGTTGCCCTGCCATCTTCTTCTTTCGTTCTAGTGGCTCTCAACTCAAGGGGTCTTGCGTTTGGAGCTACAATTTCTCTTCTTATCTCTTCGATTAAGTCCTCTCTTTCCACAATGGCTTTTGCATAATCTATTAAAAGGACTTTTAGTCTATAATAATTTTCAGGATTTGCAGCATCGTTCTTTATTTTTATCAAAGTCTCTCTTGCTTCTTTACTTAAAGGAATTTTGAAAGAGCCTCCGTTTTCAGATGGATTTGCAATATTAAAGACCTCAAACGGCGCAGGCTCAAAGGATTCTTCCTGGGAAGGCATAGAAACATGCAATAATTCTTCTTCAAAAATAACATCCGCAACTTGGCCCGCGATAATAATGGATCCTCCAAAAACACCGTCAGGAAATCTTTTTTCAGCCCTTTGCTGTCCAAGCATTTTTGTTGTTATTGTTTCAACTGCATCAACAAGAACGGAAGGAATGTCCAAATCTTGGCTGCCTGGAATTAACGCGGAAATGCCATCTCTTGAATTTTTTAATTTGTCTTCTATCCTTTTCTTTTTAGATATAACTCCGGGAAGCTTATTATCTCTTTCTAAGCGATAACTAATGCTCCTCATGCCATCAAGCTCACTAGTAATAATATTCATATACCCTTCCGCGGTAACATTAACAGAAAGCCTTATGGTAGAAAGAGCGTCCGAAACTACGTCGCAAGCTCTGTTAGCCTCTTCTTCATTTAAGCCCGTTTCAACAGAAAGCCTGCGAACTTCGGCTTCTACTTCATTTAAAAACTTTTCATGCACAAGCTCATCTGCAACCCACCAGGAACAATTTTTTTCTCTGATTACTTCTTCAATCTTACTAACCCAAACACTTCCCAATGGTTCATTTTTTGCGGCAAAAGTCATTATTTCATCAGCAATATAAGCCGATATGCGATGATCTATCCCTCTATCAGAAATTGCCTGAGATATTTTTTCTGCCGCGTCTGCTTTTTTTTTGGTCTGCTTTTCCTGATTTATCCATTCTCTCTGAATATCTTCTGTTTGCTTCCCGGACACCTGCGCAACAAGAGCTTTAAATTCTTGGTTATGCTCATAAAGCTTTTTAGCATTACACTCTTCCCCTGATATAAGATCGTCTTTTTCTTTTCTTGTAACAACTCTGGCCAACATTCTCCATTCTGCTATCTGACCAAGATTCCCGCTATGATCAAACTCACGATTTAATCCTCTTGCCCTAATATCAACATTTGATTCTCCTATTATGTCTAATAAACTTGCCGCGACAGCTTTTGTTATACAAAATTCTACCGCAACAGCAGTTACGAGTTTGTCCATTTCGTCAGGGCATATAACGCCGCCTCTCAGTTTCCACCCCAAAGAACTTATGATTTTATATTGCTTATCTGTCTTTGCCCTAAGAATAAATTTTTCAGCCCAAAGCCCTGCTTCAAGATCAGAAAATCCGGCATTTCTAGCTGACTCAACCAGATCTCTTCTATAAAATTCTTCTCTTTCAGCTCGTATTGCGGCATATAAAGCATCTTTGCAGCCGGAAAATTGTGTCGCTGCCGCTGCCGCGCATCTTTCCTGCTGCCTGTCCAAAACTTCAAAAAGGTCATTACTTAAAAATATATCTGCCGTTAAATTTGGAGCAATATTAAGGAGCTCGTTTGCTGGATCTTTTATAATTGGCATAAGTTGAGGGGCATGTTTTTCTACTATCTTCAATAACGCTCTATATGCCGAGAATTCGCCTCCAGCCTCTCCTATATGCCTTGAAAGGTTTACAGGTCTTCCAATCCCCATGTTCAACTCCTGAGTCGTCTCAAGCAAAGCCAGATAAATAGGAGCTTCCCTTTCAAACGGCATAGACAGCATCAAAGAAATCTCTCTTGCGGTTCTCGGGTCAACATGAATTCCTGCTTTATCAATAATATCTTGTATGATATACGTTGTTTTTTCAACTCTTCTCGCGATTAAAACCCCACCCGATGTTCTCATGAAATTTGAATTGCTTGAATCATTAAAAAGATTTAAAAGATATTTTCCTCCCATCTTAAAGATGTTATACAAGACAGAAAGAAGAGCCGGGAAAATAAACTCTTTATTTGAAACTCTTCGTTCAACCATCCCAGGCGCGTCATTGTAGCTTACATCAAAAGAAGGGAGCCTTAATGCACCACGCGTTTCTGTTCTAAGCAAAATGTACATATAATTTACAGCCTGCTGGATAAAATGCAGCAAAGAAAGATTAACCGCCCAAGCCACGCCCCTTTCAACAAGGGACAAATCAGGCGAACCAAAAATTGCCAGCAAAGAAGCGACAAAAAGTGCCGATGTACCAATAGAAACAAGCGCCATAATTTGAATCTTCAGTTTGGGGTCATGAGGCTGTTGTGTCGTAACCAGCCGTTGAAGGGCGTGCCTTAAAAGAAGCAAATCTTCTCTTAACTTTGCATCAGCAAAAAAGGTCTCAATGTTTTTTCCTTCTTGCGAACCACTCAAATACTCTTGCATTTTTTCAGCCACCCTGCGAGAGGCATCTCTTGCGTTTCTTAAATGGTTGTCAGCTAAATTGCTGTCTAATTCATTAAGATCGCTTATGATCGCGTTTGAAGCTTCGAGAAGTTTATTAATAATTTCTTCGGCACTATCTGTTTTGATCTGCGACCCCTCTGAAATTCTTTCAAAAATATGAAAAACCGTCTGTAATGAAGCACTTTTAAAACCGGAATGTCCGGCAAGTGCGACAGCTATATCTTCCAGCATTGGGGCGCTATCCGCGAAAAGAGAGTCTTGGCTTTTCATTTCGGATTGACTGCGTTCAAACAACGCGTCAAGACCATTTCTAGCCTCTGCTTTTAAGGCTTCCAGGTCGTTGCGCGTGTTTTCCCAGTTGGCAGTTCTTCGAAATATTTTTATATCCGTAGGAGACACAGAGGACAAATCGGCACCGGTGAAGGCAGGCTTTAATATCCCCCCCTTTTTTAAGTGTGCGATTGCAGAAGGATGATATTGGGAAGATAATCCCTGACTTATCAGGTTTATATCGCCTAAAATTTGGCTTCTATTGGTAAAAACCGGCATATACCATCCCTCCAGTAATACCATCGAGAATAGAAATTGCTTTCTTGTGCCTATTTCCCGCATATATATCGAAAAAAACGGGGTCAAATTTCAAAGAAGAAGATGATTGAAAAATAAAGCGCTTATAATAAAAAAATAAAGTCGGGCACATCTGTATATCTGCAACCTTTCTCTAGTTGTCTAGCTGTAATGTAATTACCAATTATCAATGACCAATTACCAATATCCAATGAAGGTAGGAGAAATATAATAATTTCACTCCCCCTCACAACCAATTTTCTCTTAATAGGTTATCGACAAGAAAATAAAAAATTTCATGGAGATTTTTTTTGGGTTTAGAATCATTTCGCAAGGCGTTTGGGTTTAGTTGTGGGGGTGAGTTGTGGGTGCCCATTCTCACAACGCACTACTAAACCCAAAACTCAAGATTTATACTGAAAAAACTCCGGCAGGCGCTCCAAATAATTTCTCCATGGCAATATATGGATGCCTCTTTCCTGAAATGGCTCGCTGACTTCACAAACAAGAAAGCAATCTGTATCAGGATTATCTTCTTTAAAAGATTTAAGTCCAGAAAAATCGGCTCCGCTTATCTGTTTTTTCGCTTTTATCTCAAAGGCGGCAGAAAGAGTTCCTCCTTTTTCGATTAAAAGATCCACTTCTGCTCCCGTATTTGTCCTCCAATAGAATAATCTCGCTTCACTTCTAAGGTATTTTAATAAACGGTCTGTCTCCAGTACAATAAATTGCTCAAAAAGCCGCCCCCGCAAAAAATTATCAGGAATATTAGTTAAATGAAGGTTAATGGCATTTGTAATTCCCATATCAAAAAAATAAAACTTAGGATGACCAGAAAGTCGTTTTCGCAAGCTTTTTCTCCATGGCTCTAGCCGTACGCCTATCAATGTATCTTCCAGTATCTCATAGTAAGATTGGACGGTCTTGGTTGCCAATTGGCATTCTCTGCCTATATTTGAAAAATTAACCAATTCGCTAAACTGGCTGGCCGCAATATCTAAAAATCTAGAAAAACCACCAAGGTTTCTCACGATCCCTTCCGCTTGAATTTCTTCCTTTAAATAAATATTTACGTAGGCCTGCAGTAGATCAATCTTCTGATTATCGGCCTTGCCATACACAGAAGGCAAGCTTCCAAAACGAAGGATATCTTCCAGTTCAAAAGATCCTTTTATTTCATTGTATATAAAAGGAAAAAGAAAACGTTCCAATGCCCTTCCCCCCAAAAGATTTGCGCTTCCCCTTCTTAATTTGCGAGCGCTTGATCCTGTTAGGATAAATTGTATTTTCCTTTCATCCATCAAAACCTGTACCTCATTTAAAAGATTAGGTATTTTCTGTATTTCATCAATAAAAATTGTAGAAATACCTTCCCTTTCTATTTTATGAATAGCTTCTTTTCTAAAAAGTTCAGGGTATTTAGAATATTTTGAAAATATATCAGTAAATAGAAGATTTACCTTCCAAAAATTTTCTTTTAAAGTTTCGTCAATTAGTGTGCTTTTTCCTGTTTGTCTGGGTCCAAAAAGAAAAAAAGACTCCTCTTTCGGTAATTTTATATTTCTATCTATCATGATGCAATAGTGTAATACACTTTTGCATCAATGTCAACTTGTTAAATTTCTTCTATACAAATATGGACTGCTAAGAGGTCGTGGATATCTAAGCACAGACGCTAAAACCGGGTTTGGTTGTGAGGGTGAGTTGTGGGTGCCCATTCTCACAACGCACTACTAAACCCAAAACTCAAAACTCATTCCAAACCCATAACACACAACCCAAAACTCAAGATTTATACTGTGGATGCTTCAATAAGCCCAAATAACTATAAATCTTGTCCTATTTCCTAGGCATAAATAACTTCTTTTAAAATCAGGGGCTTTAACGCGGGCTTTAAAGAATCAGCGATAACAAGGTCTATTTCAAGTTTAAATAAATTTTCTAAAAAGAATTTAAAATCCATATAATTATCAAAGGTTTTTTCATCAAACTCAACAAGAACATCAAGGTCACTATTTTTTCTAGGTTTTCCTTTCATATATGATCCAAAAAAGCCAACTTTTTTAACTCCAAAACGTTTTATGTAATTCCTCTTTGATTTTATTTTTTTTAGAATATCTTTTTTTGACATAATTTAAAGACATTATAGCATAAAAATAAGCAGTTTTTTGCAACACTCCCCAATAATAAAACTTCTATACAGATAGAAGTTAAAATTGGTATAATACAAGAAGATGAAATCAAAGATATCAAACGCATTTAAAAACAAAAAAAACCTTATCCCTTACATAACCGTAGGAGATCCCTCCGTTAAAAAGACCGAAGAACTTGTTCTGGAATTTGAAAAAGCTGGAGCGGACATAATTGAACTTGGAATTCCCTTCTCCGATCCTATTGCAGACGGGCCTGTCATCCAAGCCTCTCATTTAAGAGCTTTAAAAAACAACACCTCGCTGACAGATGCTTTTAAACTTATAAGAAAATTGAGAAAAAAGACGCAAATTCCTTTAATCTTTATGTTAAGCATTAATCTTGTGGAAAAATACGGCAGTAACAAGTTTTATCATGATTGCGAACATTTTGGCGTAGATGGAGTTATTGTGCCGGATAATACAAGGGAACAATGTCCAATGTCCAATGCCCAATGTCCAATTAATGTAGATCAAATTTTATTAATATCGCCGACAACATCGAAGGAAAGAATTAAGAAGATAGTTAAAAAGTCGGCAGGGTTTATTTATCTTATATCAACGCTTGGAATTACGGGGACACGAAAGAATTTGACACAGGATTTTGCCAATTATGTCAAAAGAGTTAGAAAACAGACAAAAAAACCGATTGCCGTCGGGTTTGGGATCAGCACGCCAGAACAGGCAAAAGAAGCTGTAAAATATGCCGATGGCGTAATCGTCGGCTCAGCAATAGTCGACTTAATTTCAAAAAAGAAATATAATGAAGCTGTTCAATTTGTTAAAAAGATGAGAATCGCTCTAAATAATAGGCCTTAAGCTAATTATGCTTGACAGAATAATATACAGAACAAAACAATTATTGTTTGCATTAACCGCAAAAATGACGGAAGAAGATAATATTTTTGTGCGGCAGTATCTGGACATCAAAGAAGCTTCCCTCTTTTTTTCTTTGCCCGAATATGAGCAAAAGCATTGTGTAACGGTAGCAAGGAGAATGTTTGCAGAATCAAGAGATAAGAAAAATCTGGATGGCAGAAAGATAATCAGACTGGGACTATTGCATGATATAGGAAAAGCCGCAATAAGGCTTTCTCTCTTGAATAAAGGGTTTATGGTAATTATAAAAAGGATTGCAAACCCTTTTTATAATTTATTTGCTAAGATGGGTGAAAGTGAAAAATCAAATCCGTTTTTCAGGAAATTTTATGTGCATAAACACCACGGACATATAGGGTCTGAAATGCTAAAAAGAATAGGTGAAAGTGCTGACATTGTAAATGAAGTCGCGATGCACGACGAACCTGTAACTTCTCATGATGCGTATATGCAAATTTTGGATCAGGCAGATAGTTCATACTAATGAAAAAGCAACAAGAATATACAGAAATTCATGCGAAAAGCGGAATAGAGACAAAACTTCCGCCAATTTATACCTTTCCAAACCATTACAAAAAATATGATGTGGAAATTACAACAGATGAATTTACCTCCATCTGCCCCAAGACAGGGCTTCCTGACTTTGGAAAAATAAAACTCATATACAGGCCAAATAAAAGTTGCATAGAACTTAAATCTTTTAAAATGTATCTGCTTGGATACAGAAATGTTGGGATATTTAATGAGAATCTGGTTAATAGGATTTTGGATGATATCGTAAAAGAGTGTAATCCGGTTTGGGCTCAAGTAGTTGGAGAATTCACATCCCGCGGCGGGCTAAAAACAAGCGTAACCGCAAAATATCCCAGAAAGTAATTCTTTTATTATTCTTCCCTACTATAAACAAAATTGATTTTATCTCTAAAAATTTCGGCGGCAACGCGCGGGGTTGAAGCATAAATAACACTTCTTGACACACTTATAATTGCCCGTTTGCCGACATATTTGACCGACAACTCGAGATTTCCTCCCTGAGCGCCAACGCCAGGAATTAGAATTGGCATGTCGCCAACTATCTCTTTAATGTTTTTTAATTCATCGGGATTGGTAGCCCCTACAACTAATCCGCAATTATAATAATGGTTCCATTCCTTTACATGCTTGGCAACAGAAAGATAAAGAGGCTCACCCTTATCTGAAGCTTGAAAATCTTTAAAGCCTATATTACTTGTTAGACATAAAACAAAAATGCCTTTTTCCTGATACTCCAAAAATGGCTCTATGGAATCATGCCCCATATATGGATTAACAGTCACAGCGTCAGCTTTGTAAACATCAAAAATAGCTTTGGCATAAGCTCCCGCGGTATTTCCTATGTCTCCTCTCTTGGCATCCAAAATAACAGGAATATTTTTGCTTTTTATATACTCTATAGTATCAATTAATGCCTCAAGACCATACAAGCCATAAGATTCATAAAAGGCAATATTGGGCTTATATGCGCAAACAAGATCGCAGGTTTCATCTATTATATGTTTATTAAACTTAAAAATGGGGTCGTCATCTTTTAGGAAGGATTTATCCAGCCTTGCAACGTCAACATCCAATCCTATGCAAAGCTGGCTTTTATTCTTTTCTATCGTAGCATCAAGATATTGAACAAATTTCATGCATTTTTCTGATCGTCAGCAGGAGGCTCTATGTTTTGATCTTCCTCGGCCAAAGCCGACTCACGTTCAGCTTTTTGGCGCTCCTTTTCAGCAATCATTTCTGCAATCGTTACTTTGCTTTCTTCGATTTTCTGCGCTTCAATCATCTCAGATTCTTTTGCAATTTGCACATCTCTTATAGATAGGCCTATTTTTTGTTCTTCGGGTATAATGCGAAGAATTTTGGCCTCAACCATATCTCCAGGCTTTACAACATCTTCTGGATTTAAAACTTTCTCTTTGGAAAGCTCCGAAATATGAATTAAGCCCTCCAACCCTTCTTCTAATTCAACAAAAGCGCCAAATTTAACAATGCGAAGGACTTTTACTGTCACAACTTTGCCGACCTGATAATTATCAAGGACAGTAGCCCATGGATCAGTTTGCAATTCCTTAAGTCCTAATGAAATTTTTTTGTTTACCTGATCAACACCTAAAACAAAAACATCTATTTTATCTCCAACTTTAAGAACTTCACTTGGATGTTTTACCCTTTTCCATGAAAGCTCTGAAAGATGGACAAGCCCTTCTACGCCACCTAAATTAACAAAAGCGCCAAAACTCTTTATACCTGAAACAACTCCTGATCTTACCTGTCCCACTTCTATTTCATCAAGAAGTTTTGAAGCTTCAAGCTTGCCCTTTTCGCTATCTCCCAATTTATGGGAAAGGACTACTTTGCTTTGATTGCGGTTAATCTCAATAACTTTAACCGGTAAAGTTTGCTTGATAAAAGATTCAAGAGAAACTTCGGACTTTTTTGCAACTTGCGAAGCAGGGATAAACCCGCGTATTCCTCCGCAATCAACAACCAACCCCCCTTTTACCGCTCCCTCAACTTTTGCTTCAATTACATCTTTTCTTTTATATGCCTGATAAAGTTTGTCCCAATTAGCTGCGAAGTCGGCTTTCTTTTTTGAAAGAATAACATAGCCTTCTTTGCTTTCCAGTTTTTCAACCATCAGGTTAATCTTATCGCCGACTTTAACGCTTGAAGAAATTTCTTTTCCATCAACCCATCCGTCAGATTTATATCCGACATCAACCAGCGCCCCTGTAGTATCAAGTTTAAGCACGATGCCGGTAACAATGGCACCAACAGTAAATTCATCTTTAAATGTGTCGTCGTAAGCTTTGCTCTCTTTCATTTGAATAAGCTTCTCTTCTTTTTTTTCCACAACATGAGGATTTGCTTCCATCGGGGTTGCCTTTAAGGCAGGCTCTTGGTCAGCCTTCAATGTTTTTGGCGTTCCCAATTCTTTTAAGGCTCCGGCAATAAGGTCGTCGACTTCTCCTTCGGGTGAAACATTGTTTTTTGAATCAAATGTAGTAGCTTCCAGTTTTTCTTTTTCTTCCATAATACGTTAATTTTAGCATAACAAGCAGAATCGTGCAAATTTTAAGGGGTATCGGAGCGGTGGGATTTGAACCCACGACCTCCTGGTCCCGAACCAGGCGCGCTACCAAGCTACGCCACGCTCCGATTTTTCAATTTGATTATATCACACCGATTTGAGGGCTTCTGAAATCTTTTTTGCTTTTCCTGAAAGAAGCATTTCGATATCCATGCGATGGACAAAAATAGCCGGCAAGAAAAATAAAACGCCGAAAATAAAGCCGATCCCTTTTTCGCCCAGCAAAAAAAGGATGAAAGGGGTAATTGCCAAAGTTATAAGAGTTGATAAAATTAAATATCTAGTCCCCGCGATTGAGATTATATAAACAATTAAACAAACCCAAATGGCAAAAGGATTTATCGCAGCAATTACTCCGGCAGTCGTGGCAACCCCCTTTCCCCCCTTAAATTTGAGATATACAGGAAAATCGTGCCCGATTATTGCAAACAGCCCCGCGAGATACCAGTAAATATCGGCCCCAAAAACCACCTTCGCAAAAATCACAACGGCAAATCCTTTGACAACATCCAAGAATGCAGACAAAACAGCAATTTTTTTGCTCCCCGTAGCAACTAAAACATTTGTAGCCCCAACATTCCCCGACCCTTGCGCCCTGACATCAATCCCGCCAAACAATTTTGGCAGTATATAGCTGAATGGGATGGCTCCTATTAAATAGGAAAAGAGTATGATAGCAAAAAAACTAACCATTATTGATTTTGTCTAAGCCAAAAGCCTTATGTAAAACCTGCACAGCCTTTTTGCCGTCCCCCGCATTTACGATGCAGGAAATTTTAATCTCTGAAGTCGCTATCATTTGGATATTGATCTTCGCTTCCGACAAAGCTTGAAACATGCGGGAAGCGGTTCCAGGTTGAGCCACCATTCCAATCCCCACAAGAGAAACTTTTGAAACATTTTCATCATAAACAACCCCTTCGGCGCCAAGTTGTTCCCCTATTTTTTTTGCAACATCAACAGCTTTTTTAATGTCCGGCTTTTCAACGGTAAATGCCATGTCAGCAGAAGTTCCTTCAGAATGAACACTTTGTACAATCATATCCACATTAATTTTATCGGCGGCAAGCGCGGAAAAGAGCCTTGCTGCAGTCCCCGGCTTATCAGGAATTTTTAAAACCCCTATCTTTGAAACATTTTCGTCAAGGGCTATCCCCCTTACCGCTTCTTTGTTTTCCATGTCAGACGCCTCCTTAATATAAGTCCCTTCATCATCTTTTAGCGACGAACGGAGATGAATAACCATGCCGTAAATACTTGCACATTCAACAGAACGGGGATGCAACACCTGGGTCCCAAGTGAAGCAAGTTCAAGCATTTCCTCATATGAAACTGTTTTTAATTTGCGAGCATCGGGGCAGATTCGCGGATCAGTTGTGTAGACACCGTCAACATCGGTGTAAATGTCGCAAACATCCGCTTTTAATGCGGCGGCAATTGCGACTGCGGAGGTATCAGAACCCCCTCGCCCTATTGTTATAATATCCCCTTTGCTATCTACCCCCTGAAACCCAGTAACGACAACAACTTTTTCTTCTTTGAGCTCTTTTTTTACTCGATCAAGTTTTATATCTTTGATGCGGGCTTTCTTATAAATATCTTCCGTAACAACTCCCGCCTGTCCACCGGTTAAAGAAACAGCGGGACATCCTATGCTTTGAAGTGTCATTGCCAAAAGGGCGGCAGCGACCTGCTCTCCGGTTGAGATTAACATATCATATTCGCGAGGATCGGGATTTGCGGTAACTTTATTCATAAGCTCAATAAGTTCATCGGTTGTGTGCCCCATTGCAGAAACAACAACAACAACATTGTTTCCCTGATCACGAATCTTTTTAACCCTTTCGGCAACTTTTTTTATTTTCTCCGGCGTCCCCACAGAGGTTCCGCCGTATTTATGGACTACTATTGGCATAATTTGTTGTATTATAGCAAACTTTTGGTTGAATAATGAGGCATTTTTTTAAATAAATTCATTGCACATTTTCCCGCATCAAAACCTTAACCAATCTGATTTCATCATAAGAATATTTTTCACCTAAATATTCAAAGACCGGCTTTAGCCTTTCATCGCCGCATATTTCAAGCGCGAACTTGATGGCATTAAACCTTTCCGCGGGAGGCTTTAAATATCCGAGGTCGAGTTTTTCGTCAGCCTCGAGCATTGTTTCTATGTGGCCGATTATTGTTGAATAAACTAAATCCTGGGATTTTGCAATAATATCCAGGGGCATTTTTTGGGCGAGCAACTCTTTGGTTTTTACATAAAATTTGGACATATATCGTTTCATCCTGAATTTTTCGTGCCTTCTGTCTGGAATGCTGATTGGGAAGAGATTGTTTTCTTTTACGAAATTGCTTATAACAGTTAAAAACACCACGCCAAATTGCTCAAGTTTTTTATCCCCTACTCCACTAATGCCTGAAAAATCTCTGCTGTTTATCGGCAAATAATGAGCCATTTCTCTAAGTGACGCGTCGGAAAAGATTATAAACGGCGGGATATTTGATTCATCCGCCAATTTTTTTCGCAGAACCCTTAATTTCTCAAATAGTTCCCTATTATAATCAATATCGCCTTTTGCTGTCGGGGTTCGGGGAACAGTCTCGGAAGTTGCTATTTTTTTGCCTGGCACACAAACATCACAGCTGCAACAGTTGGTTTCTTTTAATTCCTCGCCAAAATAATTAAGAAGGAATTTTTTGCGGCAAGTCTTGAGGCTGGCATAATTTAACACCTGATTTAATTTTTCGCGAGCCCGTGCTTTTAATATCTCGTCCTCCATTTGATTTAGAAAAAATTCATGTTTTCTCGTATCAGCATATGTATAAAACATGATACATTCGCTAGAAAGCCCGTCACGACCAGCTCTCCCTATTTCCTGGTAATATCCTTCTAAAGTTTTTGGGTAAGTATAATGGACTACAAGTCTCACATCCGATTTGTCTATCCCCATTCCAAAAGCGATTGTTGCGACAATAATATTTATCTCATCCTTTATAAAAAGTTCCTGTGTCGTTCTTCTTTCATGTGCGTCAAGACCCGCATGATAAGGGCGGGCATTGAAGTTATTAAGCCTTAGGGTCTCGGCTATTGATTCGGTCTCTTTTCTTGAAAAACAATAGATGATAACCGACTCATTTTTGTATTTTTGAAGCAGATTAATAAGCTTTGATAAAGCCTGTTTCTTTTCTATAATGCCAATATGCAAATTTTTTCTATTAAAGCTTGAAACAAAAAGACGGGCTTTGGATATTTGCAGTTGGTTGACAACATCCTCACGCACTCGTTTGGTTGCGGTAGCCGTTAATGCCATTAAAGGTATAGCAGGGAAAAGTTTTTTTAATAAATTCAAATTGCGGTATGCGGGGCGGAAATCGTGCCCCCATTCAGAAATACAATGGGCTTCATCTACTGCAATTAAGCTGATCGGCAAAGTTGTTAAAAATTCCTGAAACTCTCTTAAAGCAAATCTTTCCGGCGCAACATATAAGATTTTCACCCCATTACTTCTGATTCGCATGAAAATTTCGCTGATTTGGCTATATGATAAAGTGGAATTTATGAATTCCGCCCGAATTCCACACGCCTGCAACGCGTCCACTTGATCTTTCATCAAAGAGATTAACGGAGAGATGACAATCGTTATGCCGCTAAATTTCAAAGCCGGCAATTGATAGCAAAGAGATTTCCCTCCGCCGGTCGGCATTAAGACAAAGCAATCGTTTTGTGAAGCCACATGATCAACAATCTCCTCCTGCAAAGGGCGGAACTCGTCATAACCAAAATATCTTTTTAATAAGTTTTTCATTTTTTTTTAGAACTCCTTTATGATTATACCAGCAATTTTCATGCCACAGGATATAAAGCAGTAAACACTTGTCCCTTGCCGTTCTTCAAATTGCAGTAAAAGTTGTCATTGTTGTAGTGTGTTTCATCAGTTTTGAGAGGGTCATAGGTAGTTAGAAAGGCGGAAAAATTCCCTAAAACAACCTCACAACACCCAAACTGACAAGAAGCATAATAAGTGTGGCAATTGAGGTTCCGACAAAACAGGCGATAAAAGTTTTAAAATAAGACAGCCCAAATAAATATCCGGCCAAACATCCTGTCCAAGCGCCGGTTCCGGGCAAAGGAATCGCAACAAAAACAGTAAGCCCAACAAGCTCCAGGTCTTCAATGATCTTCCCTTTTTTCCTTGTCCTTTCAAATAACCAGCTGAAAAACCTGTCAAATGCATTTATTTTTCTAAGCCTTCCCGTGAAAAAGCTTAAGAAAAAAAAGACTGGAAGTATAGGAAGCGCGCTTCCTATCACAGACAAAAGAAAAACTTTAACAGGAGAAATTCCCAAATAAATACCAAGAGGAACAGCCCCACGAACTTCAACAACAGGAATAGCCGACAATATAAAAACCGCCAGCTCTTTAGGCAATCCTCGTACTATTTCAATTAAGTACATTACTTCTCTTTAACTTAATCCTTATCCTTAATTCTTATCCTTGTTTCTTGAGCCACGGCATCATCGCCCTTAACTTTTCTCCCACTTTTTCTATGAGGTGATCTTTATCTTTTGCCAAAAGTTCATTAAACTTTTTGCGTCCGGATTTATTTTCATCGATCCACTCTTTTGCAAAAGATCCATCCTGGATCCGTCCCAAAACTTTTTTCATTTTATCTTTTACGCCTGCGTCAATTAAATGAGGGCCGACTGTAACATCCCCGTATTTTGCAGTATTGCTGATCGCGGAACGCATACCTGCAATCCCTTTTTCATACATTAAATCAACAATAAGTTTTAGCTCATGCATACATTCAAAATAAGCCATCTCCGGTTGATAGCCCGCTTCAACCAAAGTTTCAAAGCCGGCTTTAACCAATGCCGTACAGCCTCCGCAAAGTACTGCCTGTTCTCCAAAAAGATCGGTCTCTGTCTCTTCCTTAAAAGTGGTTTCAAAAACGCCTGCTTTTGTACCGCCAATCCCCTTTGCATAAGCAAGGGCTGTCTTTTTGGCATTACCTGAAGCATCTTGCTGTATTGCGATAAGAGATGGAACCCCCATACCTTCTTCATACATTTTGCGAACCATAAGACCCGGACCTTTTGGCGCAACCATTATTACGTCGACATCAGCAGGAGGAATTATTTGTTTAAAATGAATATTAAACCCATGAGAGAACATAAGGGTTTTTCCTTTTTTCATATGCTTTTCAATAGATTCTTTATAGACTTTGGCTTGAAGTTCATCAGGAATAAGAATTTGAACAACGTCCCCTTTTTCTGCTGCTTCGGAAGCTGTAATCGGCTTAAAGCCCGCTTTTTCAGCCCTTTCCCAGTTAGGCGTCCCCTTAACTTCGGCAATAATAACATTTAAGCCGCTGTCTCTAAGGCTTTGAGACTGAGCGCCTCCCTGGCTTCCAAACCCGATCACCGCAATTGTCTTTCCTTTCAAATCATCCAAATTCGCATCACTATCATAATAAACCTTTGACATTATATTCCTCCTATTTTTAGATTAAACACTGAAATTATTCTGGAAACAATACGACTATATTTTATCAAAATTTAAAGGAGAAGACAAATGACCATTTCTCGAGGTTGCCTAAGAAAGTATGTAATAGATCCGGCTTTGCATTTTATGAAACTGGCAAAAGAGAGAGGCAGCCCCTACAAATCAATTCAAGAATTATTCTATGGAATAGACTCGTCAAATTTAAACAAAGCCAACCTGAGCAGAATAAAAGCTTTTGCGGCAGCTTATTCAAATGCCTGCTATGGAGGCGATTACCATACAAAAAAGTGGACAATAACAACAGGCATAATCCTTTTAGGAAAAGGGGGAGAATTAAAACTGCTAAAAAACCACGGTTTACTACAAAAGTTTATTAATCTTAGGATTTCTTCTTTTGAACTAAACTTAGGACCTTTTTATAATGATCGAATGGGTCGATTAAAAACCCAAAAAGAAATTGAAAATATTATCGTTGCCATAATTAAAGAAGATAGACAAAGCCTTCAAGCATTATTAGCTTAGACAAGGGCTACTCGGAACCACCCCTTAAAAGGGCAATTCTACCTGTGCGAGCCATCTCTTTAATGCCGTATTTTCGAAGCATCTCTTCTATGTCATCTACCCTAAAGCTTTCATCGGATATTTCGACAATCAAGGAACCTTCTGAAACATCAACTACTTTAGCGCCAAAGACATCTACAATCTGAATAATTTCCGTACGGGTCTTTTCGTTGGCAGAAACCTTTATCAAAGCAAGCTCACGCTCAACAGATTTATCTTTAGGCAAATCAAAAACTTTAAGCGTATCAATAAGCTTGTAAAGCTGTTT
>Ga0208373_1001116_pt1 | contig 38091 bp, 36 predicted proteins | sample RifOxyC2_FD_184036 | JGI IMG/M metagenome (GOLD analysis project Ga0208373, IMG submission 184036) | Soil microbial communities from Rifle, Colorado - Rifle Oxygen_injection C2 (SPAdes) | ecosystem: Environmental > Terrestrial > Deep subsurface > Rock core/Sediment | place: Rifle, Colorado...
CACGTCTGATAAGATTACTGATTTTTTGAATAGTGATAACACGAAAGTAGTTGAAGATGCTTTTGAAAATAATCATAATAAGAGCAAAGACGAGAAGTTTTATAAGGATGTTTTCTTGGGAACCTTGGAGGAAGATGTTTTGTATGGATGTGAGAATGGGGAAAACTGTTTCTTGATTATTGGAGTTGATGAGATTTTGGAAGAAGGGGATAATAGCGCTGATACCGATGCCGTCAAAGATGGAACTGGCGATGCTAAAAATAATAATAAAGAAGCCGAGTTTTTTATATGGCTTGATGTAGAGGTAGGCCTTGCAAAAGTAATAGATTTTAGTTTTTAGATAGAGATTCATTATATTTATTACCTATTTTAAAGAAGCCTTATTTCTAAGTGTTGAGTATACAATCAAGCACTCTTTTTGAAGAAAGACCATCTTGTGAGCCAATAAGATAAGAGAGATTATTTTTTTCGTCTGTTTTTATTTGGCGAGGCAAGGAAGAAAAAGATGGAAATTTTTCAGGGAAAGAGCTGATGTTTTGATAATTGAGAAAAATGGAAAAGTCATTCAAATTTTTAATTATTCGCTCATTTATTTTTTTTGTGGTTTGATTATTGAGCTGGGTCTCATCGAGAATCTGAAGACAGGGGATAGAAGCGGCTACTGATTCAATGGTGGAGCTGAAGCTCATACTAACTACAAAATCAGAAGCGGCTATTAATTCAAGAGAAAGAGAGGGGTACCAATTAAGAGGTTCTTGAAAAAATTTATCAGCAGACTTTATAAGATATTTAGGATCTTTATGTTTGAGTTTGGTTTTGACTATAAAAAAAGCTTTATTGGAATTGGCCCAGCGTCTAAAAACTTTTATAATATCAAAATAATTTACTTTAAAAATATTTTTTAATTGATTAAAATGTTTCTGATAAAGAATTTTAAGGAGAGATTTGAAGCGATTATCGGAACCGAAAATATTTTTTCGGCGAAAATCAAGTTCTAAGATGGTAGAAAAAAATAAAATAATTTTTTTGTTTTCAGGAAGATTGTATTTTTTTCTTATTTCCCACTTATTCATTTTTTGAGCGAGGTCAATATTTGGATTTCCCACAATTTTTATTTTTTTAAGATAAAAATTATCTTTTAAATTATATGTTTCTATATAAGATTCGACCATAGCTTTACTGTAAAGCATAAAATTATCTATGGGATTTATAAGCTCCGGCTGAAAATAGAGAAAGTCGCCGTAAAATTGAAGATAGTGAGTTTTGACTTTATTCTTTTTTATTCTTTTAAAAAAAACGGAAAATTCTTTATCAAAATGAATAGTGAGGATGTCGGTTATGTTATGATCTTTTATGATTTTTTCTGCTTGTTTAAAATCAATAAAATAGGCAAATTCAACTTTTTCTACGCCGGGGAAATTTATGTTTTCTTTAATTGGTTTTTGAGAAGGACTTTTAGCAAATGAGGTTTCGGGATTAGGGCCGCAAAGAAGTAAAGGAAACATATTTCTTTTTGCCATCTCAATAATTATAGGGGCAAATCCTTTAAGAAAAGAGGATTTGCTTACAATCATAGCTATTTTTCTTATGGAATTATTTTTTAACAAAATGTTTTAGAAAGTGTTGGTAATTATTATAAAGGGGGGAGTTTATATTTTTTATTTTTTCTTTTAAAACCATATTTTTCATCTCTTTTATCGCTTGAGAAATTGTTTCGGATGGTTTTAATCTAAATAATTTGCGCATTTTTTTGAAGGAGACGTTATAGTCTCTTTTATCAGGGACTTCTTTCTTGATTTCTATTTTTGCTTCCGGCGCGTTTTTTTTTATTATTTTACCAAGGTCCGTTATCTTTATGTTTTGATTATCAAAACCGATATTTATTATTTCTCCGGATATTTTATCAATCGGGGTCTTAAGCCATGCTTGGCAAGCGGAAGCGGCATCAGAAACTCCTAAGAAGGGGCGGAATTGTTCCCCGCCAAATATTTCTATTTTTTCATTTAAAGCGGCTTTAGCGGCAAAAAGATTGATAACTAGGTCAAAGCGCATTCTGGGAGACAAGCCAAAAAGAGTAGCAAAGCGGAAAATGGTGGGGGAAAAATTTTCATCGGCTAACGCGAGTATTCCATGCTCGGATTTTATTTTTGTTTGAGCGTAAATAGATACTGGATTAAGTGGAGAATTTTCACTAATTTTTTTAGATCCGGCTTGAGCTCCATAAACGCTACAGGTGGAGATAAAGAGAAAGCGGTTAATTTGATTGAATTTACAAGCTTCCGCTAGAGTAGTTGTTGATAGATAATTAATTTCTATTGTTTCTTTGGGGTTTAGGGAACTAGCTGGGTCTCCAACTATAGCGGCTAAATGAATGACAGCATCAACTTCTTTAGTTGCTTTCGTAATGTCGGATATGTTTCTGCAATCTCCTTTAATAAATTCAAAATTTTTATTAGTGATATCTTTTATTCCTCGGTTGCCATAAGTTAGATTATCAAGCACTACTACTTGGTAGCCGTGAGACAAAAGGAGGCGGGAAAGAACAGAACCAAGATAGCCGGCGCCGCCGGTGATTAGAACTTTTTTAACGTTACGATTAACTACGTATTTTTTTATAATGGGAGATAGAATTTCATTTTGGTTGTGGTTGGTATAGAGGAGAAAAACGTTTTCTATTTGATAATCAGAGTTTAAAGAGGGAATGCACAGAGCTTTTTCTAGAGGAATAACGCGGTTTATTTTTTTATTCATTTTTTTATTCCGGATGAAGAGGGGATCTAAATTGGCAATTTTTTTTACAGAACTATCAATATCAATTCCTTTAATAAGGGCTCTTCTGATATTACCGTCAGTTACCAGTCCAACCAGGCGATTTTCTTTATTCACGATAAAGGCAATTCCTAAAGCGCCGCGGTCAATAACGCGCATAGCTTCTTTAATTGAGGAGTCATTTTTAATTAGGAGATTTTTTATTTTAGCTGCTTCGTTTTTTTTCATTTTGAAAAAACTTTTTTATATTTCTAATAATGTAATCCATTTCGGTTTTGGTGAGATCTGGATACATAGGCAGGGTGAGTACTTCCATATACATTTTTTCTGTGATGGGAAGTTTAATCTGGTCGTACCCCATATTTTTGTAGAAGTTGGAAAGGTGAATAGGGTCAAAATATATTTTTGCGCTTACTCCTTTTTCATTAAGAAATTTTTTAAGCTTGTCTCGTTTTTCTTTTCCCGATTTTATTCTAATGGTATACATTTGATAAATATGGCGATGACCGGGAGGAGCTTCTGGAATAATTATTTCTTTCACAGTGGATAGTTTGGAGTTTAAGTAAAGAGCGTTTTCTTGCCGTAAGGATATTATTTTTTCTATTTTTTTCAGTTGAGTTACACCAAGAGAAGCGGCTAAATTAGACATTCTGAAATTATAACCAAGATTAACATAATTTGGTTTTTCTAAAGAGGAGAAGTAGTTTGATTTGTCCAGGCGGCCGTGAGACCGGATAAGTTTGGCTTGCTCATATATTTTTCGAGAGTTAGTAACTAAGGCGCCTCCTTCGCCTGTAGAAATCACTTTTGGTCCGCAGAAACTAAAAATAGCGGCGGCGCCAAAGGAGCCAACTTTTTTATTTTTAAAGGAAGATCCTAATGATTCAGCGGCGTCTTCTAAGAGAAGAAGGCGATGATGACGAGCGATATTTTTAAGCTTATTAATTTGACAAGAGCAACCACCATAATGAACTGTGAGAATAGCTTTAGTGTGTTTAGTTATCTTTTTTTCAACATCTTTATAATCAAGACCGAAGGTATTTTCTTTAATGTCGGCAAAGACGGGTTTAGCCCCCACAAAAAGGGGGGAGTTGGCGGTGGAAATAAAACTAAAGGAAGGGACGATGACTTCATCGTTTGGTTTAATGCCGGAAGTGATCATTAGAGCGTGAAGGGCGGATGTGCCGGAGTTAAAAACCAAGGAATATTTTACTTTTAAATATTCGGAAAGCTTATTTTCAAATTCGGATATTTTTTCGCCGATAGCCCAGTTTCGGCCGCTTTTTATTATTTTAGATATTTCTTGAGTATCTTCCCGGTTGCTGTAATTCTTAAAAAGAGGAATTTTCATTTTTATTAGGCAATTATGGCGGAAGTAAACGTTTCAGTCAATTGCTTTTAAATCTTTTAAATGATATTATGGGGTGATTATATTTTATACATCAGCAACAAGCCATTATTTCAAGAAATACTTATAAAGAAAAAGAACCGCATGGGATAATGTTCCATCATTTTCATGGCGGCCACACGCAGAAAATTTGGGGTTCCTTGACGGCGGACAGGCTGGCGGAAATTATTGAGTTCGTGGGCTTGGAAAGAATACTTAAACCGGAGGAGTGGGTGGAGCGTTGTTTAAAAGGAAAGCTAAAAGAAGATGATATTTGTATTACTTTTGATGATTGTCTTTTATCCCAATTTGAGATCGCAATGCCGGTTCTTGAGTCGTATAATTTAAAAGCTTTCTTTTTTATTTATTCCGCTCCTTTTTTTGGTGAGCTTAACAGATTAGAGTTGTATAGGTTTTTTATCAACCGTTTTTTTTTAGATTTTAATGATTTTTGGGAAGTATTTTTATCTTTTAATTCTCCGTATCGCTTAATAATACAAAAGGCAGTGGAACAGTTTGATGGAAACTACTTAAAGGATTTTCCGATTTATAGTTATAAAGAACGTGCTTGGAGGTATGTGAGGGATGTTATTTTAAAACGTGAACAGTACGAAAAAATTATGGACGGTTTAATTGCTGGTTATACGGAGCTTGATTTATTAGCTCAAAATATTTGGATGACTAATAGGCATTTGCAAAAACTGCAAAAACTAGGTAATTTAATTGGTCTTCATTCATATTCTCATCCGACAGCGATGTCATTATTATCAAAAGAGGAGCAAAGGAAAGAGTATAAGCGTAATTTTAATCATTTATCCAAGGAGTTTTTTTTACCTTATTTAACGGCTTCACATCCTTCAAGTTCTTATAATAAAGATACTTTGAATGTTTTAAAAGATATAGGCGTGTTAATAGCTTTTTCAGCGACTATGAAAACGGCGGGGCGGGGGCGGTATGAACTTCCCCGTCAGGAACAGCGGTATGTGCAGGAAGTAATGCTATAATAACATTATGAAAATTGTTGTTTTTACCGGAAATCAGCCGCGCCATTTTTCATTAGCGGAAAGGCTTAATAAAATAGCCGATCGGTTGTCGGTTTTTTCCGAAGTTTCCACTTTTTCTCCCGGGATGAAGGAAGGAGTGTTCAGAGCGTCGCCGGTGATGCAGAGATATTTTAAGGAAGTGGTGGTGGCGGAGAGGGAAAGATTTGGAGAACCGCGCCTTAGTCCGTTCGGTTCTCGGGTTTTGCCCATGTCAGCGGGAGAGTTAAACAGTTTGCCGGCGAGCGCGTATTTGGAGGCGGTGGAAGAAGCGGATTTGATAATTGTTTTCGGAGCGAGTTATATCAAGCAGCCATTAGTTGATTTATTAGTGGATAAGAAAGCGATAAATATTCATTTAGGGGTATCTCCTTATTACCGCGGCAGTTCCTGTAATTTTTGGGCGTTATACGACAAACATCCGGAAATGGTCGGAGCGACGATTCATTATCTCTCTAAAGGGCTTGATTCCGGACCGATGCTTTTTCACTGTTTGCCGCAACCAAGCAAGGAGAGAGATAGTTTCTTTTTGGGGATGATGGCGGTGGAGGCGGCTTTGAGAGGTTTGATAAGTAACGTGGAGAGCGGAGAAATTTTCAAGATGGAGCCAGCGGTTCAAGATAAAAACAAGGAAATGAGATACAGCTGCGGGCGGGATTTTACGGATGAGATAGCGGAAGAATATTTGGCCAATAGATTAACTCTAGGCGAGATTAAAAAGGGTTTAGAAAAACGCAATATGATAAAATACTTAAGGCCATATATTTTGGAAGAATAAAATCTAGCGGGTTTTATATAAATTTTTGTAAAAAGGGAGACTTAAAAGATAATCAGAGATAGAAAGTAATGAACGAGGACGGGAGCGTAGAAATTCTTTTACTTCCAGATAAAGTCCCGGTTTAAAATTCAGGTCTAAGGAGTTGTTTATGGTAAGCGGATTGACGGCAAAGGAGTCGGGGAGTTGTTCCTTAATTTCCTCAAGCGGTTCAAGAATAAGCCGCCGTTTTTTGGTGTACAACTCCAAGCGCCAGCGGCTGGGGGAACGCCAGTCGGCGCGGCAGGAGAAAATAACATTTTTTTTGGTGAGGCCGCTACCGCTCCAGGCGGCCGGTTTGTGCCAAAGAAGACGGCCAAGGCTAAAGGAGCGGAAAAATTTTGGTTTTCCGGCCAGGAAAAAAGCAAGGTCTATAACATGGGAGGAGTTGGCCAAGAGCCAGAAATGTTTGACTGCCGGAGGGTGAAAAGAAGAGGCAACTTTAGAGCTTTGTTCGGTAAAATCAAAAAAAATTGAAAGAAGACCGCCGTCATCCTTTACTAATTGTTTCGCGTAGAGAACGGAGGAGAGAAAGCGGCGATTATAACCTAAGAAAACAGTCGCATTTTTTTCTTTGGCGAGAGCGGCGGTTTTTTTAATATCGTTAAAGTTAAGGCCGCCCGGTTTTTCTATTAGGATACGTTTAGTGTCATGTTTTAAGAGAAGACGCGCTGAATATCCTAGTGATTCAATATTAACGGCGATAATGGAATTTTTTGGAGGTTGATTGTTTTTAAGCCATTTATCAAGACCTCCTAAGATAACTGGATGGTTTGTCGTTTTAGTAAATAAGCGAGCAGAGGACTTTCCTCGTCCTACAACCAGAAAAGGTTTTTTAAGATTGATTAGAACTTTAGCGTAAGCAGTGGCCATAGGGCCGGCGCCGACGAGAAGAATACTGTTTTTAGAATTTAAGTTTTTCATGTTTGTCAGGTATTTTTTTAGGGTTAAGTAAAGGGATATTTTTTATATTTTATAACTTGGAAGCGGTTCAGGTGTTTTAAAATTGGTTCTAGGAAATTTAGATGAATAGTTGAGCTTTCTCTAAGGGGGGTGAGATTAGACGAGTTGTTTTTTAAAATTTTTTCTACAATTTTATTAGTGAGCTGACTTTGAAGAATAAGAGGGGAGTTTATTTTTTCCAGTTTCCAATTATGAGAGGCACGAGCGATAAGGTGTTGACCGGTAGTTTCGTTAAGCAGACAGTAAATTGCAGGAGTATTAATGTAGACTAAAAGAGGGCCGCGGTCGTTCGCGCGGCTAGTTATTTTTACAGATGAGTTATTTTTAAAATAAACTTCTATGGTTCCGATTAATTCTTTAAATTCGGGGCGTTTAGAAGAAATGAGTTTTTTTTCAATTTGGGAAGTGTTAATGATAAAGCGATTATCGTCGGCGATTAAAGAAAAGTAATCCAGATAATGAATAACGTTACTAATTAAGCTAAAAGAACCGAGAGAAACGAGGGCGGTAAAAGACCGGCCGCGAAGTTCGGCGGCCAGTTTTTGATACCAAGGCATAGCGCGCCTGGAGCAGTTAACCCAAGCTTTAATTTTATTTTTTGCGAGAAGTCTCCCGATAGAGTCGTAATCCGATTTTTTTTGGAAGAGAATTTTTTCCATAAGCAAGTATTTCACTTTATTTTTTTTAAGGAGTTCTCTGATGATTTTGGCTCTGACGTTCGCGCTGGTAGAGATAATCGCCAAATCTATTTTATTTTTATTGGCGGGAAGCGTGTTTAAGAATTCAACTTGGTGTTGGCGGGTAATTTTACTTTTTTCCGGCATCGCTTCCCACCGTTCTTTGGCGGTCGCGAGATTGGCTTCATTTGGGTCAACTACTTTAATGTTGAGTGGCAAACAGACTGCTTTCAGAGCTTGTAGGTGGCGGCTGCCGATATTGCCGGCGCCGATGAGAAATACATTTTTTTTCATTGAAAATTTTCAATAAATTTATTGATTTTTTGTTTGTTTTTCAGAAGCAGTTCGGCAATAGCCAAATCCTCGGGACTGTTGATATCAACAGATCGCCAGTTAGGACAGACGACAAAGCGGGTTTTTTTCGGGAAAACAGTTTTTTCTTTCAAAAAAGTTTTAGTTCTTACGAGAAAGGTGGAGCCGATAGGAATATATCTTTTCGGCATGGATTGACGATTAGTATTTTTTTTAAGATTAGGAGTATCGAAGGATTTTTTTAGATAGCCGTTTTTGATAAAAAACGAGGCGAGTTCAGTTTCAGAAACTACAATAACGGCGTCGGTGTAAGATTTTTTGATTTCTTTCAAACAGGCGGTAATATCTTCTTCTTCCCGGAGGGGGGCGGTGGGTTGGAGAAGTATAAAATAGTCCGGGCGGTAGGATTCTTCTTTTTCCAACCAGTGGAGGGCGTGTAAGAGGACGTCTCTCATTTGGCTTTTACTTGTGGCGAGACGATGGGGACGAAGGAAGGGCGTTTCCACGCCGTAACGGCGGCCAATAGCGGCTATTTTAGAACTATCAGTAGTAAGAATAAGACGGTCAAGCAAACCTTTTTTCACAAGCGAGAGAGCTGGCAGTATGGAGTAAGCTAGTAATGGTTTTCCGGCGATAGGTCGGATGTTTTTATTGGGAATGCCGCGGCTGCCGCCGCGGGCGGCGATGATGGTTAAAATTATTTGTTTTTTACGGTCTTTTTTGATTTTTGCGCCTATTTTTGACATAATATAAAAAGTTTTTTGTTACCGACGGAAAAAATTTAGAGAGGGTAGTTGAAGTTATAAAAAATTTGATGAGAATGACGAGTTTTTAGAAATAAGTAGTAGGATTTGTTTTTTACGTACTCTTTTAAAAGTTTTAAAGCATAATTTTGAATTAGGCTTTTTTTATAGCGATAATAGTTTTTATATTCTCTGCGTTAAGATTTCCTTGAATAATTTTAAAATTTTCTTTAATAAAATTTATAACCTCTTGTCTTGCTAGTAATGATTGTTTAGTATCTAACCCTTCAGCGTTGCTCTTAATGTAATCAAAAATTAGGGATCCGTCGGGATTAAGATGATTAGTGAGATGTTTAATAACTTCAAGCGGATTGGTGAGGTGTTCTAGGACAGTGATAATAAAAATAATGTCATATTTAGAGAGAGGAGGAAATAAAGCGGGATTAATATCTATAGTTTTAATGCCGAATGGTTTGAGTTTCCATTTGGCGTAATGAAAAGTAAAGTTTGGGATGTCGGCAATGGTTAGGTTGAATTTATTAGGTTGATAATGAAAAAGAGATGTGACGATGGGAGCAAAGCCGCAGCCGTATTCAAGGATTTTCATTTTTTTCTTTAAATGTTTTTTAAAAGGCAAAAAAGAAAAAGGATTTATTCCATATTGGTAAGCGCAGGAAAAAATTTGATAAATGTTACCCGGTTTTTGCCAGTCGGCTAAAAATTGGTTTGGGTTTGTTTCATCTTCTAGCTTTAAATTTTGATAACGAGAGCGGTAAAGAGAGTGGAGGTAGAAAAAATCATGAAATTTAAGGGGGCGGCCGTTGAGTTCTTTTTGCCAGTAAAAATTAAATTCGTTAAACCAGCGGCGGATGAACCCGGTTTCGGCAAGTTTAGAAAACAAGCCAATTTTATTTAGGAACAAATGAAGATTTATTTTTATAAAAGATAGAGGTTTAAACGGATGAATTTTGAGAGAGGTTGAATTTATTTCTTTATGTTTTTCGGCAATATTTATTTCCAGTTGATCAAAAAGATTTTTCATTGATTATTGAAAGGGAAGATATAATTTTTGGAAGTAGCTTTCGGCCATTTTTTGCCAGGAGTAGTTTTGGATGTCTTTGAGGGCGTTTTTAGAAATTTTAGAGGATAATTCTGAATTATTAATAAGGTAAGAGGCTAGAGAAGCGAATTCTTCTGGACTGAAAGAGGAAGAGAGAAGGATGTTTTCTTCAGGGCGGGCAAGATCTTTTACCATACCGACGGGAGTGGAGATGAGAGGGATGCTAGTTGCCCAAGATTCAAGAAGAGCCATAGGGCCGCCTTCAACGCGGGAAGAAATAATGTATAAATCTAAAGCATGGTAGAAGTTTACAATATTATTATATTTTTTTAAATATTTGTGAGTGAAAGGAATACCAGCTTCCGAGAGGCGGTTTTTAACATAACCGCGGGCGGGACCGGTTAGAAGAATGTGGAGCGGATATTTTTTGGCTAGGATTTCTATGGTGTCGCAGAAGATATCGGGGCCTTTAATAAGTTTTGGTTCATTGCCTTCTTTCCAGCCATTACCGTCTTTTTGGAAAGAGCCGATGATTATTTTATCTAAAGGTAAACCGAGGCGTTTTTTTATTTCTGTTTTTTCTAGAGGATTTTTTAATGGTTTGAAAATTTTTAAGTCAATACCGAGAGGAATAACTTTTATTTGTTTTTCTTTGATACCTAAGTTAATTAATCCTTTTTTTGTTATAGAACAGGAAGTGTGGATGGGGATGTTTTTTTCTCTTATTTCTTTAGCAAGTCCTTTTTCTATATTTCTTCCATTGATGTGATACCAAGAAGCTATTATTTTATTAGATGGGTGTACTTTTTCTTTATGAAAAATAAAATCATGGATGGAGCCGAAGTGAATAATTTTGTTTTTTAAAAAAAGAGGAGAGGAAGAAATACTAGTTTTTATCGATGTATTTTTATTTATTTCTTTTACTATGGTTTTTATGACCCAGTTGTTTTTGTCGGAAATTAGAAAAATTTTGCCAAGGCGGAAAAAATTTAAAAAAGACTGAAAGTAAAATTGAAATTTATTTATTATTTTTTTTAAGGTGAACATTCTATTTTTTAAATAAGATTCCCCAGAATTCACCAAATTTAATGGTAAAATTTTCTATTTTCCAATCAGATTTATCTACTTCTTCTTTTAGTTCTTTTAAGGTGTATTCAATATAATGAGTAGAATCAAGAAGATAATTGTAACCGTTTTCTTTTTTATAGACAGCGAGCCAATCTCTTTCAATTAAAGGAACTCGAAGAAGAATAATGTCAGAAAGATTGGATATTTTTTTAAGAAAATCAATTCTGTTTTCTATATGTTCTAATACATTAGAAAGAATGATTTTATTAAATTTTTCTTTAAAAGGGAAAAGAGTAGCGTCAGCGGATATAAAAGACAAGTTTGGAAGTTTATATATTTCTTTAGCGATGGAAATGTTTTTTTTATTTAAATCTATACCAACAACTTTTTTAGCGATTAGAGCGGCTTTAAAAGAAAGGTAGCCGGTGTGGCAGCCGATATCTAAAACAGAGTCTTCCGGTTTAATATGGCTAAGAAAAAAGTTTTCGTACTTTAGTATGGCACGTTTAGGGTGTTCGCCTTTGTTTAATTTTTTTGCCAAACTGGATATTTTTTTATAGCTTAAATTATGAAGATTAATAAAAAAACGTAATTTAAACGAGTTTGTAAAATTATTATCAAAAGGGCGACGAGAGACTGTTTTTAAAAAAGAAAAGAAACCAAATTTTTTTATATGGGAAATAATTTTTTTAATAAAGTTTTTCATTTTTTGTAAAATTAAGCAGTTTTTAAAAAAAGGAAAGAATAATTGATATTGCTTTTATAAATAATATAATAAGAATATGTTTTTGAAAAAGGAAAAAAAGAAGCAAAAGTTAGTTACTTTTTATCATGATATTGAGCAAAATATAGATAGCAAAGCTGATGTTTCTTTATGTAGAGAAGCAATAATTAGATTTATTGAGCTTGAGAAGAAGTATAGAGTTGCGGCTACTTATAATGTAGTAGGAAAGATATTTAAGGAGCAGAGCGATTTAATTCAGATGATTCGCGAGGCCGGGCAGGAGGTAGCTTTTCATTCTTATAATCATCAGAGTGATTGGAACTCAAATTATTACGTAAGTGAAGTTAAAGCTTGCCGTGAAGCGGCGGATTGGCCGGTGGGATATCGCTCACCACGTTCACGTTTTGATAATAGCACTCTTAGCCAACTTTTTGAAAGAGGGTTTTTATGGAGCGCAGAAAGTGATATAGCGAAAGAGCCGTATTTTATATATAAAGGGTTAGTTAGGATGCCAATAGCGCTTGATGATTGGCCAATTTATATGGGAAAGTTGAATATTGATAAATGGTTAAGTTTTTTTTCTAAAATTTTAGATGAGAGACGTTATATAGCGGTAGGATTTCATGATAGTGTGGCTAGTTTTGATTTAGAGAAAATGTTAGGAGTTTACGAGGCGGCGATAAAGGAGGTAAAGAAAAAAGGGGCTTTTTTTCTTTCTTTTAGTGAAGGAGCAGACCTTTTTAGAAGAGCGGCGGTAGAAAAGTATTATAACAAGGCGGCTAAAGAGTGGAATAAAGATACGCAAAGACTTTATAGAACAAAACGTTTTAGGGAAATTATTAAGGAGGAGGCGCAAAAAATAGAAAGGCCAATTATTGTTGATTTAGGGTCGGCAGGAGGAATTTTAACTTCTCCTTTAAAAAAAATTGCTTCTAAAATTTATTTGGTTGATAATGCTTCGGGAATGGTTAGCGGTATTGATAGTGATGGGATACTAGAACCAAAAGTGGGGGATGCTACGACGAGTGGTTTACCAGATAAGTCGGTTGATGTAGTAGTGGCAGCAAGAATTGTGGAGTATCTTTTTAATCCGGATGATTTAGCTTTTGAGATTAGGCGTATTGCTAAACCCGGAGCTGTTTTTATAGTTACTTTTCCAGTTTTAAGGGAGGGGAAAAAAGAGACTAACGAGGGAAATCCACCGAACAGAGTAAGGCATTATTTTAGTTTAGAGGAGGTAAAAAGATGGGCAGAAAAAATTGGCCCGGGACGGTTATTTGGAGTGCAATACAAGAAGATGGAGCCGGTTAATATAGAGGAAGAAGAGCAATATCGGAAAATGGAAGAGAACCCTGATAGTGGGACAATACCAATAAATTGGGTTTTTGTGGGAAAAGTAGGAGAGGGAGGAGAGGGGCTTTGCTTATCGCGTAGGAAATTGCCACTTTCTTTAGCTAATTTTGTTTTACCGAGTGAATGGATAGCTGGATTAAAGAGTAAAATATCAGTTTTTAAAAAATATATTCCGAAGCCGGTTAAAAATTTATTACGGCCAGTTGTAAATTTTATTTTAGGGAGATAATAGAAAAATTTTAGAAGGTTTTTTGATTTATATTAGAGTGGATAATAAGAGCATAAAAAGAGGGTTGGTTTAGATTTTTTAAATTGATATCTTCGGTAATTTTTTCCTTAAGAAGGTTGATATATTTTTTTGTATCAGATAAGCGGAGGTCGGACAAGCCTTTGTTTTTTTGTTTAGTTATAAAGTTGTAGTGCAGGAGGTTGCAGGCGGAGCCGCCGAGGAAAAATAGTTTTTTTGTTGAATTTGGGAAAAGGCGGGTAATTTTTGAGATAGTGCGAGGAGTATATTGACGAATACCATGGAAGCGGTAAAGATGGAGGCAGGCGGCAGAAGGGAAGAGGTGGATTTGAAAAATAGGGCGATTAGTGTTTATAATAAATTTCCTTATTTGTTTGAAATATAACAGGTCCTTAGAAAAGTGTTCAATAGCCGATTGACTGATAAAAAGATTGGTTTTTTTAGGGATACAGGAAAGAATATTTGCACTATCGGAGCAGAAAAAGTGAAAATTGAAAAAATTTTTTTCTAAATTTTTCCAGTTAGAGTTTTCTTTAAAGTCGGTTCCAGTATAAGAGGAGATTGTGGTGTTAGCTTTTTCTATAAGAAATTTGCCATAATTTCCGGAGCCGCAGCCAGTGTCAAAGACATTAATTTCGCCGAGTTCTGCTTTAATTTTTTTCCAAGGGAGAGAGAACCAGAAAAGGTTAGAAAGAGCGCGGGAGGGGGAGCTGGTCGGTTCTATTTCCGGCCAAAATTTTTCTAAAGTTTGGCTGTCTAAAAGAAATTTTTTTATTTTTAATTCTTTATCTAAAAAACTATTAGGAAAGGAATTATTTAATAGATTAGAGAGTTTATAGGCGCGCATTTGCCATTTAGAAAGGCCGTGGTCGGCGTTAATGTTAAAAAAAGAAGTGGAAAGTTTAAAGTTCATAAAGTTAAAAAAAGGATAGATTTAGTTTTTTGTTAGATTTTGGTAGATAGAGAGTTCTTTTTGGATTTGGGTTTTAAGAGAAAAATTTTTTAAGATAAACTCACGGGCGTTCTCGCCAAGAGTTTTTTGAAATTCTAGATTGTTTATGAGTTTTAGGATATTTTCTCTTAAACTGGCCGAAGAAGTTTCGGCGAGGAGGCCATTTTTTCCATTTTGGATAACTTCGCGGGAGCCGGGGACGTTTGTGGCAATACAGGCAAGATTGCAAGACATTGCTTCAAGAAGAGTTTTTGGCATACCTTCATAAAGAGAGGGAAGAATAAAAATACGGTAGCGGTTTAAGATTTCCGGAAGTTTGAAATTAGGTATGGTACCAAAAAAATTAACGGAAACTTTTTCGCTTTCAGCTAGTTTTTTTAATTCTTCTTTTTGTTTTCCTTCCCCGATTAAATCAAGAGAAAGATTTAGGCCAGATAGCGCTTTTATAAGAGAGGGGAGATTTTTTTGAGAGGAGAGACGACCGACAAAAATAAGGCGATTTTCTAATTTAGTAATTTTTAAATTAGGCCGGAAAATGTCAGTGTCAATATAATTAGCAATTACAGAGATTTTATTTTTGGGGATTTTATATTCTTCTATTAAATATTTTTTATCTGCAAGAGAAGTGACTAGGGAGTGGTTTGCAAATCGATAAGCTATTTTTTCCAGACGTTTTATTTTTGAGAGATTTTTATTTTCTTTGGCGTCAAAAAGTGATTGAGTATAGCCGGTGCGGATAATGAGTTTAGCAAAGGGATTTAAAAATTTAGCGATGATAGCAGTTTTTGCGCCGTGCATTTGGTTAGTTTTCAAGAAATGAGAGCGAAAAATTGTTGGGAGATGAAGAAGGGGGGCGAGATATTGATACCAGCGGGAAGGAATAAATTTTGGTTTAATGATTACTTTAATATTGGATGTAAGTTTATCTTTATACTTATAGTCTTTAGAATTGCCATAGGTGAATATAAAAATTTGGCTGAAATGTTCAGCCAAAAAAATATAAGGAGAGATTTCTCTTTCAAGTATATTAGCTTGATCCCATTTGACTAGAGATGTGCTAAAGGTCATAAAAAAGGATAAGTTACGTTTTTGAATGGACATTTATCTCTTTAATATTTTTTAATTCTATCTCGAAGTTAATAGGGAAACAATTGGGAAAATTAGCAGTTAGTTTAGTGCTGAGATTTTCTGGATGTGGGGTAATAAAGATAAAGCATCCCCCACCACCGGCACCACAGAGTTTGCCACCTAGGGCTCCTTGACATAAAGCAAACTGGTAGATGTTGTCGAGATATGAGTTGGAAGTGGAAGAGGCAAGAATTTTTTGAGCGGTCCAGTTGATGTTCATTATGGAGGCGCAGCTTGGGATGTCATTTTTCTTTAAGTGTAACCAAAAGTTTTGTCCGCAGGAACTGATAGTATTGAGAGCTTGTAAATATTTATAATTTCCAGTGTTAAAATTAAAGTAGACTTCTTCTACAACAACTTGAGCATTTCGTGATTGTCCAGAATAGATAAGAAGTAAATGCTGGCGAAGATTTTTAGTGATGCGGATGGAGGTAAGCGAGTTGATGGTTTTAGAATATGTTTTACCGAACTCTATTAAGTTGATTCCGCCGTGAATGATAGTGTGCATGTCTTGGCGGCCAATAGCCCAACTTAAATTTTTATTTTCATAACGGAAGAGATCTTCGGTAATATCAGTTAGATTTCGAGAGGCGAGATAGCTTTCTCCGCCGGAGAACTGGATAAGCTCTAAGGCTTTGGCGGCAGTAGAGGTAGAAAGGCCAACTCCGCGAGTATAACTGGCAAAGTGTAGATCAGAGCCAGTTAGAGTAATGTGAGGTTTTATAGCACAGTTAGACACAAACCCAGGTTTTTTTATGTCTTTTATGAGAAATGGAATATCTGACCAGCCACCGGAAAAATCAATTCGAGTGGGTGCACGGAGAGTTTGTGTGTAAATCTTGGAGGTTTGGCTTGTGGGAAGGATGCGGGTATGGTTTAGAATTTTAAATTCTTCACGTTGAGGGACAGTTGTTTTCATAGTAATTTCTCCTTATTTTGTTTTTTATTTACTGAAAACAATAATAATACGTAAAAAATGAGTCTGTCAAATATACAAAAAATAAAATAATTTGATTACTGGTCTTTTTGATTATTTTAGTCTGTATTATTTTTTAAAAGGTCGTAAGTGTGGTATGATAAAATTATGGAGCCTTTAGTTAGTTTTCATGTGAATTCATATAATCGATTGCCATTACTGAGAAATTTAATGCGTTCTTTTGAATTGTGTAATGAATATAGAAATATTGAGTGGATTTTTGTGGATTTTGGTTCTATTGATGGTTCTAGAAATTTTATTGTTAATTATGCTAAAAGAGCTTCTTTTCCGGTTAGGATGATATTTAGTAGTGAAGATGATCATTTTAATAAAATAAGGAAAAGAGGTTTGTTAGTAAACAATCACTGGAAAAAGTTGAGGGCTATTCTTGGATTGTACCGTAATAAAGCTAAAGAATTATCTAAAGGAGAGTTTATCTTTGATTTAGCTGACGACCAGCAATTTATTAGAAAAGGGCATTGGATGAAAGAGATTTTTGAGGTGTTTGAGCACAGGAAATTAAAAGTTAATAAAAATGACATAGCATCTTTAGTACCATTTGCTTATTACAGATGGAGGTTAGATAAGCCAAATAATAAACGTTTTCCGGTAGAGAAGGCTAGTTCTACATCTTACTATGTAGCAAAGTATAAACCTTATGTGGATTATAGTGTTATGAGGAAGGAAATTTTTAATAAAGTTGGTAAATTTATCACGCCATTAGATTTTTTAGGTGATTCTGAAAGAAAAAAAATGTGGCAGGAAGAAAATGAAGCAATTGATCCATGGACTGATTATGAAAATCGTTGTAATAATTTTGGATTAGTAAGGGTGTTTTTAAAATATCCTATTTTTATGCTTTTTCCTAATGTTTTACCTAGTTATTTAAATTTTTCAATCGATGATGTGATTTGTAAAATATGGACTTTAGAAGAGATGAAAAATAAATTTAGTGGTTTAGATAGACCTGTTTCTAGTGAGGAATTAGATAATAACTATTTATATCCAGAATTTTCTTATGATAAAAAAAGTTCATTTTTAAATAAATTGTACGAAGGTATTTTAAGAGTAAAATCGTGGATATAGTTGTACCAGATAACGAACGTTTTAATTACGATAGTGAAGATGGTCAATAATGGAATAGAATATTTTTTTAATCAAGTTGTAAATGGTAGGAAGGCGGAGGTAAATTAAATTAGTACCGGGAATCATATTACGAAATTGATAAATAGTTTTAGGGTCAATGATATTACCGCCATATTTTTTAAAAATTTGTTTTCTTTCTTTAAAAAATTCGTTTTGCTTTGAAGATGTTTTAGAATTAGGCCAAAGACGAAAGGTGGCAAGAGTTTCAGGAAAATAGTAACTGTGACCGACTTTAAGTATACGAAGCCAAAAATCATAATCAAAAGCATAATGCATATTCTGATCTAGAAAGCCGACTTTAGTTATTATGTTTTTAGTAAAAAAGGCGGCAGGTTGAAAGATATCGTGGCCACGTTTTAAAAATTGCTGAAAATTACCGGGGCGGGCTTTGAGTATTTTTTTATTACCATTAAATTGGTTTAAAAGGTAGCCATCACCGTAAAAAAGGCTGTAGTTGGGATGGTTAATAAACTCTTTAAAAACTTTTGAAAGAGCGTTTGGTTCAAGATAGTCATCAGAGTTGAGCCAGGAAATAAGATTGCCGGTAGCGATTTTAAGACCTTGATTAATAGCGTCGGTTTGTCCGCGATCTTTTTTTGACCACCAGCGATATTTTATTCCAAGGCATTTAGTGGGATAACTGTTATTTTTAATAAGTTGATCATATTTTTTTATAATAGAAACACTTTGATCAGTGGAACCGCCATCAGCAATGATGTAATCAATATAAAAATTACCAACTTGAGAGAGAACGCTTTGGATGGTTTCTTCTATATATAGTCCTTGATTATAAGAGGGAGTAATAATAGTGATAGTTTTATTCATAATTTATAGCTTCAAGATTTAGACTAATAGAATATTTTTTTTCTTTTATGGTTATAAATTTTGATGACCAGTCATTGAAAGTGTGGTGGGAAGCTACTTTTGGATCCCATTCTTTAATCTCTTTAAAACCCGCTTCTTTTAAAAGGGAAGATAGGTGTTCTTTGTTAAAAGTGTTTTTATGAAAATTAAATTCATAATCTTGTCCGCCCATTAATGGTTCTAATATTGATCTTATGGAGTTTTTTTCAGATTGGTAAATTTGTATTATTTTATCAAAATCAGGAACGGAAAGGCGAAGAAGACCGTTGGGTTTTAAGACTCTCCTCCATTCTTTTAAAACTTTATTAATTTCTAGATGGCTTATATGTTCAAGAATGTGAGAAGCGTAAATTATATCGGCAAAATTGTTTGGGAAATTAGGGAGACTGATAACATTTTGGATAAAGTGAATATGAGGGAGGGGAATGAGGTCGACATTTATCCACCCGGGAGTATTTTTTTCTCCGCAACCGAGATGAATCAATACTTTCCCATCTTTATTTTTAGGAATTTCAGGAGAAAAAAAGAGACGTTTTATTTTTTTATATGTTAAGGAAATCTTAAAATAATAAAGGAGAATTATTTTTTTAAAAGAGGGTGGGAGGAGTTTTTTTAGTTTTAATGTAAAATTTATCATGTGTTATTAAGCGTGAAAGGAAGTAAAGAAGTTTTTGTTTTAAGTTTTAATAGTGGGTTTTATTTTAAATTTAATGGAAGAGCAATGACATTGATAGTTTTTTTATCAGGGATGGAGTTTATTAAAGCTGATCTATTAGAAAAGGGTTTGAGGTTTGATTCATTGCAGACTTGGTAGTTTTCTTTTAAAAGTAGGTCAACTAAATCTTCCGGGTAGTCACCTTGCTCTTTTAGGGTATACCGACCGATTTCTAGGATAATTATCGGGTGGCTGGTTTTTATGGTTTTTAGAGTGCCTTTTAAAATTTTTAGTTCAAAGCCGTCAACGTCAAGTTTGATTAGATTTATTTTTCCAACTTTATTTTTTTCTAAGTATTCATCTAGAGTAATAAAGTCCGATTTATCTTCCATTATTTTTCCTTTATGAATAGGATGAAGTTTTTTGCTATTGGTATTTATTGGCCAGCTACAGGAAAAATTTACAGAGACATTATTTTCTTTTTTATTAGAAAGAGCTTTTTGTTCTAAGATAATGTTTTTAAATTTATTGAGACTGACATTTTCTTTTAGTTTTTTAAAAGCCCAGGACATTGGTTCGAAAGCAAAAACTTTTCCATTCGGTCCGACTATTTTTGCGAAGCGTAAGGTGTGACAACCGGAATTGGCGCCAATATCTATAATGGTAAAGCCAGGTTTTGAGAGTAATTCAATAGCTTTGGTTGTTTCAGGTTCAAAACAGCCGTTTTTGTATATTTCATAATCAATAAACTCTCTTAAATCCAGCTTATAAATTATTCCATCTATTTTTTTTATAACGGTGCGGCTTCTAAGAATTATTTTTATTTTTTCAAGAATTTTTCTGATAATTTTTTTTGAAGAGGATGGGATGAGTTTTTTTAGTTTTGAGAGTAAGAATGACATTGTTTTTATTTAAGTAGAATATCAAAAATTAGAAAGAGAGGGAAGTTTTGATTTGGGTTAGTTTTTATTGTATAGTTCGGATAATGGAAATGAAAAAAATAGAATTGTTTTATAAGTGGGCAATAAGGGTTTTGATTTTAGCTATTCCGTTATTGACACTTTATGTTTCCAGGCCGACTTATTTTCCGTACATAACGGGGAGAAATTTTATATTCAGAATTTTAGTGGAACTGGCTTTGGTTTTGTGGGTTGGGCTTGCGGTTTTGAATAAGGAGTTTAGGCCGAAGATGCGCGGAATGCAGATAGCGGTTTTGGTGTTGCTTGCAGTTACTCTACTAGCTGATATTTTTGGGGTAAATCCGAAGCTTTCTTTCTGGTCTCGGTTTGAAAGGATGGACGGTTTCCTTAATCTAATACATCTCGCAGCTTATTTCTTTATTCTAGCGTCTGTTTTTAAAAAAGAGGAGTGGTTCTGGTTTTTTAATATTTTTACCGGAGTGGCGCTTACGGAATCAATATATTCTTTTTGGCAAAAATTAGGAAGACTACCAAGCATACAAGGAGGGTTTAGAGTGGAGGGGACTATAGGGAATCCGGCGTATCTTGCGGCACTTTTAGTACTGGCAATATTTTTTGTTTTTTTACTTTTTATTTGGCGAGAAAAGGAAAAATTTTATGAGTATGGGCCGGCAGTAGGAGCGGCGCTTGGTATTTTTATGTTGCAGTTAGAGAAAATAATACATAGATCAAGTATGTCGGCGGCGGTGATTTCTTCAGTAAATGAAATAACGCTAGTGCTTTTTATTTTCGGTTTAACGTTTGCTTTTCTTAAAGATTTTTACCGCTATATTTATTTGTTTTTGGCGGCGATTTTTGTGTGGGTGGTTTATCTTTCAGCGACAAGGGGAGCGGTTTTGGCTTTAATCGGGGCGGCGATTATTTTTTCTATCGGATATTTGTTTTTTTCCGGAAAGGAAAGAAAAGATGAGAGAATAAAAAGGAGGATAGCTCTTTTGGTTTTAGTTTTGACGGCGGCGGTGTGCGCTTCGGTGTTTTTACTAAAAGATGCAAGTTTTATTAAGGGAAACGAAACTTTAAACAGGCTTACTTCCATATCTTTATCGGATAGAACGACGCAAGCGAGGTTTGTTGTTTGGGAAATGGCTTGGCGGGGAAAAACCTGTTTTGGGGTGGGGACAGGAAAATTTTATAAATGTTTTTAATAAGTATTATGATCCGAGATTATATAATCAAGAGCAGTGGTTTGACCGGGCGCATAATGTGATAATGGATTGGCTTGTGACGACGGGATTTTTGGGATTGTTTTCTTGTTTAGCTTTGTTTGTTTTAGCTTTGTCTCTAATTTATAAAAAGCTTTTGAAAAGCGAGAAAGAAAAAGACAGAAACGAGGGGCTGATTTTAGGGACGGCGCTTTTAGCTTATTTTGGGCAAAATCTTTTTGTTTTTGACAACTATGCTACTTATATCGGTTTTTTTGCTTTACTAGCTTATGTGTATTTTAGGTGTTTTAGGAGTGAGGTTGGAATTGGTAAAAATGAAAGTATTCATCGCGGTTCTGAAACAAAGGATGTTTTTTCTGTGTTGATAGTTGTTTTTGGTTTAGCGGTTTTTGGGTGGGTTTTGTGGGTGGTAAATATTAAACCTCTTATTCAAGCAAGAAAAATAGTGGCGTCGCTTGAGTTAATGCAGGAGAGGAGAGCGGTAGATGCGGCAGTGCTTACTTCTTTTCGGGAAGCGATTAATGTGGGTACTGCTTATGATGGTGAAGTAAGAGAACAGATGGGTAAAGTAGTACTTGAAGTTTTAGATACGACTAATGGGAGGAAAATCCCGAAGGCAGATCGGGAAAATTTTGTGAGAGCTACTGTAGAGGAAATGGAAAAGGAGATAGCGGCAAATCCTAATAATGTTAGAGACAGACTTTTTCTTGCCACTATTTATGATAATTTTTCAGAAATTGATTCTTCTTTTTTGGATAAGGCGCTTAATCAGTTAAAGGAAGCGGTAAAATTAAGTCCGAGGAAGCACCAAATTTATTTTGCTTTAGCAGAAAATGCGATGAAAAGAAAGGATTTAAATAAGGCTTTTCTTATTTTAGAGCAAGCTTACGAGTTGGAGCCGAATTTTAGCGATGCGAGAGCTAACCTGGCTTATGTGGCGGCTATTTTAGGGAAGGACGAGAAGGTAAAAGAGATGCTAAATAATAAAGTAAAAAATGTCGGTTTTTTTAAAGTGGGAGATGTGTATGTGACAAACAGAAATTTTAAAGGAGCGGAATTTGTGTATGAGAAGGCGATAGAAGTTTATCCGGGCGGGGCAGAGAATTATGGAAGATTAGCAGGAGTTTATGCGGCTTTGGGTAAGTTTTCAGAAGCGGAAAAGATGGCAAAGAAAGCAGTGAAAATTGATCCGGTTAGTTATAAGGATAAGGTAAATGAGTTTTTGAGGAATTTGGAAAAAATGAAATAAGGAGGAGGAGGAAATATTCAAGAGTTTTTTGAGTAAAAAATAAAAAAGACATTTCTCAAAAAACGCTACAAAATTTAAAAATTATAAAAATTTTAATCGCGAAAACTTAACGCGGTACCCGTTTGCCTTTTTGCCTCTAAAATCGGCAAAAAGTTTTCCGACCGCTATTTTCACTCTAAAATTTTTAATTTTTTTGAAATTTAACCGCTAAAATTTTCAAAATATATTTTTTATTTTTTAAAGAAGATTCTGGATGTTTTTTGGGGGAGTGGTTGGTGATAAGGTAGTTGCCTCTGGGCAACTTTGTTTTTTTATATGAGAAAAAATAATGATTATATCGGCTTATTATTTTAAAAACCGCGGTCAATTTTTTCCAGCGAAAAATTGCCGCTTGCGCTCGGGCAAGCTGTTCTAATAAGGAACCAAGCCAGCTTGCCCTCCGCGACATTTTTAAAACAATAAGCCGGTAAAATTCTTGAGTATTTTTAGATAGAGAAGTTGATATTAATGTAGTTGCCTAGCGGCAACTTTGTTTATTTTCCTATTATCAGACGATTGTCGGATAATAGGAAAAATGGATAATTAGAAAAGTAATGAATTCTTTCTGTTTTTTTATGCTTTTTTATAGACGGAGAATTTTCGTAAAATTAGAAATTCAGGAGATTTTCTTTTAGGGAAAAAAGGAGGAAAAAATAGAGAGCGGCGGAGGCAGGAATGATGATGAGGATATTTAAGTTGAGAGAAAACAGAAGGAGAGTGAAGAGAGACATAACTAAAGAAGAAAAAATTATTTTTTTAAGATAAGGGAAAAGAAGAAGACCGGTGGCTTTCTTCATTTTTATTTTGAGAAAAGCGGTGATAATAAGTTGATTTATTAAAGTAGCTAAGGCGCAACCAGCAATACCGAAATAAGGAATGAGAGCAAAATCAAGAATGATATTTCCAAGCATACCAGCTAAGGAGTAAGAAATAAGAGATTTTTCCAGACCGGCGGCAAAGGCGGCGTTGCCTAAAATAATAGAGGGAGAAACAAGAACGAAAGTGGCGGCGAGGAGTTTAAAGCTTAGGGCGGCGGCGGCGTATTCTTGTCCGTAGAGAAGATTAATAATATTGCTTCCGAGAATTATTCCACCGAGTGATATAGGAAGAGAAAAGAGAATAACTAAAGAAGAAGCCTTAGCGGTGATTTCTTTAAATTTTTCTTTTTGAGTTTTTGCTAAGCGGGACATAAGAGGAAAGAAGCTGGCGGCGATGAGTGAGGGAACGAGATAAAGGAGCTGAATTGGTTTTTGCGCGGCGGAATAGATGCCAGTTTCTCTAGCGCTACTAAACCACCAGAGGATGACGATATCGGAGTTAATCATAACGGCGCCCATAACGGCAGTGAGGCAAAAAGGCAGGGAGGCCCGCAGAATGTGTTTTATTTCTTTTAGAGAAATATTTTTAGAAAAGTAAGTAAAGCGTTCCCGGAGGCGGAATATTAAAAAGAGGGCGCCGATAGAATTTCCGAGAGCGTAACCGGAGGCAAGATAAAAACTTGTGGGATTAAGCGCCATAGCAGTGAAGCCAAATATAACTATAAAGACATTACTTAAGATATTAGCAAAAGATTCAAACTCCATTCTTTCGCGAGCTCTGGCTAAAGAGGAGCCGAAGTCGCGGATGGAGTCAAAAGTAAAAATAATAAGAGAAACAAGAATGAGCCATTTTACTTCTTCGGTTTTTGAGATAAAAGGGGAAATGATGGCGGTTAAAAAAATAAAAAAAATCAGGGCGGAAAATTTTATAGTGGAGGCTAGAGGAATAAGTCCTTTAACATTATTTTCAAGGCAGGAAGCTTCTTTAGTGATAAAGGCGTTTATGCCGAGATCGGCAAAAATGGAAAGAAAGGCGGCAATGGAGAGGGCGTAAGAAAAAGCACCCCAGCTTTCGGCCCCGAGGAGGCGGGCGGCGTAAATTAGAAGAAGTGCCCGAAGGAGGCGGCCGATGGTTTGGCCGGAGAAGAGCCAAAAAATATTTTTAATAATCGTTTGACGAGGAGAAGAATTATTGAGTAATATTTTTTTTAGGTCCATTTAGAGAGTGGTAAGTTGAAAAAGAATTAGAGAAGAAAATGTAATTTATTCTGGATTAGCAAAAACAGTTTTAAGGGTTTTTAAAATAATACTTAAATCAAGCGCGAAGGAGCGGTTTTTGATATAAAAAAGTTCATACTGAAGTTTTTCGTAGGCGTCTTCAACGGAAGAGCCATAGCGATAATTAACTTGCGCCCAACCGGTAACTCCGGGTTTTATTAGGTGCCTTGTTTCATAATAAGGAATGAGTTCTTTTAATTCTTTGATAAATTCTAGGCGTTCTGGACGCGGACCGACAAAGGAGAGATTTCCTTTTAAAATATTAAGAAGTTGGGGAAGTTCGTCTAAGTGGGTTTTTCTTAAGATGGCGCCAATTTTTGTGAGGCGCGGGTCTTTTGGCAGTGCCCAGCGTGCTTGGCCGTCGGCTTCGGCGTCAACTTTCATAGAGCGGAATTTATAAAGAATAAATTCTTTTTCATTTTTTCCGATTCTTTTTTGGCTATAGATAGATGGCCCGCGAGAGAAAATTTTAAGGAAAATAATTATGAGCAGATAAAGAGGGAGGAGAAAAATAAGCAGAAGAAGAGCAAGGGAAAAATCATAAAATCTTTTTGTAATTTCAAAGACTGTTCGGCGGCGGGTAAGATTTTCTAAAAACCAAGTTTCTTTTATTTCGGACAGAGGAACTTTTTGGAAAATAATTTCATAGAATTCAGAGACACTTTTTACTTCAAGGTTAAGATTCAGTCTTTTATAAATTGATTTAACAAAAGAGAGATCTTTTTTTATATTTTCTGGAATGATAATAAGATGGATTTTTTGTTCGGAGAGATTTTTTTCTAAATTTTCCAGATGTTTTTTAAGATTGTTATCCTCCAGTCGTATTTTTAAGCGGTAGCCAAATTGGGGATTTTCGCGGATAAATTCTTCTATTTCTTTTGCTGATTGACTTTCGCCGATTAAAATAATATTTTCGGAGGCGTGGCGGTTGATTAAGAGATTGAAAATTTCGCGCCAGATTATTTCTAAAGAGAAAAAGACAGCGATGAAGATAAATAAGTTTGTTTTTGGAGTAATACCAAGAAGAGGAAAGAAATAAAAAATAAAGACGGAGACGAGGGTGCTGATAAGAGCGGTGCCAGCAAGATTGGTTAAAAAGTTAATATTGTTTTTTAGGATTTTGTATTCATAGAGACTGCTTGCGTAAAAAGCAATAAGCCAGATGGGGAGGATAATAGAGAAGGGAATAAAGTGGAGAGAAAAGTTGCGGTTAAAATTTTCAGGAAATCTGAAATAAATCAAAATAGAGAGACTGCCGAAAAAAAGGGCAATATCGCCTAGAAGAAGAATTATTTTTTTAGCTTTTAGAGAGATGCTCATACTGGAAGTTAAAAAGTTTATAAAGTTAATAAGGTAAACAGGGATTTTTTTAGAAAGCACATTAGGAGACGAACCTATAAATAGAATACAATAAAAAGTCGATTATTTTTCAGTATAATGTATAATATCCTAATGAAAAAGGGAAATTTGTTTTGGGTAGGTTTAGCTTTAGGGTTGTGGGTTTTTTTGTCGCCGTGGATTTTAGGGTTTTACGGATTGGATTTGCCGAGGTGGAGCAATGTGTTTGCCGGCGCGGGAGTTTTTTTTATTTTTTTATGGGAGAGATATGGGGAAGAAAAGTAAAAAAGTTTATAAAGTTTTAAAAATATGTTATATGATTTGGCGATAATTGGCGGGGGGCCGGCGGGAACGGCGGCTGGAGTTTACGCCGCCAGAAAAAATTTAAAAACAGTTTTTATTACGGAAAGTTTTGGCGGGCAGTCTGTTGTTTCTGATGAGATTCAAAATTGGGTGGGAGATGTCTCTGTTTCTGGAGTGGAGTTGGCTAAGAGATTTGAAAAGCATTTAAGGGCGCAGGAGGGAATTGAGATTATCTTTTCGGATAAAGCGGTAAAGTTAGAAAAAATGGAGAATGGAGAAGAGGTGAGTTTTAAGATAACAACAGAGAAAGGAAAAAAATTTGAAACGAAAGCAGTATTTTTAGCAATGGGAGCAAAGAGGAGAAAACTAAACGTGCCGGGAGAGGAAGAGTTCTCCGGAAAAGGAGTAGCTTATTGCGCGACTTGCGACGCGCCGCTTTTTCGGGGAAAATCAGTGGCGGTTGTTGGCGGGGGAAACGCAGGTTTGGAGGCGGCTTTTGATTTATTATCTTACGCGGAAAAAATTTATGTTTTAGAGTATACGGATGTTTTAAGAGGAGACGAGGTTACAAAAAAGAAACTTCAAGAAAGCGGGAAGACGGAGTTTTTAATGATGGCGGAGATTTTAAAAATAGAAGGAGAAAAATTGGTGTCAGGGTTGAAATACAAGGATAGGAAAACTGGTGAAGAAAAAGGATTTTCAGCGCAAGGAGTTTTTGTGGAAATTGGTTCAATGCCGAATTCTGATTTGGTTAAAGATTTAGTAAAGCTGAATGAGCGGGGAGAAATAATAGTGGATCATAAAACGCAAGCAGCTTCTTGTTTAGGGATATGGGCGGCGGGGGATGTTTCCGATGTTTTGTATAAGCAAAATAATATTTCAGCGGGGGATGCAGTTAAGGCAGTGCTAAATATTCAAGAGTTTTTAAACAAATAAGAAAAATAATGATTATATCGGCTTATTATTTTAAAAACCGCGGTCAATTTTTTCCAGCGAAAAATTGCCGCTTGCGCTCGGGCAAGCTGTTCTAATAAGGAACCAAGCCAGCTTGCCCTCCGCGACATTTTTAAAACAATAAGCCGGTAAAATTCTTGAATGTTTTTAGGAGAAGTGGTTGATGATAAGGTAGTTGCCTCCGGGCAACTTTGTTTTTTAATTTTTCCTATTATCCGACGATCGTCGGATAATAGGAAAAATGAATTCTTAATGAATTCTTAATGAATTCTTTCCGTTAAGCAACTTTTTTGTAGTGGTTGATTTTTAATCTTAAAGGATTATATTTTTAGTAGAAGTTTTTAAAACAAAAAAAGGGAAGGAAAAGAAAATGAAATACAGAGTGACTTTCGAAAAAAATAATGATTCTCCGTTTGATGCTCACGGTCCTGAAGATTGTTCAAAATTTGACAGGCAGATAATAGTGGAGGCGAGTAATGAAGACGAGGCCGTAGAGAAATCTAGCGGTATCAGAGAGGCGCTGGGAGGGAATTTAAGTGTAGCTTCCGTGGAGTTTTTTAATGAAAGTGAGGGGAGTTTTATGGAGCTGACTCCCAAGCAGATAAAAAGTGAAAATAGTGGAGTTGTTTATCTTGACGATTTTTTTACTAAGGAAACGATGCTTGAATTGTTAAATAGCATACCGGAGGAGGAGCTGAAGTCTACTCCAACGGAAAGAGCACGTTTGCGCTTCGCGTCTAAGTATAAACAACGTTCTCTTGAGTTAGATGGCGATGTTATGTGGGATTAAGTTTTTTAAAAATGTAATTGTTAGTTTGTTATGTTAATCCCTAAGATAATTAGGGATTTTTTGCGTGTAAAATTTTGATTTTGGAGTTTTTAGGTGGCGATATGAGGTGGGTGGTTTTTTAGGAGGGTGATATTATAATGGTGTTATGTGGAATATTTTGCCGGCAGGCGTTTTAATTTTGAGTTTTATCGGAGGGATTTTTTTGGGCGGAGAAAGAGAAAAAGTAGAATTTTTAGCGGGAAATGTTTTGAATAGTTTTAATTATGAAGTTGGGGTGGCAGAAAATAAAATTGGGGAGATAGATGTGGGCGGGGAATCTAAACCGCAAAATTTGAGTGGAGAAGGAAATATAGAGGTTTTTGGGGGTAAAAAGGGGGAAGAGAAAATGCCGGTAAGTGAAGTAGGACAAAAAAATAGTGTTTTAAAAATAACGGAAGGGAGTTTAGGCGAGAAAGATATTTTAAATGAAGAAGAGATGAAAAAGGAGTCAGAAACAGCTAGTTCTACAGTGATAGCGGTAGAGGATAAAAAAGATTATGCTCTGAAAGAGGTGGCGGGGTTTTTGGAAGAAGAAAAAAGGGAGTGCGCTTTTAGCGAGAATGACGATGCTTTGTATCAAGGAGTGATTATAAACGAGGTGGCTTGGATGGGAGGGAAGAGTGGGGCGACTGACGAGTGGATAGAATTAAAAAATACATCTTCAAGAGCAGCGTATGTTTCGGGGTGGAAGATTTTAAACGGAGACGGAAGTTTGAGAGTGGTTTTGTCGGAGGGGGTGATAATTTTATCGGGAGATTTTTATTTACTTGAGAGGACGGATGATAATTCAGTAGAGGGAGAAAAAGCAGATTTTATTTATAAGGGGGTTTTAGCAAATAATAATGAGGCTCTTTTTCTTTTGACAAAAGATTGTGTTTTGGCGGATAAAATTTTAGCAAAAGAATCTTGGCCAGCAGGGGATGTTTCTTTTTATAAGACTATGGAAAGAGATATGAACGGTATTTCGTGGCATACATCTAGTGTAGAAGGAGGGACTCCAAAAAAAGAGAATAGTGAAAAGATTGCGGTTATCGGCGGGAGTGTGGTGGGGGTGGGAGTGAGCACGGTTAGTGGTGGTATAAGTCAAAGTGGTTCAAATTTGCCGGTTTTAGAAAATAATTCCAGTGTGGGAACAGAAGTTTTGAATACAGTTAGCTATGAAGTAAGAATTAGTGAGGTGATGGCGGGAAGTGAGGCGGGAGCGGATGACGAGTTTATAAAAATTTGCAATAAAGGGAGCGGAGAAGCAAATTTGTCCGGATGGACAGTTAAGAAAAAAAGTTCTACGGGGAGCGAAAGCACGCTTATTTCAGCGAGTAGATTTGAAGGGAAAAAAATAGCGGCGGGCGGTTGTGTTTTGGCAGTTAACGAGGAAGGATATAAGGGAGGAGGGGCGCTAAATATAATTTGGCCAAAATCGTATACTTTGGCTTACAAAAACAACGCGGTGATTATTTATGACGGAGAAGGGAAAAAAATAGATGAGGCGAGTTGGGAGAGTTTAGAAAAAGGGGAAGTGAGGGGGTTTTAAATAAGCAGTAGAATATTCTTTTTATAACCGTGGTTTTATTTTATTACTTAGTTTTTTAAGGAAACAAACCAACACTCTCAAAAACCGCGGTCAATTTTTTCCAGCGAAAAATTGCTGCTGCCTCTCGCTCCGATAGCTTTCGCTAAAGCGAAAGACCTAGCCTATCGGAGCTCCGAGAGCTTTTTTTAAGTATTGGTTTGTTTATAATTTTAAAAATTTAGGGGGATTGGGTTGGTAATAAGGTAATTCACTTTGTGGATTTTGATAATTTTTGGATAATATTCATTTAATTTATGGAGAGAGAAATTGTGGTAATTTTGGATAATTTTAGGAGCGTGTTTAACACAGCTTCTTGTTTTAGGACGGCGGATGGAGCGGGGGTGAGAAAAATATATTTGACAGGGACGACACCGGCGCCGCTGGATAGGTTTAAAAAGTTTAGAAAAGATTTTACTAAAGTGGCGCTTGGAGCGGAAAAAACGGTGGAGTGGGAAAAAGCAGAAAATGAGATGGAATTAATTAAGAAGTTGAAAGAAAATGATTTTGTAGTGGTGGCGGTGGAGCAAAATAAAAAATCGGAGGATATTTTTGAGTTTGCAAAAAGTTTTAACAGGGAAGATAGCCGACAAGTTCAGGATGCAAATAAAATCGCTTTAATTTTTGGAAATGAGGTAGAAGGAATTTCGCAAAAAGTTTTAAAAAAGTGTGATAAGATTTTAGAGATTCCGATGAGAGGGAAAAAAGAGTCATTAAATGTGGCGGTGGCGTTTGCTATTGCGGTATACGCAATAGCAATAACCAATAATCAAGAAGCAAATTCAAAATAAATGAGAAAAATGATTTTTATAGTTTTAGCAGTTTTAATTTTGATTTTGGGAGCGGCGGCGGGTTTTTATTTTAGGGAAGAAAGTTATGAGAAAGCGGAGATAGTTTTTAAGACAGAAGACGGAGAGGTAAAGTTTTTAGCGGAAGCGGCGGATACGGCTGGTAAAAGAATGAAAGGACTTTCAGGAAGAGAAAGTTTAGGAGAAAGAGAAGGGATGATTTTTATTTACAGTAAACCGGGGCGGCCGGGGTTTTGGATGAAAGGAATGGAATTTCCGATTGATATTGTTTGGATTAAAGAAGAAAAAGTAGTTGGTATAACGGAAAATATGATGCCGGAAAGTTTTTGGAAAGGGAAAATTTTTTATCCGCCAGAGACGGCGGATATGGTTTTGGAGATTAAAGCGGGCGAGGTGGGAAAAAATAATATAAAGATGGGAGATAAAGTAAAAATAGTGAAGTAAAGAAAAAAAGAAGGGACCGTAGGTCCCCTTAGTAAGGTTATTTTTCAATATCGCTAAAAGCGAAAGCAATAAAAATGAAAGCGAAAATTGCAATGCCGGACGTGAAAATTAAAGATGCTCCCGTGATTTGAAAAAATACGCAAACTAGTAAAAGAACAAAGAAAGGCAACAGCATGATACATATTTGAGAGCTTTTTTTCATTATTTTTCTCCTTGCTATATATTACAGATACTCTTTTGAAAGAATACTTTTTTTGTTTTTTTGTCAATTTTTATAGAAAGGGAAGTTGTGTTTGAAGATTTTTTTGGAATAGTGATATAATGGAGATTATGAGAAAGAGAAGCGTTATTGAGTTACATTTTCTACTTTATTTATATAGTATGATTTTAGGTTTTGTGTTTTTTTTGTTTTTTTTAATGTTATTTGTTTTCTTTTTAGTGCCGTATTTATTTTTTGGCGGCGGTCTTTTTAGGCTTCTAGTTACTGGGCATTTAAGTAATAGCTATGATTTTATTTATGAAGTTTTGCATTTTCTTATATATCCTACTGTTCTTTCTTTTAGTGTATGGCTTTGTGCTAAATTTTTAATGTGTAAAGGTAATGCTTTGTATATGACTATAGCCTCTTTTTCTTTTTACTTTTTTTTCGGTTTTTTAATATTTAATACTTTTTCTTTTCTTTTTTATATTCCCTATATTTTAACTCCTTTATTAGCAGTTGGGTTTTACAAGCCAAGAGAGAACGAAGATTTATAATTTATCAAGTATATTATTTGGAAATATGAAAAAAATTGCGATAAATGGGTTTGGGAGAATAGGCCGGTTGTTTTTCCGGCAGGTTTTTAGTGAGCCGGACGTAGAGGTGGCAGTAATAAATGATTTGGGAGATGCGGCTAATTTGGCGTATTTATTAAAACACGATTCGGTTTACAGAAATTTTTCAGAGGAAGTTAGATTTGAAAATGGAGAACTTGTTGTGGGGCAGAAAAGAATAAAAATGATTCAGGAAAAAGAGGCGGAAAAATTGCCATGGGGGGAGATGGAAATTGATTTAGTGGTGGAGTCAACGGGAGTGTTTGAAAGTTTTGAGAAGGCGAAAGCGCATTTAGACGCGGGAGCAAGAAAAGTGGTAATAACGGCACCAGCAAAAGATGAAGAAGGAACGGCGGGAGGAGGAACTTTTCTTGTGGGAGTAAACAGTGAGAAAATAGGAAGTTGTAATTTAACTTCAAATGGGTCGTGCACGACGAATGCGGTAGCGCCGGTAGTGGCAGTTCTTTCTCAAAAACTTGGAATAGAAAAAGCGATTTTAAATACTATTCATGCTTATACTGGAACGCAACTAATAGTAGATGGGCCGGTAAAGGGAAAAGATATGTTACGAGGCCGAGCGGCGGCGCAAAATATTATTCCATCAACAACGGGAGCGGCGATCGCGACGGGGAGGGTAGTTCCGGAATTAGTGGGAAAATTTGACGGAGTAGCAATGCGAGTGCCAGTCGCAACAGGATCTTCGGCAGATATAACTTTTTTAGCAAAAAGAAAAACAACGGTGGAGGAGGTGAATAATATTTTAAGAGAGGCGGCAAAAGAAGAGAGATGGCAGGGAATTTTAAAAGTTTCGGAAGAGCCGTTAGTATCCAGTGATATTATTGGCGAGCCGTATGGAGCGATAGTGGATTTATCTTTTACAAAAGTAGTGGACGGAGATTTAGTAAAAGTGTTGTCTTGGTATGATAATGAGTGGGGGTATGTTTCTACTTTAGTAAAACATGTTTTAAAGGCATTAAATAATTAAAAGTTTACCCCATGAAATAAATTTCAGGATGAAATTAAGATTTATTCTATTAAATAATTAAAAAATAAGTTAAATAGAATAAATCTTATTTCACAGGGTAAAAGTTAAAAAGAGGACTGGATTCCTGCTTTTGCAGGAATGACAGAAATAAAGAAGTTAAAAAGCAGATTTTATGTTTATATATATTGGAGCGGATCATAGAGGATGGCAGATGAAAGAATTTTTGAAGAATGTTTTAGTGCAGCAGGGATATCAACCGCAGGATGTCGGAAATAAAATTATTGATGAAAATGATGATTATACTGATTTTGCGGCGCCGGCGGCAAAGATGGTTTCCGCTTCTTTACAGGGAGAAGCAAAAGCGGTTTTGATTTGCGGATCGGGAGCAGGAATGGTAGTCACGGCGAATAAATTTAATGGTGCGAGAGCCGCTTTAGGTTTTTCCACTGACCAGGTTTTTGATGCGAGAAGAGATGATGATATAAATATTCTTGTTTTGGCAGCTAATTTTACATCAATGGAAGAGGCACAAAAGATTGTAAAAGTTTTTATAGAAACTCCGTTTTCAGGAGAGGAAAAATATCGAAGAAGGATAGAAAAAATCGGAGAGATAGAGTTGGCGAATTAGAAAAGAATTAAAAGTGGGACTGGATTCCGGCCTGCGCCGGAATGACAGAAAAAGAAAAAGGACTGGATTCCGGCCTGCGCCGGAATGACAGAAAAAGAAAAAAGCAGAGCTAGATTCCGGTTTACACCGGAATGATAGAAAAAAGAAGTAAAAAGATAAGAAATAAGATTTTTTAAATTAATTATGGAAGTAGTACCAGCAATTAATGAAGTTGACAGGAGGGAGGTGGAAAGAAAAGTGCGTACAGCAGAAAGTTTTGCGGCAGAGCGGGTGCAAATTGATTTTGCCGATAAGCAGAAAGCTTTAGGGACGGGGGTTTTAGCGCAATATGTTTCTTTAGTGCCGGCTGAGATAAATTACGAAATTCATATAATGTCGGAGGAGCCGGAAAAAGAATTTCCTTTTTGGCTTTTTCCGAAAGTGGAGAGGATTATTTTTCATTTAGAAAATTCTGTTAATCCTTTAGATTTTAAAAATAATTGTTTAAAAGAAGGAAAAGCGGCCGGGTTGGGAATTTACGCCAATACTTCCAATGAACTTATTTTTCCCTTATTAAAACATTTTGATTTTTTTCTTGTTTTGGCGGTGTCGGCGGGACAGTCGGGAGATAGTTTTAATGAGATGGCTTTAGAGAAGATAAAATTTTTGCGAGAAAAGACGCCACAAGCTATAATAGAAGTTGATGGAGGAGTTAATTTTGAAACAGCAAAAATGGTAAAAGAAGCCGGAGCAAATATAATTGTTTCCTCTTCTTATATTTTTGATAGTCCGGATCCGGCAGGAGCGTTTCAAGAGTTAAAAAATTTATGAGGTTTACTTTATAAAATAAATTTTGTGAGGCAAGGGTAAACTTCCTGCCGGCAGGCAGGCTTCGTTAAAACTCAGGATATAATAAGAATTATATATGCGATATCATTATGTTTCTTCCGATCCAAAAGGGAGAGTAAGCGAGGGTGAGATGGATGCTAATGGCCCGGCGGAAGTTTTGGAAATGCTTGGGGCGCAGGGTTTGAGGCCTTTGTCTATAAAAATAGCAGGAGGCGTTAGTATTGGCGCTAGGACTCTTTTTGGCGGAAAAGTGAGCGGGTCAGATAAGGTTTTTCTTTCAAAATATCTCGCTTTAATGCTTAAAGTTGGCACCGATCTTTTGAAAGCGGTAAATATTTTAATAGACGATTTTGATAAGCCGGCGGTAAAAAGAATTTTAGTGGAGATGAGGGGGTCTTTAGAAAAAGGTCAGCCTTTTTTTTCCACTTTTGCCGGGTATCCGGAGGTTTTTTCTCCTGTTTTTGTGAGTTTAGTAAAAGCGGGCGAGGCGTCTGGAAATTTAGAGGAGGTTTTTGAAAATTTAAGCAAGTCTTTAGAAAAAGATCAGGCTTTAAAGAATAAGATAGTATCTTCAATGGTTTATCCGATTATTCTTTTAGTGCTTTCTTTCTTTATGGTTTTTTTTCTGGCAGTTTTTGCTTTGCCAAAAATATCAAAAATGTTTTCTTCTAGCGGATTTAACCCACCGCTTTTTTCTAAGATAGTTTTTATAGTTGGAGATTTTATCGGGAATTATGTTTTTATTGTGGCGCCAGTGTTTGTTTTTTCTATTTTTGGAACATGGTTTTTTTTAGCAAAAACAGCGGCGGGAAGAAAGTTTTTTGCGCGGTTTATAAATTTTGTGCCGGTAGTGAGAATGGTAGTAAAGAAGATAGCTTTACAGAGGTTCGCGAGCACGCTTTCTTCTTTAATGAGATCAGGTTTGCCGATTTTAGAAGCTTTAGAGATTACGGCGGATACGGTGGGAAATGAGGAGTTAAAAGGAGCGCTTTTAAGAATTTCACGTGAGGGAGTGTCAAAGGGTTTGACTATCGGAGAGGCTTTTAAGAGAGAGCCGGGATTTCCAAAAGTAGTAACAAATTTAGTGGCGGTTTCGGAGAGGGCGGGGCATGTAGAGGATGTATTAGATACGCTGGCAGATTTTTATGAGTCAGAGATAGATGTTTCACTTAAGACGTTAGTGTCGTTTGTGGAACCGATGATGCTTCTTGGGCTGGGAGTGACCATTGGAGGAATAGCGCTGGCGGTGATAATACCGATTTACCAGCTAATTGGGCAGTTTTAAAGTTAGAAAGTAGAAGGTAGTCCCTGCCTACCGGCAGGCAGGCTTCGTTAAGAACTCAGGATATAATAGGAATTATAACTGGATTCCGGCCTGCGCCGGAATGACAGAAAGTAAAATTAATTTTTTAAAAATGAAAAATAATTTTAAGCAAGGAAGGGTGGGTTTGTCTATGGTTGAACTGATGATAACAATTGGAGTAATGGCAATAGTTGTTTCGGCTGGTTTTGTTAATTTAAGAAATTTTCAGGGAAAAAAGGCTTTAAGTAACGAAGCGGATAGTATAGTGGCGGTTTTAAGGAGAGCACAACAAAACGCGGTGGGGCAGGAGAATGCAAGCGCTTGGGGGGTAAAATTTTTTAATCAGGTTTCGGGAGGGGATTATTACCAGGTTTTTTATGGAGCGAGTTATGCAGCGGGAACGGCAGAGAGTATAAAATATTTGTCATTAGGACTTAAATTTACCAGTCCGACAAGCGGAAACAGCACAGAAATATTATTTGTTAAAGGGACTGGTCTTACTAATGTGGTGACAGTAGTGATAGCAGAAAGTAAAGATCTTAGCAATACAAAAACAGTTTCAGTGAATGCTTTAGGGTTGGCGAAGAGGGATGATTAGGAAGTTGAAAGTTTTTAAAGTTAGAAAGTAGTAGGTAGTCCCTGCCTACCGGCAGGCAGGCTTCGTTAAGAACTCAGGATATAATAGGAATTATAACTGGATTCCGGCCTGCGCCGGAATGACAAAAAAAGAAAAAAGTAGAGCTGGATTCCGGCCTGCGCCGGAATGACAGAAATAATAATTTTATGAGGTAAACTTCGGTGGAATAAAAAAGTAATTTTACAGGGTAAAAGTTTATAAACAATAAGGAAATGAAAAAGGTGTAAGGGTATAGTATAATTTTAAAGATGGTTTTTAAAAAAAAGTTTTTTTTAGGTTTTTTTTTAACAGCGACGGCGGTTTGTTTTTTAGCGGGAATAGGTTTTTTAGTAAAAAATGTTTATGCGGCATATAGCGGTAATTGTTCTGGATATTCTTGGAGCACAAAAGCGGGGTGGGTAAGTTTTGAAACGACGGCAAGTTACGGTGTGGAGGTGACGGATACGTATCTTGACGGATATGCTTGGGGGGAAAAGATGGGATATATTTCTTTAAATCGTGATTCGGGAACGCCGGATTATGGAGTATCAGTGACAGTATCCGGAAGTACAGGAAATCTTTCCGGTTATGCTTGGAGTGAAAAGGGTGGATATATAAAGTTTGCGGCGGCAGGGTCAACTTACGCCAATACTTCAGCAAGTGATTATGGAGTGACTGTAAATGGATCAACGGGAGTTTTTTCCGGTTATGCTTGGAGTGAAAAGTTGGGATGGATAAAGTTTGCGGGAAGCTGTTCGTCGGGGACGACGGGAGCTTGTTCCGGAGGAGTGTATGGAGTGATAACTTCGTGGAGAGTAAGTGTTGCGGGGAGTTCGGATGGGTATCTTGTTTCTAATATTTTTGATTCGGGGGCTTCAGGAGGCGCAAGTATAAATTATATAATGTGGCAGGGAACGCAACCGACAGGGACGAGCGTTAAGTTTCAATTGGCGTCAAGCGATAGCACGGACGGACCGTGGAGTTATGAAGGCGGAGATGGGACTGACACTTCTTATTACACGCCGAGCGGGCCGGGATCTCAAGTTTTAGTGCGTCAGGAATATCATGTAAACAAGAGATATTTTCGCTATGAGATTTTTCTTTATGCTGATGAGTTAAATACGCAAACGCCAACGGTAACGGATGTAATTTTAGGATTTAGCAGATGAAAAAATGAGTAAAAAAATAGAGAAGATAAAAAGAATAATAAAGGAAAGGGGAGGACAGAGCTTGGTAGAGGTTCTAATTTCTATAGGGGTGGCGGCAATACTTTTAGGGTCGTCGGTTTATATAGGAAGATCAGTATTGAGGTCTAATTCAGATGTGAAAAAAACGCAGGCGGCTACAAATTTAGCGCAGGAGTTGATGGATAATGCGAGAGTTTATGCGGATGCAAATTGGAGCACTTTTTATAATACGAGTAAGGGATCTGCAAACCATTACAATATAGATTCGTCGGGCTCTACTTACGTGTTGGCGAGCGGGGATGATGTAGTAACGCAAAACAGTGTGCAGTTCACAAGATATTTTTATGCGGAAAACGTTTACAGGGATTCAAGTTCGGATGCGGTTTCGGATTCGGGGGGCGTGCTTGATACCTCAACGCAGAAAGTGACGGTAAAAGTATTTTGGGAAGGAAAAGAGGGAATTTCAATATCGGAGTATATAGCAAGATATAGAAGTTATGTTTTTTTGCAGACGGATTGGAGCGGGGGAGCAAACCAGTCTCTGGTAAACAGTTTGAGTTCGGTGGGTAATCTTTATAGTTCTGCTAGTTCAGTGGCTACGGGAACGGCGGGGCAGATTAAGTTGGATGGATACTGAGTTAATTAAAAGTCAAAAGTGACAAGTTAAAAAGCAGTAGGTAGTCCTTCGTTAAGAACTCAGGATATAATAGGAATTATAACTGGATTCCGGTTTTCACCGGAATGACAGACGGGGGAAACCCCAGTTAAATAATTTTCTTTCAGAAAATTAAAAAATTTAAATTTTTTTATTTCACGGGGTAAAGTTGAAAAGTTTGTTATTAACAGGAGGGAGAATACTCTAAGCTGATATAATAAAATAGATATGGTTAAAAAAGAAGGGGAAGTTTTTATACATATTTTGTGGCTGGTGGTGGCAGTGGCAGTTTTTGTCGGTTCCGGTTTTTATTATGGGGAAAAAATAGACGAAATAAAAAAAAGTTTTTTGAAGGAGAATGAAGGAGCGGCAAAAATGGAAGTTATTGCGGAAAAAAGTGGCGGGCAGGATTTTGATGGGAGAAAGG
>Ga0208373_1001117_pt1 | contig 38062 bp, 29 predicted proteins | sample RifOxyC2_FD_184036 | JGI IMG/M metagenome (GOLD analysis project Ga0208373, IMG submission 184036) | Soil microbial communities from Rifle, Colorado - Rifle Oxygen_injection C2 (SPAdes) | ecosystem: Environmental > Terrestrial > Deep subsurface > Rock core/Sediment | place: Rifle, Colorado...
GCTTAAACTATTCTCGTAATCTGTATTATCTGTACCTTTAATCTGTACATCTGTAACCTTCTGGCTATCTGTACCTTTAATCTGTAATTATGCGGCGTTTCCAGTCAAAACCTTATCGAATGTTTTTCGATCGTTAAATTCTGCTTTCTTGCCATTATTCCAGCGATGAATCGGGCTAAGGTAGCCGACCACTCTTGAATAAACTTCACATTTTTGTCTTTGCAATTTTTGCGCCGCCATAATTAATTAGTCAAAAGTCAAAAGTTAAAAGTCTAAAGTCCGAACAACCCCAAATCGACCCAGCCGTTCCGACTTTTGACTTTTCACTTTGAACTCTAAACTTGCTTTCCCTGACTTTGGACTTTTGACTTGCGCTCTCTTGCGACTACAACTTTGGACTTTTAACTTGCGCTCTCCTGCGACTACAACTTTGGACTTTTCACTTTGGACTTTTGACTTGCGCTCCCCCTTGCTCCGCCAGCTTAATCGCGTCTTCAATATACCCCATTTCCTCATCGCAATACGGGCAATACTCATGTTCGCCTTCGATATATCCGTGTACCGGGCAAACGCTAAAGGTCGGCGTGATGGTAAAATATGGCAATTTGAAATTTTCCGCAATTTTCCTCACCAAGAGCTTCGTACTCTCCGCCGATGGCAAGCGTTCACCGACAAAACCGTGTAACACCGTGCCGCCGGTATAACGCGTCTGCAGATCTTCTTGCAAACGTAACGCTTCAAAAATATCATCCGTGTAACCGACCGGCAATTGCGTCGAATTGGTGTAATAAGGCGCCGCGCCGTCGCTTTTCACCGCCGCCTCGTTCGCCACGACAATATCAGGGAACTTTTCTTTGTCCAAGCGAGCGAAACGATAGGCCGTGCCCTCGGCCGGTGTGGCCTCGAGATTGAAAAGCTCGTTCGTTTCATTTTGATAATCCATCAGGCGATCACGCATAAAATCAAGAATCTGGCGCGCGAACTTGTGGCCATCCGGATGAGTGATATCTACTTTAAGCAGATTTAAACAAGCTTCATTGGCGCCGTTTATGCCGATAGTGTTGAAATGATTTTTCCAGAATTCATTGAAACGTTCCTTGATCCCGGCCAAATAAAAACGCGAATACGGATACAAGCCGCCCTCGGTAAACCTTTCGAGCGCACTGCGCTTGACCTTCAGACTCTTCTTCGCCAAATCCATAAGGTCACCGAGCCGTTTGAAAAATTCTTCTTTATCCTTCGAAATAAACCCGAGCCGCGGTAAATTGATCGTGACGACCCCGATTGAGCCGGTCAAAGGATTGGCGCCGAAAAGTCCGCCACCGCGCTTGCGTAGCTCTCTATTATCGAGACGCAACCTACAACACATACTCCGCGCGTCCTCCGGCTTCATGTCGCTATTGATGAAATTGGAAAAATACGGAATGCCATACTTGGCCGTCATCTCCATGATCTTATTTATAATCGGCGAATCCCACTGCCAGTCGGCCGTCACGTTGTATGTCGGAATGGGCCAGCTCAAAACGCGACCCTTTTTGTCTCCTTCGGTCATCACTTCAATGAATGCCTGATTGAACATGTCCATTTCTTTTTGGAATTCACCGTAAGTTTGATTTTGCGGCAAACCGCCGATAATGGCCGGTTCCTTGGCCAAATTGCCGGGCACGAATAGATCCAAAGTCACATTGGTGAACGGCGTATTGCCGGTAATAAACACCTTGCCGTTGCGCCGCGCAATCACCGTCTCATTGTCAGTATTCGGGCACCAGATTACGCCTTCGTAATCGACTTGCTTAACCGTGTTTATATACGTATCCTTGTGCTTGATCAAACGAATAATATATCGATCTTTCTTTGACAACCGGTTGTCCGGCTTTCGCACCAAAACGGTAGCACCATAACCGGCGTTGACCGCCACCTGCAAAAGACCATCCACAACATCCTTGGACGTCGTGGTAATTTTGCAACCATCGTGCCCATCGCCTTTGATATACGTTTCCAAAAACAGCTTTGCCGTTTCCGTCCCGGAGCGCAAAACACTTTCCGGAACAAACTTGACGCCTTGCTTTTTGTCCGCGTTAAAATACTTTAGAATCTTTCGCGTACTTTCGGCGTCAAATCGGAGCACATTGCAATCCTGACCAAGGCCATGCTGCATTCTTTCACTGTATTTCAAACCCAAACTCGCACAAATCGAAACGATTTCATTATAATTGTCAGTCGACAACGCTTGTGATTGATAAATACTGATTCGGCCGCTGCCACGCTCGCCTTTGTCCATCGTTCCTTCCGCCACCACCCAAGCGATAAGCCGCACCACGTCATCGGCCAAAGGATCATTTCCCGCCACGCTGCCGTCACTGCCGACCGGCACAATGAATGGCGACTTGTATGCCAAAACATCCTCAATCTTTTCCAACACATAATCGCCGCCGTTGAATTTCCGCCGCACCACCCGATGCTCCGGCGAAATGAGCTGATCGCTGATACGATTTTTCAAGTTGTACATCTTGCCCGAATATTGTCGCGCAAAAACATTGTTAACCGGCAAATATTCGACATATCCTTTCGCCACGTTAAACGTCGCAATCCGGCTTCCCCTTTTTACCTGCCGATAACTCATCCAGCCCGTTTCCCCCAAAATTTCCGTATCCGCCGACATGCACTGGAACCCTACTCGCGTCGGCACATTGATATTGTACAAAAAAGTCTGCACCTGCTGCTTCACCTGCGTGTAATCAAGATTGTCCGCCGCGATAAACGGCGCGATGTAAGTATCCAAACTGGAAACGGCTTGCGCGCCGGCCGCTTCGCCTTGCAAAGTATAGAAAAAATTAACCAGCTGACTTAACGCCGTGCCGAGATGCTTGGCCGGCTTGCTTTCCACCTTGCCGCGCACGCCGCCAAACCCCTTGATCAATAAATCATGAAAATCCCAGCCGCAACAATACGGCGCGAGCAATTGCAAATCATGTAAATGAAAATCGCCGCTGGTGTGCGCTTCTTTCACGTCCGGAGAATAAATTTTGTTCAACCAATAATTCGTGCTAATGGTGGATGCCACGTAATTATTTAATCCTTGCAAAGAATAGTCCATGTTGCTGTTCTCTTTCACTTTCCAATCAAGCTGCTTTAAGTAGCTTTCCATCAAGTCATCCGAATTGATGAGCGACTGCACATCGCGCATTTTGGCGTGTTGGTCGCGATAAATAATATAGGCCTTCGCGACTTTAATCAGCTTGTTCTCAATCAAAATCTCCTCGACGATGTCCTGAATCTCTTCCACCGCCGGAATGGATCGCTCATGAAACTTGTGATTCAACCGTTCAATAATACTATCAGATAATTTTTCCGCCAACTCCATGTTCGGCTCACCGACCGCGCGCATGGCGTTGAAGATCGCCTTGCCGATTTTGGCCTGATCAAACTCCACGATGCGATCATCGCGTTTTCTGATTTGGATTATTTTGTTAGCTGAATATACCATAAGTCCCGGATGGTTACAGATGTACGGATAATTGTGCAGATAATACAGATGACCACAATAGGCCCAAGCTATTCAAATAATCTGTACATCTGTAACTTCCAGAATAAAAAACGACCCCCCGCGTTGCAATTTCAAAAAGATTTTATGGATCGCGTGAATTCATTATAGCGCGTTTTCGACATTCATTCAAAAGGAAAAAACAAGAAAAAACTTGCCCAATTTTCAAACAGTTCCGTGTGTCGAAAAATATCTAGCCTGTAATTTTTTTCAAAAACTGTGGATAACATGGCGCGAAAAACTTTCCCACAAAAAAACCCCAAACCGATGTGGCTTGAGGTCGCTTTTTCACCTAATTGTCCCTGATCAAAATCAAATCATCAATCATTCGCTCACAATCCTTGTCATGATAGTTTGTTTCGCCGTACTTATCTTCCGCGGCTACGTCGAATTGGCAATCACAACATCCGGCGCCGATCGTTTTGAGACTGATTCTGCCTTCATAACAAGCGGGATGATTGGCCGGATCACACTTCGGCCGCGCATGCGGTTCGCAGATGAACACCATCCGTTCGCAAGTACTGCAAGACTCATACGATTCGCCTTTAACTGTGCGAGTGGTACAATTACAGTCGTATTTTTGCACCGCCTGACTCGCCGCCCCCTTGCACAGGCCATAAACCCGAACGTACGTATAAGAAATCATGGCTTGCTTGGCATCCGACCAAATCCGCGCCTTTTCACCCGGCCGCGCATCATCCTTCGGCAAATCAGACAAAATGAATCGCGGCGGACCGTCCGGAGCAGTGGCGCAACCGACGAACAGAACAAACAGCACACAAAGTAACATCAATTTGACAAGGAACTGATTTTTCATCTGTATTTCCTACCCTCCTCGGCTAAGGTTGGTACTGCCGACCATAATGGCCCAATGACCAAACATTACCGTAAAGAAAAAGAAAAGTCAACCGTGACCGCAATTAGCGGATTAATGTGATTATCATGATTAATCTGAAAATCGGCGGCGCGAACAGGGGAAATGAACTACCTCGCGGCAAGCCGACGAGGTATCGGTTCATTGGAATTTCGCGGCAGAGCCGCCCTCTCCTACGCATTTTTGATTTAAGATTTAAGATGTAAGAATTGCATAAACTGGGTTTGGTGGTCAGAGTTCATATACCACATTCTTCCGCTCGACAACGACCTTCCACCCCCTTTTCTTCGCCTCTTGATACAACGGAAAAGTCGGATTGAAACAGATCGGCTTGCCAACAATTTCAAGGAAATTAATATCGCCCTCACTATCTCCCACGCCCCAGATGTTTTCCTTGGGAATATCCATGAACTCCGACCGGCGCATAATTTCCTGCGCGATCTTCGCCTTGTCGCGCGGCACATGCCGCATGGCCGTGAATCGGCCACCCACCTTTTCAATCTCCGACGCAAACGCCTCGTGGATTCCCCACGCCGCGGCAAAAGGCTTCACTGCCTCTTCCGGCGAACAGCTGATGGCGACTATGTACCAACCGTCTTTGATTTTTTGTTTGATCAGGTCACGCGTATAGCGATAAACCTGATCTTTGAACTCCGTCACCATTTCCCGGCCAAGCAATTCAAAATCAGCCACGAACACGCCGGCGATTCTGGCTTCGAATATCTGGATCACTTTCAGCAAATAATCGTCATAACTTCCCTTGCGCTCACGCCACAAACGCTCTTCGGCAATAAAATGTTTGCGAATGGTTTCATTAAAAACACCGGCATCAATCATCTTGTCAACAAGATACAAAAAAAGCGACCAGCGAAAAAACGTGCCGTCAATGTCGAGAAAAAGTAAGCCCCTGTAAGACATAAAATCCGAGAGTTAAAAGGGCAAAGGTAAAAGTTAAAAGTTGTAATCGCCAGAGCCAAAAAGCCGAGTGATTATTTCAACTTTGACCTTTTCCCTTTGCCCTTTGCACTGATATAATCTACATCATCTTCCGCCGAATAAACGCCGGAATTTCTATATCTTCATCATCCCCCAGGGACGGCTCTTCCGGCTTCACCATCACATCCTCCGGCTTGATCCGATCCGGGTCTTCCCTTTTTGGAGTCAGAATTTCTCGCTCAAGCTTAGTGGCGTCAAAAACCGGTTCGTCTTTTTTTCTTTGTATTTCGGTCGGCCGCGTGGTGGGATTAAATATGCCCGGCGCGCCCTTTGGCATACTGGCATGCAGCATGTTATTCTTGCCGAGCTTCTCATCGAAACCGGTGGCCACAACGGTAATTTTGATAACGTCTTTCAAATTCGGATCAATCACCATGCCCCAAATGATTTTCGCGTCATTATCAACCGATTCCGTAATAGTCTTGGCCGCTTCACTGGCCTCGTACATGGTGAGATCCTGTCCTCCCATAATGGTGAAAAGGATGCCCTTCGCCCCCTCAATCGAAAGATCAAGCAATGGGCTGGCGATCGCCGCTTTGGCCGCCTCAACGGCACGATTGTCGCCGGACGCCTCGCCCATCCCCATAAGCGCGGAGCCGCTATTTTCCATGATCGTCTTAACATCGGCAAAATCAACATTGATTTGCCCGTGCATGGTAATCACTTCAGAAATGCCCTGAACGCCATGGCGCAAAACCTCGTCCACAATACCAAACGCTTCGAGAAAAGGGGTCTTTTTGTCAATAATTTGCCAAATGCGGTCATTCGGAATGGTGATAAGAGTATCAACTCGGCCGGCCAGCTCATTCAAGCCTTCCTCGGCGATCCGCCGCCTTGGACCACCCTCAAACGAAAACGGCTTGGTCACCACCGCGACCGTGAGCGCGCCAAGTTCCTTCGCCAGTTCGGCCACTTTCGGTCCGGCTCCGGTACCCGTGCCGCCACCCGCGCCATAAGTGATAAAAACCATATCCGCCCCGCTAAGCGCCTCGCGCAATTCATTTTGTGATTCATCGGCCGATTTGCGACCAATGGCCGGGTTCATCCCGGCGCCGAGACCGCGCGTCGTGCTTTTGCCAATATGAATTTTTACCGTTGCCAAATTTGTCTGCAAAGCCTGTAAATCGGTATTAACCGCGATAAAATCAACGCCTTTCACGCCCGCTTGCACCATGCGATTGATCGCCGACCCGCCGCCGCCGCCCACGCCCACCACTTTTATTCTTGCGATTGTTTGTATTTCCGGTTTTACCTCTGGCATAAAAAATAGTTTAAAGAAAAATAATCGCCGAGTTAAAAAGGCAAAGTACAAAGGGAAAAGTTGTAATCGCCAAGGATTGCTAGCCGAGTGATTGTTCCAACGTTACCCCTTTCCCTTTGCCCTTTGAACTTACCAAAGTCTTACCACACCCGAATCAGGAAATCAAATTATTAAACCAGCGTTTAATTTTATCCGCTATGCCCTTGATGAATTTTATTTGATTGCCGACGCCGCCGGAAGAACGAGGGCCGTTTTCCGCTTGCGCGCCATAGCCCCACATAACCAGGCCGAGCGCCGTGGCAAAAGTCAAATCATTCACCTTGTCCACCGCCGTATTGAACCGTCGGCTGACACCGAGAGATACGGACAATAGGGTTTTCCTTCTGCCCGCTTCGACCATGCCGGGAAGCTTTGCTCCCCCGCCGATCAGCACGATACCGCTCGGCAAAAGGCCGCTGCGATTTATCTTTTTCAACTCGGCATCGATCATGCAAAAAATTTCTTCCACCCGCGCTTCGATAATGCAAGCGATGTATTTTTTGGAAAAAACTTGATTTTCCCCGCCAAAATCGCGCAGATTGATTTCATCGCTCTTGTCGAAATTTTGCGGTAGCGCGCTGCCGATATCGAGTTTGATCCGCTCCGCCACGTCAAATGGCGCCTGGAGGCCGAGCATGAGATCTTTTGTGATATGATCGGCGCCGATTGGCAAAACCGCCGTATGCAAAATATCGCCTTCCTCAAAAATAATGATTTTGGTTGTGGCCGCGCCCATATCCACCAGCGCCACGCCAAGCTCTTTTTGTCGCGTGGACAAAACCGCTTCGCTCGCCGCCAGAATGGACAACACGAGATCCCTGATATCGATACCGGTGCGATAAACGCATTTGGTTAAATTTTTCACCTGCAAACTCCCCCCGCGAATCACTTGCGTCGCCACTTCAAGCCGAATACCGCTCATGCCGATCGGATCTTTGACGCCCGTTTGATTGTCCACGGAAAAGGTTTTCGGAATCACATGCAGGATATCATAATTGACCGGCTGCGCCACGGACTTGGCCGCCTCGATCACTCGCGCGATGTCGTTTTCCTGCACTTCTCCATTGGTGCGGGAAATGGCAATCACGCCGGTACTTTCTTGCGACACGATATGCGTACCGGAAACGCCCACGCACGCCCGTTCAATGGGCAGGCCGATCATCCGCTCCGCTTTTTCCAAACACGCGGAAACACAAGACACCACGTCCTCGATGCTGACCACGTCGCCCTTTTTCATTCCCTGCGCCGGCACTTCCACCACGCCGATGATATTTAGTTGTTCCACTTCACCCATCTTGATCGGTTGGCCAACGACAATCCGGATATTCGATGAACCGATATCAATACCGGTGATGATGTTCTCGGTCATATGAGAGAAAATGAATACTCCAATGCTTATTATGTATTATAATATAGAAATAAGATATACGCAAAAATTTGAACACATTTTTAGTTCAACCCCAAAAATAAGGCAAGAAAATCAACACCCCGATTATCGCGCTGGCGATTGACGCCACCAGCACCACGGCCGACATCATATCCTTTATTTCCCCCACGTATTCATGGAGCCGCGGCTTCAGCATGTCCACCATTCGCTCGAACACCGTGTTTAGAATTTCTAAAATGAGCACCGCGCCGATCACAAGGACGATGAGACACCATTGCCAAACTTTGATGTTGAAATATACGCCGAGGCATATCGCCAGCACCGATGCGATCAGATGAACGCGAAAATTTTGTTCCGATTGAACCAGTTGGCCGAATCCGCGAAAGGCGAAGCGGAAACTGTTGAGCAGACGGCGAATGCTAACCATAAAATTGAGTTAAAATTTTGTTTTCCAATCCCTCCATGCGGCCGGCCTCTTTCGCCCCCTCATGATCAAAGCCGAGCAAATGCAAGTAGCCGTGCAAAACCAGTTTAATTATTTCATCGTCAAACGAATGCCCAAACTCTCGCGCTTGCGCGCGCGCCACCACCGGGCAGATGATAATTTCGCCGATGGTGTCTTCGCCGAAAAAGCCATCAACATGGCCAAAAGACAGCACGTCCGTGGGGCGATCTTTTTTTCGATAAGTCCGATTCAAACCATGCATCGTTTTCACGCCCACGAACGCCAAAGACAAGCGCTGTTTCCGCCGCGCCGCCAGCCGCGCGCTCGCAAAGTCAAGCAACGCTTGAATTTTTTTCAACGGCACCGGGCAGCCGGTTCGATTGTTCACTTCGATTTCAATCATAACGAATTAAGGCGCCTTGGCGCCGCTGACCGGCACCGCCGTAACCGGGGTCAACTCAAAACTCTGCACGGCCATGAAAAAAACAGTCGAAAAACTGGCCTGCTCTTTGAGCCCGATATTATAATTAACAGCGTAAACCTTGTCTTTACTCGTCCCTTCGATATAAACGGTAAAACCGTCCGGACTTTCGAGAGCGTTCAACTTTTTCAAAGTTTGATACTCTTTCAAATCAGTCGCGTTCACGGTCGGCACCATTTCCAGATACCAATTCTTCAGCGACTGCGCCGCTTTTTTGTCATAAACCAAAACGTCAAGAAACTCATTTTGGTTCGATGTGATCATAAGATCATTCGGATCATCGCTGTTCAGCGGCTGAATCAGCCAGGTGCTGGGATAAAGCAGTTTGTATCCGTATTTCGGGTTGGTGTAATAGTTGACAATGTCTTTTTTGTCAAACAATCGAATCGCGCCGCTATCTACCGGACTGTACAGGCTCAAAATTTCTTCCGCGTCCTTGTAAATATCGCCATCGCTATCCATCATGGCCGGGTCGGTGCCGAACAAAGTTTCTTCCGCGTCGGTCAAGCCGTCATTGTCACCATCCGCGCCAAGCATGAGGCCAAGTGTGAATTTATTCAACTCCGCCGGATCGAATTTTTTCAGTTCAATCGTTTCCGGCGCGACTACCACTTCCGGTGGCGACACAATTTCCACCGTTGCGTCCGTTTCCGCCACAACGGCTGGTTCCGGTTCCGGCATGTCTTCGATCACCGACTGGGTCGTAGTCGTTGCGGCCGGTTTTTGATAACTTTTGAACAGCAAGAAGGCGGAAATACCGACCACTACCACGAGGCCGCCGATCAACACATAATTCACCCATTTTTTTTTGCCAACTACAGCCGTCCCCGCATTCATCTGCGCGCCGACCGCCGGACGAGCCTGGATTGGCTTGCCCGAATTGGTCGCGGCCACGGTATTCGCGCCAAGATAGTATTCCATCGGCATAGTATGAATATCGTCCGCAGCCGGAGGCGTGATCGCGTTAACCTCTGGTTGTGATGTCGGTGTTGTTGCCGCGCTTGGCGCGTTTGAAGCGGACGTGGGTGTTTGTTCGTCGAACATAAAATAAAAATTATTTATATAAAATCTAAAATCGCAAATCATAAATCTTAAATGCCCACCAGCCGAGCGTCCTTGGTATACGCATTTCAGATTTACGATTTATGATTTGTGATTTACCGAAACTCGGTTTAATCACCCGCACGGGCATAACATTGTTCCGCCCTACTTAACATTATTAATCGCTTCATCAAAATTCAAAAGCTTCCCCGGCCCTTTTGGATTATACCCTTTTGAAACTTCTTCGCCATCTTTATAACCGTCACCATCCGTATCCATATTCAACGGATCGGTTTCATAAATTTTCACCTCATCGAAATCGGACAACAAATCGCCATCCGTATCCAATTTCAAGATGTTCGTGCCCAACGCTTTTTCGAGGGCGTCGGTCAGTCCGTCGCTATCCGAATCAACCTCAACAACCGGCTCCACCGCCTTGTCCGGCGCGGCTTCGGCCGGCCCGCCTAGACTCGGCGAGGCTGGAGCCGTTTTTTCAGCCGGCGCTTTCGTCTCTTCCTCCGTCGGCGCTTCACCAACCGTAGGAAATACTTCCATCTCGCCTTCCACTCGATAAATCAAGCCGAATTTAAACATTACCAAAATGACAATAACCAAAATCAAAACAATACCGCCCAATATCAACGCTATCATCGCGGCTCTATGCTTGGCCGGCGGCGGGGCAAAGGACGGTTCCGGAGCCGGCACGGAATCGGCTGGTGCCGGTGCGGCCGTTTCCAAGGTTTTGTCAACGCCGGCGAAGATGTCGGCGACTTCTGCTGACTTGTTTTGATCTTCAAACATAAAATTATAGGGCTAAATGAGGAGAAAGAAGGCAACGAGAATAGGGGTAAATAGGCAATCCCGAAGAGATCCCTTTGGGATAAGGCGGTCAACAGAAAATGATTAAAATGAGTCGGGCTGCTCGGTCATGATTTCTGCGGTAACGGCGATCTGGCCGATGATATTTTTTAATTCCGCTTTCAAAGAATCCACACTGCCCTGCAACCACACGCCACGCCAGTGAGAATCAACCAGATCATGATAATCGCGGTAAAATTTATATTCCGCGCTGGCCTCGGACAACGCTTTCGGCCGCACATAGAAAAAATGAATCGGTGCCATTAAATCATTGGCGACTGCTATCGTTGCTAATTTATTCGCCTCATTATTTTCGCCTATGTCCACCGCATCGGTAATTATCACATAGATCAAACCGACAAATTTCTCCGTGCCATTACCCACCGTCACCCCCGCCTGATAGACCTCTTTGGCATCGCCGATGGAACTGCCAATAAAGCCAGGAATATTCGGCGCTGATTCATAATCGTAATTCACTTTGTTCAACCAATCAATAAACGCACCCTTGCCTTTGGGTGGATAACCGATCGCCGGTTCCTCGGACAAAGATGTTCCCATGACGTAGTAGGCATCAGCACCGAAAATATCATTTAACCCATCAAGGTGTTTGCCTTGATCAGTCACTCCTTCCACGATGCCTTTAATAAGTTCTTTGTGCATTTTTTGCGGATCGTTTTGCTTCATCGTGTCGCTCGTATCCACGAAAAAGGCTACTAGAACATTTCCCTCCGGCATGCCACGGACGGATTCATCATTATCGCCATTCGCCACACAGCCGACATCTTGCATATCAATGGACGGCTTGTTCGGCCGACTGTCATTATCATTGTCGACTCCGTCATTGCACTCGGCCGGATACGCTTCGCTATCGTCAAATTTTGAGGTACAGCCCGGATCAACACCGAATTTATCAACTGCCACAAAATCCTTTTTCCCATCTTTATCATTATCAATGCCGTCATTGCACTGCCATGTGTTTTCCTCAGACGCGCCTTGCGCACTTTGACAGCCAGGATCATTCGGAAAATCAACTTTTCCATCGCCATCATTATCCTTGCCGTCCATACACGCCGCGACAGGACCAACATCCGGCGCTTTTGGCAACACTTGCCACGGCGCCACTTCCCCACCAAAAGCCGGACTGACTTTATAAACGTACGGATCGAGGACGCCGGTCGGCACTTCGAACATGAAATTCAATTGGTAACTGGTCTTGTTCCCGGTGTTTTGCGGATCAGCTTGAAATGAATAAACCGAGTGCTTGCCTGGATCTTTGTCATAGATATTGGAAACTTCGAGCGTGGTGCTGTCGTAGCAAGTGGTGGGATCAAAACCGGACGGACATTTCACGCAAAATTTTCCCGGGACAACGCATTGATAATCATTCGCCGATCCTTGACCGGGCTGTGGCACCGGACAATACGCCGCTTCCAAAACCTCGCTGTCAGAACACCCGACGCCGGCGCTATTTTTGACCGTCGCTTCCCAAAGATAATGATTGAGCGGATCAGTGGGCAATTTCTTTTTCAACGCCGCGCCAAGCTCTTTTTGCCATGACGGCCATACGCTGAATGTGCGCCCGCGCACGTACGAGCCGGCATCAATTTGCGGCACCGCGCCATTGTGCGGCGGCGTGACTTTGTACTCTTTCAAATAATCATTCAGCACCACCATATCTTGAATTCTCTGCGTGTCGCGAACCAACTTCACCTTGCTCAAACTGCTATTGCTCTCCAGCAAATTGGTATTGAACCACAGCATATTCACCATTTGCGTGAAAATGTTTTGCGTGGCCGCGTTGGCGCCGTTGTTGAAACCCAAAACGTAAATATTATTGTAAATATTTATCTTGCCATCTTTCGCGTCGGCCACATTGCCGGCCGCGGCATAGACAGTCGTGCCGTCCTTGGCGCCATTATAACAGAACTTACCAAAATCATCTTCCTGACAATCCAGCGCCACCGGCGTGGTCTGACCCGGATTCGGCGCGTAGCGCTGATACCAAACATCCGGCGGCAAGCCTTCGATATTTTCGTAAATACGGAGAGAAATCACATCGCCCGAGTGGTCATTCGCCGGATCATCATCACCGTCCTCGCGCGTGAAGAAATATTGTGCGAACAATCTCGGCTCTTCCCACGCGTCGGAAGGGCTGGAACATTTTGCGTCTTTTTCATCGGCCACTCCATTGCCGTCATTGTCAATCTTGTCATCGCACTGATGCTTCAAGTTGCCTGATAAATCCTGCCAACCCGGCGCCGCGTCCGGTTTCAGCAATCCTTCTTGAATCGCGAGGTCGGTCAAATTCAATGGTTGATAAAAATTCGGCCCATTACCCGCGCATTTTGACTCGTTGTAGTTAACGGAACAATTCGCCCTGGAGGAAATTGCTGATTTAGCCGCTTTCACGTCATCATTAAAATTCCAATAACCCAAAAGACTTGTCTCCTCCGCGTCCTGCTCATTCATTATCGTCTTAATTGCTTCAGCCGACTTGGCCGCCTGCCACACTCTAAACTCATCAATATATCCATCAAACGACAAAAGCGGAACTTCGGTTTTGCCGGCACCACCAATATACAAATTTGAATAATCAATTAAAGTTCCCTTTGGATCGACTGTCGGCCATGAATGCAACTTCGTTTGATCCGCTGTTAACGAGGCTTCGTGGCCGTTAATATATAATTTCACGACTTTGTGCAAAGCATCATAAACCACAGCCACATGATTGAATCCTTTGCCAAGCAAATCGCCTTGTTCCGTCGTGCCATATTCGGCATTAACGCCTTTTTCGCCGCTCTGATTATTAATTTGCAAAATCAAAGACCTGTCCGTTCCCGCTTTGCGCACCGACAGTTGAACGCGTTTTTCGCTGAACGATGAATCCAGGTTTTTGTAAAAAATTCGCGCGTACCGATCATCCGGCGTGTTTTCGTTGTAAAGCCACGTATCAATAGTCCAGCTGTTGGCCGGATCATTCATCAAGTCGTCCAGCGCTTGACCGCGCGCCTGCACATAATCGAACGACTTGTCGAAATAAATACCAAAACGCGGCGTCATATCCTTATTGATCCCCTCGGACAAAGCGATGTCTATTTTCGGCAAATCATCGTCAAACGTGCCAACCTCGCCGAAGTCGCGGCAGTAGAAAAGACCGATATTATATTGTTGTTCCATTTTGTAAGTTGACTCATACGCCCCGGTTTTTATCGACGTATCCATCGTTTGCCAGTTTTCATCGCTATCGGGATTCCATAAATGGTCGCACAAGAAAACCACGAACTGCGCCATGCCCGGTACTTTCGCGCCTTTGCTCGTCGCGTCTCCGGTCATGCCGGTATTGTCCACGCTCACAATAGCCTCGGCCTTCACCACGGTGGAACCGTTTGTTACTTGACTCGAAACGGTTGCGCCACTCCGTTCGTCCACCGACACGGTCGGGGTCGGATCAATCACGCATTTACCATTCTGCCAAACACACGGCTTTGGCTCGCCGGCAATCGCTTTGTTTCCCACGCTCCACTGCCATTGCCATTCGTAAATATTTGACAGCTCGGCAATCACTTGCGAACCACTCTTCGCCACCGCGAAAAAATCAACAGCCTTGTTCGCTTGGGTCAGCATCACGGTGCTCGGCATCAACGATACGCCGTCAATCAAGCAAATTCCGTTGCCCGTGATGAATGACAACTCCATGGCCGTAACCGCTTGTTCGCAATTATTGGTCACCCCTTCGATTGCCACTTTGTGACGCGTGTTCGGCTTCATGGCCGCCTTCGGAGCGACGGCGATTGTCGGCTTGCCGCTCTGATCCTGGCTCACGCTAAAACTGCTATCAACCGGACACCACGGTGCGGCGAGTCCGATATTGACAAATAAATTTCTAATTTTATTTTTCAACGCCAACCAAGCCCCACCATCGCTCATCGCGCCGGCGCACTGACCGCCCGTGGAACTTTCATACAACTTCACCACTAAATTTTCCGTGTCCGCCTTGGCCGTGAGTGGAACATAAATCAGCGCGTTGGTGCAAACGCCGGTAGCACCATTCAACGGCACGCAACCTTCCTTGTTGATTTCTGCCAAAATTTCGCAGACCGTCACTTCACCTTCTGGTCCCGGTATAGGCTCGGGTATCACCTTCGGCAAAATATCTTTGAACATGTCCGTGATAGCCGGGTCGTTTGTCTTGAACAGCAAATGCCCCACGCCTGACATTTTTTTCGCGTTGTCCACAATGGCGGCCGTAATATCGGTCGCGCCCTGAATATATTTGGTCACGATATTGTATGCAAAAACATATTTACCGGCCACGTCTTTGCTCAAAAATTTCTCAATGTCGGAAATGGTCACCGCCACCTGACTCGGCCCGAATTTCAAATTTACGCCCGGCAAGCACGCGCCTTCTCCGCACTCACACGCCTTGTCCTCGCCAAAGCCAAGATTGCCATCGCCGCAATAGCTATCATAGTTGATTGAAGAGCCAAGGTTGACGCACTTATTGCTGCAGCCTTCCGGAAAAGTGCAAACACAATCAGCTGTGCCGTATTCGCATACGGCTAAGGTGGTTTTGTTTTGGCAAGTTGCTTCACACTCTTCGTCAAAACCAACTAATAAATTATTCAATCCGTATTTGCCGCCCGAATATTTTTCCAATTCACCATTGCCGCAACACCCGCTACATTCGCAATCCGACGCCGTTGGCGAACAGCTGACCGCCTTCTTTCCGTCCACGCAATTCTGATCCCCCACCTGACAGCTCACGGACAAAATATCGTTTTCACACGCGGCGCACGATATTTCTTTTTTTGTGGCTTTCAAACAGGTCACATCATTGGCCGGGCAATCAATATCAATCGTCAAAATACCGTTCACACATTGATTGCAATCGTAATTTTTCTCGCCTTGGCATTTATGGACAACGCCAAGCGCGTCCTTATATTCTTCATCTTTATAACAAGCCGCTTCGCGCTGGCCGCCCGTGCAGTCCGGCGATGAACCGATCAAACACGAAGACACGAACTTGCCGCCGAGCGCGCAACCGTATTTGTCCGCATTGTCGCTATCGCAAGTAATCAACTTCTGGCCGTAACAATCCGCGCCGCTGTCGCAATCAACTTTTTTCTTGCCGGTACAGCCGAGATCGCCGGAATTGCAAGTCACTTTTTTACTGCAACCGGCGGCACAAGACGGAAACCCTTTCCACAAACACTTATCCGTACACAGCGGGTTGTTGTAAATCGAGCAAACACAATTTTCCAAATCGTCGGTACAAATCGCACCGTCCGGAAACTTACAAATCGCTTCGCACTCTTCCCCGCCTTCAATCTTGCCATTGCCACAAATGGCGGCGGCCGCCGCGTCCGTACTTTTGTAAACGGCTCCGTTATTTAAACATTTATCGTTCAATCCAAAATTTTTATTTGCTTGGCCATAGTCCGCATCCTCGCCCGGCTCCTTAACGCTGTTACCGCAAGTGAAACCGGCGCCCGTGCCGGCGTTCTGACAAGCATTGGAACAAACTTTTTCTTTGGAAACGCAAACGCAATCCTTCGTCTCGATCAAGGGATCGCATGCCGCGCCTTGTTTATTTTTATATTCGCATCCGGCATCGCATTCTTCGCCCTTATCTTTCTCCACTTTGCCATTACCGCAACAAACCGCGTCCGGCGATTTCAATTGCGCCGCGTTGCAATTATTGACCGCTTCTCTCAAACATTTTGCGCTACAGCCATCGCCATCAACAGCATTTTTATCATCACACTCCTCGCCGTCTTTAATCTCACCATCGCCGCAAACCGTGGCATACGGCGTACTGCCTTTTGACAAACAACTGTCCGAACAAAACGGCTTGGCCGTGGCCGCGGTCGTGGCGGTGCTGATGGTCGCCACCGCCGGCTGGGTGCTGGACCACTCCCAATTATAACTGAACGGATTGAGCGGCTGACCTTTGGCCGAACAGTTGTCCGGCTTGGAAAACGGCGTAGCCGCGTATTCGATCTTTTCTCCCATGGCGGAAGAAATATATTGCAAGGGCAATGTTTCCACTCGATCAGGCAAACACTTTTCCGGATCATTTTTTGTTTTGAATATCCAGCTGAACGCGTCAAACGCCGCGTTTTCGCCCAATTCAAAACCTTGCGGCAAAGCGCATTGCTGATCAGGCGCAAAGTAAGTAGCGCTGTCCGTTATTTGTTTCAGCGCTTCCGCGGTCGAGACCACGTCTCCCCCCGCCTTGATATCTCGGCAACCAAACACCACATTCTCCGTCTTGGCGCACCCGCTCGCCTGATCGATACTATTATATGAGGCGAAAGTGTTCGCCGTTTGATTATAACAACCGCAAACATAGGTCAACTGTTTTTCCGTATCGTTTTTCACAACATAACCGCCGGTAAAATCAATCTGACCATCGCCATCATCATCCACCGCGTCGGCGCAATCGCCTTTTGGCGCGTTGACGGTGGCATAGTTAAGCCCGGCCAATTTCACTTGGCTGTAACTCATAACGCCGTTCGTCATGACCACGCGATAAAATTTGTTCGGTAATAAAGTGGCGCCATTTTCCCACGCCAGCTGGATTTTATTTTGCGTAGTTTCAAACGCCGCGTTCTTCAGATATTGATATTGCAAATCGCCCAAGGTGATGGGCACCGGCTGCATCTGCGCGCAATCGGCGGAAGCGCACGCGTAAAGCTTAACCGTGTCCGGTGTAAAGCTGGCCGCGTCCATTTGCGTGTTGAAAGAAGCGTGAATATTGGTATTGATACACGCCTCCTGGCAGTTCGGATAAAAATCCACCACCTTTGGCTCGCTGAATCTGATTTCCAAGAAACCTTTTTTATACAAACTGTCAAACACTTTTTTCAATGCCGCGTCCTGCGGTTCGGCCTTGGCTTCGATTTCAATCGGCGCGCCCGGCGGCGTTTCATAATTGAACGTCACCGGATCACCTTCCACGGCCGTGGTTTTGAAATAACCGATGTCCGGACGATTAGTTTTTTCCACCGGGCAAATATACGCCGTCTTGGTCGGCTCGGCGCAAGCATAACCGGCAAAGGTCACCTTGTTCGGATTCGGCGGGCCAAGCTCCAAATCTTTCCATTGCCAAGCTTCGCCTTGCAATGGAATTTCTTGACATTGATATTGGCCGGAGACGAGATATTTCTGCTCGCTGTCCGGTCCGTACAATTCTTTAATCAAGCCAACGAGCGGCGTCATGAGCAGATTGTCCGGCACGCAAATATCTTTTTTGGTTTTAAATTTCCAAACATAATCAGCCGCCAAAAATTTGCCGTTAGCCTCGGTGCGCACGCCGGCCGGTCCGCCCTTTAACGTCAATTCATACCACGTATCTTCAAATAAATTGTATTGCGCCGCGCCATTGCCAAGCGCCACCTTTTTCACCACGCCCGGATTCGCGTCCACCGCCACCATCGCGTTGGTTTCCTCGCCAAGCGAGTCCACCAGACCGAACGCCGTAGTCAACGCGCCCACGCCAACGCAAGTACAGCCGGTATCTTTCGCCGGATCGCAACTGGCCACCTTGGTTCCGCCAAGGGTACAACTAAGATATAAATTCGGCGGGGTAATATCCTTTTCCACCACTTTTTTGAATGTCCGATAAACGCACGAGTCCGAATCTTGAGCCGCGCAAGTTTTGAAATCGCACTCCTTGCCCTTGACTTTGCACCTTCTGATTTCGATATTGTTCTGTAATAATTCCGGCACCGCCTTTATGGATTCGGCCAATGGCATATTGAACGTGGCCGAAATTTTGCCGTTCGGACAAGCGTCTTCGGTGAATTTATACGGCGATGGCGATTGCGGAATCAGTCCGACCACGCACGGCCGCTCCAGCACTTGGAGCATCTTCGGTAATGGACCGGTGCTCATGATCCACATGTACTCGGCCGGCTGATAAACCACCGCCTCCTTGCACTTGGCTTCGCACGAGCCGCTGTCGCAACAAAGCAAAGGTTTGACGCAAGAATTTTGCGTACAACTGCCGACTTTATATTTGACTGAATTGCTTTTTACTTTGCCATCCTTGCTTTGCAAATAAACATCGCCAGTAACCGCGCCGACCGGCACCACCGCATTATCGATTAACGTCTTTTTGGCCGCCGCCCAGTCGCCCACGCTCGTCACCTTCACCCCCGCATCCGCCTTCTTGGTGCAAGCGCATTTATCATCCATGTCCGGATCGCAAAGCTTCACGCCGTCCGGACAAGTAATTTTGTCGCCGCCGGTGGCGGAAAACTTAATATCATATTGTGTTTCATCACCAAAATATTCGCCATTCAAATCCACCGCAATACCGACCGGCCCGTTGTTCGGCGTTAATGAACAAATGCCCGGGCCAGGCTCGCCTTCCACGATTTCAAACTGAAGCGGCACGCTCGAAATATTGGCGGCATTGTATACCAACAATTTATAATCTTTCGCAAAAACGCTCGCGTCCTTGATCGCGGCCACAGTGGCTGATATCGTTTCCGGAATTTTGACAATAATCTCATTTTCCGACCACGCTTCCGGCCCGCAACCAAGCCCGACGGCCCATTCATACGGCTGGCCGCCGATCTCGCGCGCGATTTCCACATGACCGACGTTAATACCGAAATTTAAACCTTTTATCGTCAACATCTGCCCGATTTTGGTTGGCAACGGCGACGCGCCGTCGATCTTCGGCAGATTTTCCATTGGCAAAACGGTAAAGGCGACAGGGTTGCTGTAAATATCTTTACAAACGCATTTCAAGTCATCCGCTTTGGCCACGCAAACCTCGCCGGTTTCCGTGTTGGCGCATTTTTTTCCTTTACTTATCGCCACGTTCGACTTGCCGGACTTGATGACCGGTACCTCGAGGCCGGAAACGCTTTCCGGCTTCCACGAAAATCCGGCGCCAAATCCGGCCGGGATTTGACCGAAGAAAACCAAATCATCATCATCCTTGGCGCCAAAGTTATTACCCGTAGCCTTCACTTTCTCGCTCATCGCGGCCGCGTTACAAAGTTTGCAAACATTATCCACGCAACTCGGCATGCAGTTTTCTTTTTCCACCGCGCACAGCCCGGGATACACGTCTTTCACGGAAAAAGTAAAGTCGCCGTCCCAGCCGTCTTTGTCGTCCGTGGTGTCAAACTTGGCCAGATAATTTTCCACTTTAATCGGCCCGGTCACTGCGCCGGCCGGCACCTTTGCGATAATCTGATTATTATTCCACGCGGAATTGGCATTACAGCCCAGTTCCGCTTTTATGTATTGAACTTTGCCCTGCGCGTCTTTGCCGGAAAAATATACTTGTCCTGTTTTGTCGCCGGATTGGTAATTGAGAAAACCGGCGCCAACAATCGTCACCAAACTGCCCGGTCCGGCCGACTTTGGCGCGATATCAGTGATAATCGGCTCGGTCACGCAAATGCCGACGCATTTACCGCCCGCGCCACACTCCGTATCCTTCTCACACTTTTTATTTTTATCATTATCGCAAGATTTGATACACAGACCGGCGCAATCCTCATTTTTCGTGCAAGTTTTTCCATCACACGCGCCGCAGTCAGGATGTTCCGCATTGCATTGCGGATTGCCCAGTTTATCGAAACAATATCCCGGCAAAACCGAAACCGATATTTCCTTGGTTGAAGTATGATCGTTCACGTCTTCCGCCGCGGCTTTCAACGTGTGCGGCCCGACTTTCACACCTTCCGTATCCCAGTCAAAACTAAATTCAAAAAACGGTTGTAATATGTCCTTTTCCGCTGATGCGGAGTCAAAATCTTTACTATCAATATTTAAATTAATACCGCTAACGCCAACGTCGTCTTTCGCTTTGATCGAAACGGGCACGCCCGCCCCATTGATAAAATTTTCCTGATTAACCTTGCCGCCGTCAATCGGCTCGGTAAACCAAACCGTCGGCGCGGCCGCATCACACTTCTCCGCCGTGGTAAACGTCGCCGTGCATTTACTGCCGAGAGCGCAGGACAAACCGAAAGAGCCGGTATTGGATTTGATCGCTCCGGCTTTTAACGTAACTTTATATTTTTTATTTTTATCAAAGCACCCCTCTTTGCCGCACGCTTCGTCCGGACACTTGGCCGATGGCGTAAACTTAACCTTGTCTTTTTTCTCGCCGTAAACTTCCAGCTTGCCGGCCACGCTGCTACCGGAAGCATCGTCAACCACTTGAATATTTTTGTCGGTAATGGTGGCGGCATTGACCGGTTTGGAAAATGCCATTTTTACCACCGTGTTCAACGGCGCACCCGCGCCTTGCGGCGCCACGGCCTTTACGATGAAGGCGCTAGATGAGCCGGCCGGAAAATATCCATCGCCCCCGAGGCCGCCGCCGTCCGCTTCTTGCCCCGTGCCGGTCGCTTCGCTCAAACTATTAAATATGAAGGTGGTAATGGCAAAAGCGGAAAAAATCAAGGCTAATCCGATGGCGCCATTGATCATCCATTTTTTCGCGGTTTCCACTTTTTCCTGATTGCCGCCGCTCGTCATGTAGAGAAATCCGGCGTACAAAACAATGCAAATCGCGATTACGCCGAGAAAACCCAAAATTATTTTTATAATTTGACCGACGATGGCCGTCAAACTCCGACCCGTGTCAAACCCGGCCGCCACGCCCACCTCTTCCGCACCGGTCGTGACTTGCGCCATGGCGGATTGAACGAACAACAAGCCAACGCAAAAGAGCGCCATGACGATGGCGAGGACAAAGAAATATTTTAACCGGTTTTTATTTTTCATGTGCTTTGATTGTCAAAGTTTTCACGAAAATAAACTATCCTTATAGCCAATGAAGTGTGTCAATTTATTCAAAAAACCCTCTAGCGAAAAATCGCTTGCCAATATCGCTTGTGTCTCCTGCGAAAAATCAAAGTCGCGAAAGTCAACAAACACAGGAACACCCTTTCGGTCAAAATCTATAACACAGATTCCCATCAAATCCGGCTTGTGTGGAAAATCCGCATCCTTAAATAATTTTATGTATTTTTGCAAGTCTTTATCGTTAATCTTCTCTATTTTTTGCTCTTTGCCGCGGAGATTACCTTTGTTTTTCGAGTAATAGGGGGTATGTCCACGCAACACTAAGAAATGCGCAAACCCCACATTTTTTCGCCTAATATTAGCGGTTTCACCCATCATTCCCTCAAAATAATTATTCGCGTTTTGCTTATAGTTAGATGTAACGAACTTGAAACTTACTGTCGTTATAATTTTTTCGTGCTTCACAATAGCGATATCAAGATCCTTCGTGTAGTATTTTCCCTCGAGTTTAGCCTCCTTCCCATCGCCAAAGCCCAATGATTTTACGGAAAAATTATTACCTATCTCCCGCAAAATAGTTTTTGCTAAAAATCTATGAATCGGTTCGAGCTTTTTTGTGCTACGCGCGCCACCCTTCCTATTGTACGCGCGAAACGCCTTGGCAATCGCCACCAAAAACTCATATCGCAATTTTTCCATATTGTCGCCAATTAAATCTAAATTAAAACAGGCTGCACCTTGTAAAACTTTGGATGCACAAAATCCTTTATGAAACCTTTCGCATAAGACTTATAACCGCCTCGATAACTTTTTGAGACAGAGGCGATATATTCTTTCATTAAATCGGAGTTTAAAGCCGCGCATAACTCATTAAGGTCAATACCGCCCCTTGGTTTAATGCAGTATCCAGCGTAAAAACTACTCGTTTCATCCTCAACCACGTAAAACTTCGGGGCAATATTCATAGTGCTGGTAATAATTTTTTTTCCAAAACTGGTTGCCAACCCCTGATTTCGTCCAAAAGCGTAAAACTCTTCGTAATATTTTCCGCCCCCCTTGTCTCTCGCCGCTAAAACATCTCTTTTACTCAAAAAATATTTATATGCCTCCGGATAATTCTTCTGAAACACAACACTGGGAATTATTTTTTTATTTTTATAGGGAAAGATCAAATACAAATTTTGAGGCTGCCCTTTGTACGTAGATGCTTTGATAATCGGCACGCACAAATTCTTTTCGATTTTTGATCCATCGACATAAAAGTATTCACGATCGTTCTTTTTCGGAGCAAATATGTATATCTCGTCCTTTAACGTAGCAATACCATAGTGGATGTCGGCGATTTCCTGAAGTGTCGAGTATTTCTTGTTCAGCTTAACCACCCGTTCCATATATTCTTCGTCAAAAAACTCCCAGCGAGAAGGTCGTAAAAATCGTGTCAAAACCTTCTTATATCGAATACCCTCGAAATCACTTTTAAAATTTTCCGCATAAAGAAAAACATCCGAAGACTCCTTCTGTAAAATCGTTATAGCCGTATAAGCGGTAGCGTCCTTAAAAATTTGCCAATGATCAAAATTTACCACTTTCAATAAGTGCGACAACATTAAAGTCCGTAAATTTTTCCCAGCGGCCGAATAGAAATGGGAATTGGGCGTAATAAAGGCAACCTTGCCATCGGCCATCAGTAAAGCCAATGCCCTCTCAAAAAAACAGAAGTACAGGTCAATCGCTCCGCTTGACGCAGATACAAATCTTTTTTGCAATTGTTCCCGCCTATCATTCAGATTTTGAATTCGCACATATGGCGGATTGCCGATAATAAAATCAAACTTATCAACAAAGTTATGAAAACAAAAATCATCCTTTATATCGTTAAACTGTGAAACCTTCTTTTTTGTTAAATTCTGCAAATTCCGCTTTGTCGCCTCAATATACTCTGCCGAAATATCAACAAAATAGATATTTTCAACTATCACCCGATGCAACGGCTTACCGGACAGTCGCGCAAATTCTCTCGCCGCGGCTACGGAAAAAACACCATCGCCACAGCCTGCATCTAAAATCTTTTCCTTCCCCGTCATTTTTCTGCCAGCCAACACTTCTTTAACCATAAAATCAGCCACCCACGCCGGAGTAAACACAACGCCATTTTGTTTTTTTATTTCTGCATTCATGCTCGGTTGCTCTTAATTGCTATTTCTTTGCCCATGGAAACGCGCAGTCGACTAAATTGATTTCAAAAGATTATTTTTTTATATCCGGCATGGCGCATTCGGACGCATCCTCTCCCACAGGATTGGGCACTGGATTGAGCATAAAACCGGAGTTCGGACAGCAAGATTGGCCGGCTTTATTATTTTGCGCGCAATTACTTTTGTCCACATTGGCGCCCGGATCTTCTTTCATCGGGCTGAAACAATTTTGTCGCGAATCTTTGATGCCGGACTTCATGATCGGTGTGTAAATCGGCAAAAACTTGTCTCCCTCATTATACTTGCCAAATGAACCGTGCGTAATCGCGACTTGCGTCATATCCACCTCCTCGCCTACCACCACCGGCTTGCCGTCAACCATTTCCGTCAAAACGGTACTGCCGAGATTCGCATCAAACCAACTTTTGAAATCTTTGCCATCGGACTCTCTGCCGATCAATTCCACCTGCGTATCCACGCTGTCCGCGTCCAAATACTCGGTAAAGAAAGCTTTGATTATCGTGTCCAAATTACCCAAGTCGCCCGTGGCATTGTTCGGCTCGAGCTTGATGACCGCGGGGCCGGTCAAATCCAAAGCATTGCCCGTGGCAAAAGTCCACAAAAAGTTATCGAGTGCGGCCGCCTCGTCTTGCTTGGCGTCAAGCGTGCCCGGACCTTCGGTTTTTCCATTTGCATTGCCATCGAGCGAATTGCCGGCTAAGTCCATGATACCCGTGCCCGGCAAGCCGATCGTACCGGTTAAAATTTTTGCGGCCAACACTTTGCCCGTTAAATCCGTTTTTTCCGGCAAACAAAACGCCGGTTCCCCGCACGAGTTTGTCGCGCCACCCGCGCACTTGGTTTTGGCCACGAACTGCACGGTTTTATATTGATTAATGCCCACTTTCCAGCCGCCCGGCACGTGATTATTTTGACACAGCACATCCTTTCCTTCAGCATCCTTGGTCATAACCACTTTTTCGCTGACCAACTGCGCTTCATTGTCGCTGTCGCCCGCATTGCAATTTTGCGTTTGCGTCAATGGCGGAATAACGGGTTCGTTGAAATTCACGTATATCGCTTGATTCAAATAAACATAGCCGTCGCAGTCAACCTTGGAACAACCAATCTCTTCGCCTTTTTTGCATTTGCAACCGGTTTGTTCGCTTACCTTCAAAGGATACCCGGGAGGAGTCGGCACTTTCGCCGGCACCACGGAACTGACCGTCGGCGGCGTTAAATCCAAGAAAATGCTGGTGGTAAATCGCCACTTGTAATCAGGATACGCTTTGCTGAAAATCGTTTGTTTCGGATCGCTGTCCTTTTTGATGGCCGGAGTTAAGTACACAATATATGGCACATCGTTGTTCGCGTCGCCGAGGTGCTGATTGAGATCGCCGTACGGATTGAATATGATGGTTTTGTGATCTTCGGTAATAATACCATAGCCGGACACCAACTTGTTGTCAGTGCAAACGCCGTTACTACACAGTCCGCCTTTACATTCGGCATCCGCCTTACAAGCGTTGCCTTCGGCAATGTCAAAGAATGGCACGCTGGCACAAGTTTTCCCTTCCGGTTTTTCAAACGCCTCGGCGATCATGTCCGCGCAACGAAAAACACGAAACGCGTCTTTCTTGATCGCGCCGCATAAAGTTTTTGGATCCAAACTGTCGGGACAAACGTTTTCCGTTATATCAATCACGGAGTCAGGCAAGATCGGCGTTTTGAACGTCACCAAAATCATCGTATTGCGCGGCACGCCCGTTTGCTCCGGTTTGGGAAAATGATTTTGGATAATGTTGCCGAAAGCGCCGCCGGAAATGCCATACGCGCCGCCGGTCAAGCCGGCTGTTTGGTATTGGGGGCCGCCGGCCAGTTGATATTCATTGTCGGTAAAAAGATTGAATATAAAAACAGTGATGGAATACGCGGAAAAAATAATGGCGAGACCGATCACGCCGTTGATCAGCCACTTCTTGGCCGTCATGACCTTTTCCTGATCTCCCCCACTCGTCATGTATATGAAGCCGGCGTACAAAACGATGATGAGCGCGATCACGCCGAGAATGCCGATGAATATCTTTATCACCCGGCCGACAATAGTGATAAGGCCGGCATTTTGGAGGGGCGTTTCCGCGGCCACTTGCGCCAGATTTTGATTCACATCATTAGTGGTTTGCGCGTACGCCACGGCCGGCCCGCCTAGACTCGGCGAGGCTGGCGCAAATAAAATAACCGCCAATGCTAATACAAAACAACTGGCAGTTATTTTTATAACCAATTTGGATGACCCGTTGGATGAAGCCATTTGACTGTGCCCGGAAGCATCGTTCCTTTAGCATGGGCGAATACTCCGAGGCGCTTCACGCCCTTGCGGACGTTAAATTGAATTTTGTTTTATCCGGCCAGCACCGCTTTCACCGCCACGCTGACCGCCGCGCCATCCGCCGAACCCTTCAACTCGGCCATCACCGCTCGCATCACTTTGCCGAAATCAGACCGCTCCGCTTCCGGCAAGCCGATGACAATCTCTTTCACCTTCGCCGCCAACACGTCCGGCGACATTTGCGTTGGCAAAAATTTTTCCAGAACAACCATTTCCGCTTGCTCGCGATCGGCCAAATCTTGGCGCGCGCCTTGCGTGTACGCTTCGACTGAATCTTTACGTTTTTTGATTTCACTTTTGATGACGGCGACCACCTCCGCGTCTTCCAATTCTTTCTTTATCAATTCAATCGCTTTATTTTTCAAGCTCGATTTCAACATGCGCAAGACTGACAGATCAATCTCGTTTTTCGCCTTCATCGCTTGCAGAAAAGCGGCATCGATATCTTTGATCAAGCTCATATTTATTATACCACATTTAATTGAATTATCCGAAAACTATGGTACTAAAATCGTCTTGTGGATACCGGTTCTTCCGGTAGGCGGCCGAGCTTGCGCAAAAATTCACGCTTTTCGCGAAAGACTTTGTGCTCGAGCGTGGTTTTTTTGCGCCGGCCTCGGCTTTCCGTGCCGCGCTCATATTGCTTTTTTTTGAATTGCAAAACTACGCCGCTCTGCACGATGCGCCGGTTGAATCGTCTCACAAAAGATTCAAATGTCTCGCCTTTTTTTCGTTTTACTTCGATTGCCATGTTAACACCCCCTTTCTGTTTAAACTACAATGTAAAATCGCGACTGATACGTTTGGTTTAACAACAATGCTCATTTCGTCTGCGATGTTTCCGCAAAACTACGCCCGCTTCGACGCGCCACATCTGACTTTGTCGAAGCGAGGCGAGCTAAACCATACGCTAAACAACGCGATTTTTTATACTTATTTTAGGAACTCTCGACCAATCGCTATATTATCTTAAATTAGATAACTCGTCAACCATGCCTCACTATCCCTATTAATTGGCGTGGTTTTGCGTTACGTTTCGCGTGGTTTCGCGTTTTTTACTCATCCAGCGCTTTCAATCTAATCTCCTTAATCCTCTTTTTCAGCTCGCGCAAAACCTTCGCCGCATTAATCACTTCTTGAATACCACTATCAACATCGCGTAACAACACTGTCCCTTCTGACACTTCTTTCTGACCAAGAATAAGGACAAACCGCGCCCCGAGCTTGATGGCCTGATCCAGCTGCGCTTTTAAATTGCTTTTTGAAAAATTCGCCTTGACCGTGAAATGCTCGTGGCGTAACTTTTCCAAAAACGTAAATGATTTTTGCCGCGCCGTCTCGCTGATCTGGGCGACAAATACGTCCGGCCGCGGCAACGGCGGAATTTCCACCTTGGCCGTTTTCAATCTATTGATAATGCGCTCCAACCCAAAACTGAACCCGGCCGCCGGCACGCTCGGCCCATCGAGCATTTGACTCAAGTAATCATAACGTCCACCCGCGGCAAGAGGTGCTTTGTCCGCTTCGTCATTGCCCGGCACGACTTCAAAAATCGTGCGCATATAATAATCAAACGTGCGCGTGAGCGAAGAGTCCAGCCGATAGGAAATTTTTTGCTCATCAAGATATTCGAGCACGCGGAACAAATGGTTGCGGCAATCATCGCACAACCAATCCACGGTTTGCGGCGCGTCCTCGCGCAAGTGCTGACACTTCGGATTATCGCAAGCCAAAAATTTCGTCGGGTCTTTTCCGAGCCGCTTGCGGCAATCGCCGCACAGCACCGCGCGCTTGGATTTCAAATAGCCGGACAAAGCCTTTTTGTATTCCAGCCGGCAGATCGAACAACCGACGCTGTTCAACCGAACTTCCGTTTCCAACCCGAGATTTTTTAAAATCGCGGACGACAAAATAATCAGCTCGGCATCAATGGCCGGCGCTTTTTCGCCCAGTATTTCAAAAGTGGTTTGCGTGAACTGACGTTGCTTGTTCATCTCGCCGCGCGCCTGCCGGAAAACCGGCCCCCATGAGCAGACCTTGACCGGCAGCGTCTGGGTAATCATGTTGTGATGAATAAATGAACGCATGACGGACGAAGTCACCTCCGGCCGCAAAATCAATTTTTGACCGCGGTCGATGAAACTGAACGCTTCGTTTTCAAGCGTGCCGTTCTGCTTGAAAAGCGTGTGATTGAACAATTCATACTTTTCCAAAATTGGTGTTTCCATGCGGCTGTAGCTGTAATCATGCATGGCCGAGCGCAATTCATTTTCTACGTGGAGCCAATACCGCTCTTCGTTCGGCAATACATCGCGTGTACCATCCACCATTGACGGCGTTTTGATGCGCTTGATTTCTTCCTGCGGTTGTTCTTCTTTTTTTCGTCTAGGCATAAATATAGTTTAAAGGTAAGGGCAAAGGTCAAAGGGCAAGGGGCAAAAATAAGCTAAAAAATAAAAATAAAATTAAAATCTCATACTCTTTTAAAATTTTGTACCGGGTCGCTCTGCCACGTGATGCAATTGAGCCGCTACCACAGCGGTTTGTCGCGGACAGTCCCTTTCAATAATTTTTTATTTTTGCATTTACTTTTTGCCTGCTTTTGCCCTTTGCCCTTGGCTCTTTGACCTTCCGCGCCGCGGCATTCATTAGGGATAAATAACATCAGGAAAAATAGCGGCGCGGCTCACCGGCCACCCGCGAAGCCAAACCCTGCCGACAATAAGATCGCGGTAAACCGGTCCGAAGCCGCGCGAATCAAGACTATAATCGCGATTGTCGCCGAGCACGTAATACTCATCCGCGCCGAGCACCCAAGATTTACTATTGGTGGTCTTGACATCCGGATCGAGATAAAATGATTCGTCCAACATTTTCTTCACCTTTGAATCAGGCGCTTCATATATATAGATGCGACCATCCGCTATTTCCACCTTTTCATTGGGTAATCCGACTATGCGTTTGATAAAATACTGCGACGGATCTTTCGGATACTTGAAAACAATAATATCGCCACGCTCCGGCTGGCTGAAGCGATAGCTGATTTCATTGATAATCAAATACTCGTGATCATAAAAACTCGGCTCCATCGAAGCGCCCTTCACATAAAAAGGTTGAATCAAAAAATAACGCACCGGAATAATAATCGCCAGCGACACGCAGACCACTTTAACCAAGTCCCAAACAAATTGGAGCACTTTTTGCACCGGTGTCAATTCTGGCTCGTAAACAGTTTTGTCGGTGAATCCCATAGCGCAATTTTAAACTAAAAGATAAACACTGGCCAACTTTACATCAGCCTGTGTATAAAATTTTACGTTAACACTGTGATTATAGCATACTTTGAGCGTTGTGCAAACATATACAAGTCGAACGCAGAGTTGAAAGGGCAAAGTGTAAAGTTATAAGCGCAAAAACTCTTACAGATGATTGTTACAACTTTTCCCTTTTCCCTTTTCCCTGTGCACTTTCAACTTCTCGCCAGCCCCTTGCCCAAAGTTTAACTTGCGAGTATAATCAGACCGAAGAGCCTGCATTACGGCGAATTTTTTAGTTATGCAACTTCACAGTTCACACAATCGAAACATAATCGACACGCGGATCAATCTGTTGACGCGGGAAGACAACCATGCGCCGCATGGCCTGCCCGCGCAAGCGGGACGCAAAATTTTTCGCGTTAGCCGATTCATTCTCTATCTGTTAGTGATTTTCATCATCGCTTTTTTGGTTTTTTCCTATCAGGTCATCTTCACGAACAACAGCGTCAGCGACATTTTTAGCGGCAAAGTTAATATTTTCAGTCAGCTAAGCATCCTAGCCGGCAACAACAGCCGGTTGCGCGGCGAAGCGGACGATCGCATCAACGTACTCCTTCTCGGCATGGGCGGCGCCGGACACGAGGGGCCGTATTTGACGGACACCATCATCCTCGCCAGCATCAAGCCGTCGATAAAAAAGGTGTCAATGATTTCCATCCCTCGCGACTTGTACGCCGATGTGCCGGGCTATGGCTGGTGGAAGATCAACAACGCCAATTCGTTTGGCGAAGAAAATAATCAGGGCAAGGGCGGCGAACTGGTGCGCGAGGTGGTGGCCAAAACTTTCAATATCGAAATCCCCTACTATATTCGCGTGGACTTTGCCGGATTTGAAAAGATAATCGACGACCTGGACGGCGTCAAGGTCAATGTTGAACGAGCCTTTACCGACTATCAATATCCGACCGAAGATTTCAAATACCAAGTCGTGACCTTCGCGGCCGGCCAGCAAACCATGGATGGCGACACGGCGCTAAAATTCGCGCGTTCGCGCCACGGGAATGCCGGGGAAGGATCGGACTTCGCCCGCAGCCAGCGTCAGCAAAAAATTCTTCAAGCCGTCAAAGCGCGCGTGCTGTCATACAGTTTTTTCTTGAGCCCGCGCAAAATCAAAAATATTTCCGAAGACCTTTCCACCCATCTCCGAACAAACTTCGCACCGTGGGAACTGGTGCGGCTGATCGACATTTTGGAAAGCGTTGACACCGACAATATCGTTTCCCAAGTGCTTGACGACAGCCCGGCCGGCTTTCTTTATCCGAACATAATCAACGGCGCCTACGTGCTCCAACCGAAAGGCGATGATTTTTCCCAAATTCAATACATGACGAAAAATATATTTAAGAAGGAAGAAGCGCTGACGGAAAACAAAATAATTTCCGCGGAAATCAACAACGGCACGGAAATCGCCGGACTGGCCTCGCGCATCGCGACGGAATTAAAATTCCTCGGCTATCAAGTAAACAAACTGGGTAATGCGCCGGTGCAAAATTACACCGTCACCGAAGTGTATCAACTATCCGCCCGCGCCCTGCCGGAAGAAATCGCATACTTGGAAAACAAATTCAAAACCAAAGTTAAAAATACGGCGCCCCAATGGGTCAAAGACGCGGTCGCGCCGGAGCTGGATTTCTTTATTATTCTTGGTAAAGATGCGGATGTTAAATAAATAAATGTCGTCGGGGTACGTACGTAGGGGCAGAATCAGATTCTGCCCCTACGTACCCACGACGACCCTTGCATATGAAAAACCAATTACCGCTCGTGGCCATTATCGGCCGGACGAACGTCGGCAAATCCACTCTTTTCAACCGGCTGGTCGGTGATCGGCGGGCTTTGGTTTCATCCATCGCCGGCACCACGCGCGACAGTCGGCGCGGGCAGTGCGATTGGGCGGGCACGAAGTTTACCGTGGTGGACACGGCCGGACTCGATGTCACGGGCACGGAAACGATTGATCAGGAATCAATCAAAATGGCGCAACGGTCAATCGTAGATGCCAATTTGGTAATTCTCCTCGTGGACGGCCGCGCCGGCTTTACCACCGTGGACAAGGAATACGCCAAAATGGTTTTACGCGCAAAAAAAACGGCCATTCTCGCCATCAACAAGGTGGACTCATTCAAACAATTACATCTGGCTAACGATTTCTATAAATCCGGCATCAAAAACATCGAAATCGTTTCCGCCAAAAACGGTTCCGGCACCGGCGATCTGCTCGACGCGATCATGCGCCTGCTCGACTTGCAACCGTCGGCCGAGCCGGATGAAGTTGATTTACCGCCATCCATGTCAAACGATATTCGCGTGGCCATCATCGGCAAGCCAAACGTGGGCAAGTCTTCTTTGTTCAACAAAATTATCGGCGAAGAACGCTCGATCGTTTCCCCGATTCCTCACACGACGCGGGACAGTCAGGATGTGACCATTGAGTACGCGAAGCGTGAAGGCAAAGAAGCAAAAAAGCATAGAAGCATAGAAGCAACAAAACAAGAAATCAAGAAGACAAAAGAACAAGCAGTCGCCAAGGAACAAACCCCGGCCGAAGAACAACTCGCAAAGTCGGATGACGGCAACCAATTACTTGCCAAAACAGAATCGGATATCGAAACCGATCGGCAAAACTACCGCCTCACTTTCATCGACACCGCCGGCCTCATCAAACAGCGCAAGATCAATGACAAGATGCACGAGATCAGCATGGCGCAGAGTCACGACAGCATGAAAAAGGCGGACGTGGTATTGCTCGTGATCGACGCCACGGAAAACGTGACGCAACAAGACAAACATCTGGCGCAAGAAATTTTGGACAGCAATCGCTCCATCATTTTTGTGATCAACAAATGGGACGAGGTGGACGACAAGGATAATGAAAGCGATCAGAAATACATCGAATACTTGCACCGCAGTTTTCCGTTTTTAACATGGGCGCCGGTGATTTTCGTTTCCGCGTTAACCGGATTCAAGGTGTCGCGACTGATCGACACGGTGATCGAGGTGGCGGAAAGTCAACGCCGCAAATTCACCGAGGCGGATCTGAAATATTTTTTGCACAAAATCATCCGCAAGAAATCTCCGCCGCGCAAGCAAGGTCTGCGGCCGCCCTACATTCACAGCATCAGCCAGTTGCCGCGGCGCAGTTTGGTTTTTGTCATCACGGCGAATGAAACGGATCAGCTGGTCGTGCCGTACCTGCACTTCATCGAAAACGCTCTGCGGGAAGAATTTAAGCTTTGGGGGTGCGGGATCAGATTGATTTTGGAGGAAGCGGAGGGAGAGGGAAGAAAGAGTTGATGGAAGTTGACAACGAGAACAGTTGACTATAAAAAAACTTAAGCAAGCTACTTGGGAAAAAACAGAGCAAAACATCAAACAAATAAATGACTAAAATAAAAATATGCCGTTTGAGTCGCTGGAGAAATTATGGACATACAAGGAAGCGAAAGCTCTTTATATTGAACTACACGGATTTTTAAAGAGGTTAAACACGAGTACAATTTTGTAAACCAAGCGGACAGATCTTCACAGTCCGCGTGTGATAATATTGCCGAGATGTATGGAGCGTACTATTATCAAGTCAAGCTCGCCTCACTGCGAGTCTCTCGAAAAGAATCCTACGAAACAATAAACCACCTCAAAAAGGCCAAAGACGGAAAAGTTTTGCCGGCCGAGACGTGCGATGAATTCATAAGTCGGTACGAAAAACTTATCTTGGGCATCAATAAATACATCGCCTACATCACGAAGCGCCTCCCCAAAAAATAATTTGCGTTTCCTCGCCTTTATCCACAATCAACTCCTATGCATTTAATCCTCGGCCTAGGCAATCCCGGCAAAAAATATCAAAACACCCGTCACAACATCGGCTTTGCCGCGATAGATTTTTTATTTGAAGAGTGGCTAGAGGGAGAAGGCTTCACCGCGTGGCACGAAGAAAAAAAATTCCAAGCGGAAATTTCCGAAGGAAATTTAAACGGCGAAAAAATCATTCTAGCCAAGCCGCAAACCTTCATGAACAATTCCGGCACCAGCACCAGCGCGCTGGTTAACTTTTACAAAGTGGAACCGAAAAATATCGTCGTGATTCACGACGACCTCGATATCGCCTTCGGCGAAATTAAAGTTCAAACTGACCGCTCCAGCGCCGGCCACAATGGCATCAAATCCATTATTGAACGGCTTGGCACGCAAGCCTTCACGCGCGTGCGCGTCGGCATTGGCAAGGCGGATCGAGCCAAACAGGGAGAGGCGGCCGATTATGTACTCAACAAATTCGGCTTGGTTGAAAGGTTAAAGTTAAAAGTTGTCAAAAACAAGATATTGGAGGAAATAAAAAACAATTTGACTTCAACTAGTTCGCCCACGGATAAATCGCGTGGGCTCCATGGGAAATTCCAAAAACCCGATCAATCGGGTTGACGGCAAAACCTCATTCATGAGGTTTCCATAAAGCGCCCGGAGCCCATGCGATTCATCCATGGGCGACCAAGACAGCCAAAGCGCGTTTGCAATATTTCATCCATGGCTACATGGAAAGCAAAAATCATTTACGCGTGTGCTCATCATACAAATAAAAACCCCACCGGCCATGTTGCCGGTGGGTGTTATGTTTGTTAACGACGCCCGCGTCCGCGACCGCCTCCTCTCCCCGACCGATTGGCCGGCCTTGATCCACCGCTTCTTCCTTTCGGACGATATGCCGACGACGAACCGCGCTTATTCGAACCGCGATACGCGGGACTTGATGCTGACTTTTGTTTATAATTCGCGGCATGAAACGACCCGCCTTGACGGGACGCATTGCCGCGCGGCGCAAACTGTTTCTTCGCCGGCTGATTGAACTGCTTCTTGACTTTTCCCACCGGTTGATTCTTGTAACCCTGCGATTTCTTTCCCTTATTTCCATAACCCGGCCCTTGCTTGCCCGCCGAAGCCTTGTGCGAAGGCGGGTGCTTCGGACTTTTGAATTTGAACTTTGAACTCTGCGCCTTCGACTTTTGACTTTGTACAGACGCAAAATTTTGCGTCTCTACTTTGGACTTATGACTTTTCACTTGCGCCTTGCGATTCTGACTTTTGACTTTGGACTTTTGACTTTGGACTTGCGCCTTGTGACTACCATGATGCCCGCCACCCCAATACTTCGGATGCGCGCCGCCCTGATGCGGTCTGTGATGCCGCCAATAATGATGATGCACCCAGTACGGATGGCCGCCGTAGTAGTAAACATGGTACCGATGGTAATAGCCGCCATACCAGTAATACGGCACGCTATTATAATAGATGTATGCGCCAAGGTACGCCCTCGGCCAATACGACACGTACACGATTGACGTCGGCTCTTCGAAATACTCTTCTTCCTGCACCTCGGCAAGCTCGGCACACTCACAATCTGCCGCACAATCGCAGTCTTCAAGGCATTCAACATCGCCCTCGTCGCACTCGCAACACCGGCACAGCTCGGCGCAATCTTCATCCTGCGCCACAGCCGTGTTCGCGAAGCCGACGACACCGAGCAACACCACAACCACGAACAAAAAAGTTTTCATTTTTCCCTCCTTATTCAGTCTTGTCTTCGAACGGATACATCACGCCGCGCTTGTCCACACAATACAAGCAGTAAAAATAAGCCGTGCCATCCGATGCGCAAATTCGCATGGCCGCATGATTGAATTCCGCCGCGCGACATTCCGCGTGTTGAGCTTCCGTGGTTTGACGTTTACTGTGCTTGTCCCCGTCGGTTGGCTCGCCGCAGCCGGATTCATCTCCACCGCCGTCAAAATTCCACGCGCGTCCGCGCACCACAAACAAACATGGTGTCCGCACGGACGGAGCACCGGATGATCAAACTCCAACTGACGGCATCTTTCCACGTGCGCCTGGGTCACTACCGCCCCGTCATACGAAGCAAACCACGCATCCACCTCCTTGTTCTCACAACCTACCGCGAGAAGTACAAACAACGCCAGCACTGCAAGCCACGTTCGCATGTTTTTCCTCCATTTTACGTTAAATGTCAAAGACCGTCTGACAATACTTCACGATAGCAAAAGCAGCTGTAAATGTCAATAATTAGGTTGTAGGTGGTAGGGAGTAGGTGGTAGGGAAAAAAAGATAATCAATTTCCCAAAAATAAAAACCACGCTCCGCAAATGTAACGGAACGTGGCTTACCCCGAATTGTCGGGATGTACTGTTGTCTGATTTTCAATGAACAACGTCAAAGAGCTACCGATGCTTCCGGCCGCGACGCTGACTACGGCGACTTTACCACCGCGGCCTTCTTGCCGTGCGGCGCGTGCGCCACAACCGGCTGGCCATGCGCAACGTGGCCGTGAACCACGACCGGACGGCCGCGATAGTGATGGTAGTACGCCGGCGCGCGATATGCGTACATCGGACGCTCGTGGTAAACAGAGTATCCCGCCGGCTCCATCCACATCGCGCACCCGGAGGTGCAAATGGTGATCGCGAATCCGATTGCGCAAACCACCGCGATGCCCGCCAGATACTTCAACGCTTCGATGCCCAGACACTTCATGTAGTGCATCGGATCCTCCTGTTAAAGTTTCAACCCGAAATGAATCGCACCCAACCGACAGTTGTAAAAATCCCACACCGGTTGAGCCAACTCGCACCCGCGAACGCGAGTGCGAACTTCCGCGATCAGCTCATCCGGGCGCGTGAACTTCTTTGCCCGCTTGAACGCGCCGCGTAGCGTGTTCGCCTTCACTCGGATGGTTCTACCGAAACCGCCCCATCCGATTTCCGTTTCGACATCACAGTAGAAGGTGCGCATCTTCACACCCCCTCGCCGTGCCAGTCACAGCCCTGCTGTTCGGCAACTTTCTTGAACATCCGCCGACCCTCAATGAGACGACCGATGACAAGTCCGATTGTAAAAGACGAAATCACTATCGGTATCAATTTTATGACCAGAATTTCCATAACGCCTCCTTTTCAGTACGCCAACATACAGATGACGCCGTTCGCTCCGACCCCGTCAATCACTCCGCCGTCCTCGAGACACTTGTCGATCTTCTTCTGAATCTCCGGCGTGACCTTGACCGCGACTCCGGAAAGGGTTTGCGCGGCTTCGCGCTTCTCCACCAGCTTCTCTACGCGACCATCGGAGTGGATAATCCGATCCTTCTCAACGATCGCGAAGTTGCCGTCCGCGCCAGCGATGATCCCGTCCGAACCGTCAACCGGCTTCTCGGCCTCGGTCTCACTCTCGACCGCCTTGGCCGATTCGCCGCCACACTGAGCTTCGATCAAGCTGACCACGGCACGATGATTCGCGATGTTCAACCACATGACCATAACGAACTGGACGATAAAACAAACTATGGTAATTGCCAATCTTCGCCTCAATCGCATCTCCATCTCTTCCATCTTCCTCTCTCCTCCCCCGCTTTCCGCGGGAAGTTTGGGTCCGTTATTTCACTTCACTCAAGTCGCAGAGCAAGTCCTGATTGAAACCGAGATACTTGCCGCCACTGCTTTCACACTTCGCCCGAACGGCTTTGAGCTGGCCTGTATGCATCTCTATATAACCAAACGCGCACAGCACCGATCTTCCTCCAACGACCCATGCCGTGCCGGACCAGCCGTCACAAACTTTCTTCTGCTTTTCGACGCTGGCGGATTGATCCATCATCTCCCTAGCCCTGACAGCATCCCATTTCTGGCCAACGTCAACCTTGTTCGCCAGCTGTTCCACTCCCGCGGACACACTGGAGCAAGTGTCTTGAGCAGCGCTGATACGCTTTTCAAGATTCGTTTCCATCGAACACGTCTGCACAGCCAGGATCACAAACCAAACAAGCATGAAGCCAGAATTGTTTTTACTCTCCGTCTCCATTTTCTTTCTCCTCCCCCGCATTCCGCGGGATGTTGGGGTTAACGTCCGGAAATCTCCCTCGTCCGCACTTCTACCAGCGAGACGAGACGATGAATCCGAGGAGCAGCCCGACAAAGGGCAACCCAATGACCAACAAAAGAAGCAATTTCCTCTTCATTTTCATTTTTCTCTCCTTTTCGATTTTGTTAGTTGTCAACGTTCAAAGTTCAAAGCTGAAAACCAACTGTGATTTCCATTTTTGAACTGTGGTAAAATACATGCTCCACATGATGAACGAATGATACCACGTGATAATCACAGACGAAGTTCTGCGACTATCACGTTGTATCACGTTATTAAAAAATGATCTCCTCGGACAAGCTTACCAGTCAGATGATCCATAGCAAGGAGGGGACGCTATGGTTATCCGCTGATAAGCGTGATCAAGAAGATCAGCTTTAGTTCAAGGGCAAGGGGCAAAGGTCAAAGGGCAAAAGTAAGCTCAAAGCGTAAAAATAAAGCCTAAAGAAATGCAACCAACGCATTCGCAAATTTTCTTTTAGCTTTAATCCAAAAGCTTGACTTGGCTCTTTGATCAATGATCTTGCTCTTGT
>Ga0208373_1001118_pt1 | contig 38060 bp, 27 predicted proteins | sample RifOxyC2_FD_184036 | JGI IMG/M metagenome (GOLD analysis project Ga0208373, IMG submission 184036) | Soil microbial communities from Rifle, Colorado - Rifle Oxygen_injection C2 (SPAdes) | ecosystem: Environmental > Terrestrial > Deep subsurface > Rock core/Sediment | place: Rifle, Colorado...
TTTAGGACAAAAACGCACATCCCGAAGAAGAATATCCGGGAAAAATGTTTAAGTTCGGTTAAAAAACCGCTTCTTGGTTCCAGTTGTCAAAGAACGGTGTTTCTAGAAATAATTGCGACACAGTCTGAATACTTAATAATTAAATCTTAAACTAAATCATGGTACCTATATTAATAAACTTCCTTACGTTTAGTGCTTAGTGCTTTGACCTTAGTGCTTGTTTCAAATTTAGTGCTTAGTTATTAGTCGTTGCATTAAACTAAAGTTATACTATCTTCGCTGTCCTGTTCAGTCAGTCGAATCTCAACGACTTCTTTAAACGAAGTCGGGATATTTTTTCCGACATAATCAGCATGAATAGGGAGCTGCTTATGACCTCTATCTATAAGCACCAGGAGCTGTATTTTTTTTGGTCTTCCAAGATCAAGAAGAGCGTCTATTGCCGCTCTGGTACTTCTTCCGGTATACAAGACATCATCAACCAGGATGATATTCTTCCCGTCTATACTGAATTTTACATCGGTAGGTTGCGCATCCTTTGCAATCTTCAAACCCACGTCATCTCTATAGAAAGTAATATCGATTGCTCCGACAGGAATAGTCTTCCCGCTTATCTTTTCTATGCGAGAAGCTATCCTCGCCGCAATATGGTCTCCACGGCTTCTTATACCAACAAGCGCTATCTCATCCAAATTATCGTTCTTTTCTATCACTTCATGAGCCAAACGCGCCAGAGTCTTACCGAGACCGTCCTTATCCATTATCTTTTTTGACATAGAAACCCTCCCACGCAAGAGATTACGCATCCGCCAGTAATTTTAGGCGGATTTTTCGATAAGATTAAAAGGCTGATTGCGCTGATACAAATCAAAAAAAAAGCCCTTCTAACGGAGTTTTCCGTTAAAAAGGCACTCATATTTCCCAAACAAACTACTTTCATCTGACTCCTTGCCAACCTCTCGGTGTTGGATTTAAAGGTAGTGTAATATATCAGTTTTATTGTGGAATTGTCAAGTTGTTTTTGATCAGTTGCTTTTTGATCAGTCTGCTTTACAGTCTTTTTTTAGCTATAGCAGAGTTTCCTCAATACAGTAAAAGAATAACCTCCTCAACAATTATGCACTTAATATTTTTTTGTTTGACATTCTGATTTATTCTGTTAAAATACAATATGAAAAACTTTCAAAATTTGTCAGAGTTCTACTTAAAGCAGCTTCTTAACGATACTATTCCTTTCTGGGAAAAGTACTCTCTTGATAAAAAATACGGAGGGTATTTCACTTGTATTGACCGTAATGGAAGAGTTTACGATACGGACAAATTCATGTGGCTCCAAGGCCGTCAGCTTTGGACGTTCTCAATGCTCTACAATCGCCTTGAAAAACGCGAAAGCTGGTTAAATATTGCAAAATCCGGAGCTGATTTTATACTAAAACACGGGAGAGACAAAAAAGGCAACTGGTATTTCTCCTTGAACCAAAAAGGAACACCTCTCACTCATCCTTACAATATATTCTCGGATTGCTTTGCTTGCATGGGACTGGCACAGTATTCAATGGCAGCCGGGGATAAGAAAGCTGAAAGGGTTGCTCTTGAGACGTTTTATAATATTTTAAAGAAACGGGGAAATCCGGCAGGACAATATTCAAAAGCTTACCCCGGCACAAGACCCCTTATGTCTTTTGCGATACCAATGATATTAAGCAATCTGGTGCTTGAACTTGAACCGTTACTTGATGAAAAACTTGTGGAAAGATCGATTGACGATGCCATAGACAATGTAATGAATATTTTTTATGACAAAAAAACAGGTCTGGTTTTTGAGTATGTTTCACCGGACGGTTCTCATTCAGACTCTTACAAAGGCCGCCTTATTAATCCCGGACATACGATTGAAGCAATGTGGTTTATGATGGACCTTTTCGAAAGAAGAAACGACCAAAAGAATATTGAAAAAGCCTGCGATATCGCGATGCGCACCCTGAAATTCGGCTGGGACAAAGAATTCGGCGGAATATATTATTTCATGGATGTAAAAGGAAACCCTGTAGAACAGCTTGAGTGGGACCAAAAACTCTGGTGGGTACACCTTGAAGCTCTGATAACATTAATCAAAGGTTACCGTCTTACCGGCAGAAAAGACATGCTAAAGTGGTTCGAAATAATCCACAACTACAGCTGGAAACACTTCCACGACGAAAAATACGGTGAATGGTACGGTTATTTAAACCGCAGAGGCGAAGTACTCCTTCCTTTAAAAGGCGGCAAGTGGAAAGGCTGTTATCATCTTCCCAGGGCTCAACTGGTAATTAGTAAAGAACTGGAAAGGTTGGCATAATAGACGTAGCACGTTCCACGTTGCTCATGTTACTCACGAAAAAAGAATAACTAGCCTCTCCTGATTTAGTGGACTATTTTTTATTGTGTTGCATCCCCTTTCCTATACTTCTGATAATCCGCATAAAGTTTCTGTGCGGCAAAAACACCAAGAGGTTTTTTGCTTCCGGGTTTATCCATTAAGCCGTGGACCTGATAGCAAAGTATTTTTTCAACAAAAGGAGCTTCATTTACCAGCTGTTTTTTTATTCTTTCTATGTCCGCAGGAATAAGACCGGACTTATAGACGTCACCCTCAAATTCGAAAACTTCCAGGTCTGTCCAGAGTTTGATATTTGTTTTGTCGTGGATCTCTTTTAGATTCTTATACATAGAAGTAGTATCTTCAGGTTTTCTCCACCTTACGCCAATACTGTCCTGATAAGCAACTATATCTACTCCTAGCCTTTGTAATTGTGAAATATACTTTTCATCATTAACCGGCTGTCCTGTAACATAAGGAGCGATAAGCACCGGTTTTTTAGATATTGTTTTTATATAGCGCGTAATTTTTTCAAGTTTGTCTACGCAAAGCTCTTCAAAATATGATTTTATACCGCTTTCATACGGAATGTACCAGCCTTTAAACGCCTTTAGCCCGCCATAACCTTCATCCAACTCTTTTATCAGCTTTTCGGATTTCTCCACCTGCCAATCTTCAGTCGGATAATCAACACACTGCTCGGTTACCCAGCCTACTCCCACAAAAACATTCATATTCAGTTCGCCTGCCTGCTCTAACACCGCTTTTAAAGCATCAGTAGCTTTAATCTCATATTTCGGGAATAACTTTGACTTAAAAAAAGACTTACCGTGGAGAGAAACTGCCATTATTACAACCGTATCAATACCGAGTTCCTTCATCTCCCGTATCTTTAATTTCCAATCTTCATCGGTAAAGAGAGCGGTTTTATCCACCCAATATTTCCCGTCAAAAGCAGAATGATGTTTAAAATCAAAGAATGAACCTGTGATCACCGGCTTTATCATATTTCTCCTTTTCCATTTCCAGTTCTGTAAAAAAGCGGCAGGGAAAATATTCCCCTGCCGCCGGAAAAAACTTTTTTACTTAAGTATTATCCTTGCATCTGCGAGCTTACAACCCTGTCCTTTTGCATGTACAATGATCGGATTCATATCCACCTCTGCTATATCTTCACATTCCATCATCAACTGGGAAAGACGGCAGATGCAATCAGCTATGGCATCCGTATCACAGGCCGGTTTACCTCTTACACCTTCCAGAATTTTATAGGTTTTTACCGATCTTATCATCTTCTGTGCCATTGAAAGCCTGACAGGTGCAATAGAGAAGCTCACATCTTTCATAACTTCGACAAAAGAACCGCCCAACCCGAACATAATAAGAGGGCCAAAGGAATCATCTCTTTTGGCTCCGACTATTACTTCCTCTCCGCGTTTCGCGCACTGCTGTATATTTACACCCCAGATCTTTGCTTCAGGTTTAAGAATTTTTACATTCTGCATCATCTCAGCATATGCGCCCTTTACTTCGAGTTCAGACTCCAAACCGACTTTTACACCTTTTACATCTATTTTATGAATAATATCCGGAGACACGATCTTCATCACAACCGGATAACCTATTTCATTTGCGCGTTTTGCCGCCTCTTCAGAGGTAGGGCAGAGAAAGGATTTAAGCGTGGGAAACCCATACGCATTAAAAACTTCCAAAGATTCAAGTTCAGGAAGATATTTCCTTCCGTCTTTTTTTGCTTTCTCAATTACTTTAAGCGCCGCCGCTTTGTCAGCCTTAAACTGAATGACCTCTGTCTTTGGAGCAAAAACATTCTGACCATATTTATACATAACAGACATCGTCATTGCAGCTTCTTCCGGGAATCTGTAAACAGGGATATTGTTTTCTTTTAATATATCAATACCCTTTGAAACATCTACTATACCCATAAAGCAAGCCAGAACGGGTATCTTGGTACCTTTGACACACTTTACTACCGACGTCGCAATCTCTTCAACATCAGTTACAGACTGAGGTGTTAGAAGTACAATTACACAGTCCACATTTTTGTCTTTCATTATATGCTCAAGCGCCCATTCATACCGGTCATGCTGGGCATCCCCTATAACATCAATCGGATTATTAAAATTTGAAGTCGGCGGAAGTTTTTTTCTCAGTTCGGTAATAGTTGCAGGATCCAGTTTGGCAAGTTGCAATCCAAATTTAATTGCTGCATCGGTCGTCATGATTCCGGGACCACCCGCATTAGTCACAATACATACTCTATTTCCTCTGGGTATGGGCATGTGCGCAAAAGCCAGGGAAACGTCAAGCAGTTCTTCTACGGTATTTGCCCGTATCACCCCGCATTGATTAAATAAAGCTTCATACATTTCATCTGAGCCGGCAAGCGCTCCGGTATGGGAAGAGGCGGCTTTTGCACCTTCTGCCGTTCTTCCGGATTTCATCGCAACTATAGGTTTCATATTATTTACATCGTCATTGATCTCACTGGCAACCTTTAAAAACTCTCTAGGGTTGGACATATCTTCAACATACATGATTATCACCTTGGTAACCGGGTCATCCTTAAGATATTTCAACAGGTCCATTTCTTTAAGTCCTGCTTTATTGCCCATAGAGACGAACTTGGAAAACCCGATATTTAAACCTTTAGCATAATCAAGTATCGCCGTGCCCAAAGCGCCTGACTGAGTAATAAAGGCAATATTCCCGGGCTTGGGCATAAACTTCCCGAAAGCCGCATTCATTGAAGACTTTGAATCCGGATTGATAACACCCAGACAATTAGGTCCAATCAATGCCATATCATATTTTTTTATTATTTCCACAACCTGTTTTTCAAGAACCACCCCTTCCCCTCCGACTTCTTTAAATCCAGCCGAGATAATAATAATACCTTTAATCCCTTTCTTTCCGCATTCTTCCAATGAAGCCGGAATATAATTGGAAGGAATAACAATTATGGCCAGATCAACGCTATCAGGTATCGAAGTTACGGATGGATAGCATTTTACACCGAGTATAGATTCGGCTTTTGGATTCACAGGATAAAGGATCCCTTTATATCCGCCCTCTATGAGATTAGTGAAAATAGTACGACTCAGCGTATTTTCCTTGGTTGAAGCCCCGATCAGCGCAATAGACTTCGGATAGAATACTTTATCCGCGTTTTCTAACATATTATGCTCCTTTCAAGCAATAAATTTCTCTCTGTTATTAAGTTCTTTTTCCAAAGTCTCCAAATCCACCTTTATGCATTTCGCTGTAGAGGTTGCGATCAACTCCCCGCTCTCAGAAACAGCTGAACCTTTCACGAATATTATATTCCTGACTTCTTTTTCTATTTCGGCTGAAAAAACTATTTTCTCTCCTACCATTGCAGGGTTTCGAAGACGGATATTCAGTTCCGCACTGACTACAGGACTATTGTATTTTTTCCAGGGCAGGTTTACCATAACCTCGTCAAGTACCAATGAAAGCATTCCGCCATGCACGACATTAGAATAACCTTGGAATTTCTTAGGAAAAGTATATTCGGTGAATATTTTCTCGCCTTCCACTTTGAAGTCCAGCTTAAGCCCGTCGTGATTATTTTTTCCGCAGGCAAAACAAAAATGATCATCTCTCCAGGACATTTAACTACCAACCTTTGAATCATCCAATCAGACAAGGAATATAACTATCAATAAGCCACATATTTTGGTGGGCAGGGAAGGATTCGAACCTTCGAAGGCTAACAGCCGATAGATTTACAGTCTATTGCGATTGACCAACTCCGCAACCTGCCCAAAACAAATAACGTCTAAAAGTCCATAATGTCTATAAAGTCCAAAGTCTTACATTTAATGTATTATTATTTATTTCAAAAGCAAATAACACTGAAAAACAGAGAAACTGCAAATAAATAGTAATTGACCTTCTATTGTTCTACTTTCCATTGTTCAATTGCTCTCCAGATTTTTTGCTGCGCAGCAAATCTGGAGCGGGAGACGGGGATCGAACCCGCGACATTCAGTTTGGAAAACTGATACTCTACCAACTGAGCTACTCCCGCGTTTTTTATAATTCCTTTATTTCAAATACTTCTGCTTCCCGGCTCTATCAGTTTTTCATATTTAGGAAAACTGTACTCTGCTCGTTTGCCGCTCAGGGAAAACCGACTCCCTTCTCACTCGCAAGTATACCCACTTATTATCCGTTTACATTTTGGGAGGTAACACTCTACCAACTGAGCTACTCCCGCGTTTTTTATAATTCCTTTATTTCAAATACTTCTGCTTCCCGGCTCTATCAGTTTTTCATATTTAGGAAAACTGTACTCTGCTCGTTTGCCGCTCAGGGAAAACCGACTCCCTTCTCACTCGCAAGTATACCCACTTATTATCCGTTTACATTTTGGGAGGTAACACTCTACCAACTGAGCTACTCCCGCGTTTTTTATAATTCCTTTATTTCAAATACTTCTGCTTCCCGGCTCTATCAGTTTTTCATATTTAGGAAAACTGTACTCTGCTCGTTTGCCGCTCAGGGAAAACCGACTCCCTTCTCACTCGCAAGTATACCCACTTATTATCCGTTTACATTTTGGGAGGTAACACTCTACCAACTGAGCCTTGCCATATACCTGAACACAGTGAATGGTTTATGGTACTCCCGCATAAGAACAATGACAAATTAAACACCAACGATGAATATTCTAGCATTTAAAAGGCTTTTAGTAAAGTCAAAACTATAGTTAAAAATTAAACTGTTTTTGCCAAAACGCTCTGTGTGTCATTGGCGAAATTAAGGATAAAAACATTATCGTCAATATTATTTTTTGCATTTATCACTCCTTTTTCTTATTGAACATTGCCTTTTACATTTGCTTTTATTTCCAACATTTCGGGATTATCATACCACCCGCCAGTTCCATCAAATCTTGTAACATTCTTATTACTTTTTGATATTGGCTCTTCCGGTATCTGTTCTATGTATTTTGGGATTAAGGCATCTAAATTAACCGGCCGCTTGCCATTATTTTCACTATAATAAATAGATACAGCAGCTAATATTGCCGCTCTATTACCTTTTGTCGCACCTTTTCTGGCTTCATCAAGAGTCTTGGCGATATACGGAATACCCAAAACCATAATAACGAATAATCCAACAAATAAAGCAATAATTAATATCTTCTTCCTCATCTCTCTCCTTGTTATCACTACTCAATAAACTATTAATATTTGGAGTATTCTGTGCCTTGTGAATTGAATGCTCTTCTTGTTTAGGAGAATTATTATTTTTATCTTCAGAAAGAGAACTTTTATCACGCTTGTTTGTCTTGAAAACCCTTCTCTTTCTCATCTACCCCCCTGTTTGGTTACTTAATAATTTCCCAATACCCTTCTTTTCTGCCTCCACGCCTTTTTATTATTTTAGCTCTAACCAATTCTGCCAAATGATACTTTATTCCATCTTCAGTTATCCCCCCAATTTTACTGGCAAGGTCTTTTCTTGTTATTTTGGGATTTTGTTTTATTAAATCCAGTATTTTTTGGGCAGTCTTATGGGTAGTCTGTTCAGAAACACTACCCATAACATCTTTCCTTTTAAAAACAGTAAAGAACTGCCGTCCTATTTCTTCAAAATCGGCAGTCGGTTCTTTGGACAAGATTAACTTTATTCCCCTTCCCCATCTTTCAACAAAATGAACACGATGGAACATATCAGCAAGAAGTTTCGTTTCTTCTTTCTGAAGATTTACATTTTCTAATTTTGGCTATCGTCAGCCCTCCGTAAAGAAGACCAGGACTCCTAATCTCAAGACGGTCTCTGAATATAGCGACGTGAACCGAGTCATCATTATAATAATCCCTGTGGCAGAACGCATTGATTACCGCTTCCCTGGATGCCGCTTTATCAATTTCTGGGACGTCTACTCTTTTAAAACCTTCAAGACGCATTCCGACGTTTATATGCTCAAGGATATATTCCTCAGCTCTTTGTATTAGTGTGAAAAGGTCTCCCTCAAAATCTTTCATATCAATAGGCGTGACGGTATCTGTAGTGGCAAATACACCACACCTTAACTTGGCATTTCTGAGAAAATTCTGCGGCTTCTTGCCAAAAAGTATAATGGCTGTATTCAAAAGCTTTCCCTGCCGAAGAAGGTTCAATTTGCTCAGAGAGTTCTTTATATCGTCATATTTAAGACCAAACGATTTAAGGAATACTTTCAACTTGTTAGGGCTTATATCGCTCAACTTTGCATCAGGACAGACTTCAGAATCCCATTTAAACTTGTCTTTATTCTTTTCAAGGATAAAGTTTTCCAGTTCTTTGGCACTCATCTTCCTGTCTTCATCCTCGACTCTGATATATGCCCTGCCGTAAACATAATATGGCGTTTCTTTTCCTTTGAAATGGACTTTGATGCAGGACTTGCCTTTTAGTTTAATCTTTGTAATTGATGGATATATTTTAGATTCAATGCCGTTGGCTACTTCCCTGGATATGTCTCTGATGGTTTCCGAGCCGATTTGCTGACCAACTGCTTCCCCGTCGTTTTTTACGCCAAAATATAATTCACCTGCCTGATGTTTATTTAAAATAGCAACAATGGATATAACCGCTTCTTTTAATTCAGAGGTGGATTTTTTAAACTCCAACGCCTCCGATTCTCTCCAACCCATAGTAACTCCATGTAAATAAATCCATATTTTTTACGGTTCAAATCCTTTACTATCCAATGAGTATTATGTATTATTTTACCAATTTTATAAAGAATTTTGTCAAGAATGTCAAGCCAAAGTAAGAATGTCCGGTTTTTAACGGGTTTCGCAAGAAATGTCTCGATTGACTTTTGAGTTTAAATAATATATCATTTGTTAAATGAAAAAAACAAACAATATATCGAGATATTTAAGTATTTTAGCCTTTATATTTCCTCTATCTATATATATATTAACAGCATGTCCGACAGTTTACGTGGGCGATTCAGGAGAAATGATAACGGCCGCTTATTATCTGGGAATACCACACCCTCCGGGATATCCCCTTTACACAATGTTTGGAAAGCTCATGAGCACTCTCCCTTTATTCACAATCGCATATAGAGTCAACCTGACTGCATCATTCTTTGGCGCACTATCAATACTCTTTTCTTATCTCCTTTTCAGAAATATTTCCTGTATATTCTTTAGAGAGACACGGGAAAAATCACCGGCAATTATGGATATAGCAGCATTCTTATCGGCCATTTCTATCGCTTTCTCTTTCACCTTCTGGAATCAATCACTAATAACTAAAGGCGGACTTTACACCCTGAATTTACTCATAATAATTCTGGCACTCCATATACTCCTTCGTATTAGTGTTGAAGCCAAGCATCTTAACATGAAAAACTTCGTCTTACTTGGTGTGATTTGCGGGCTTGGTCTTGCTAATCACAATACAATGGTGCCATTGACCCTGTTTTTTGCGATATATACAGCCGGTGTTGTTTTCATTCAGGATAAAAAGAGAGCACTTGTCTGTCTGCCATTGATACTGATCACAGCACTTGTCTCCGCAGCAATACTATATCTTTACCTTATAGTAAGAGCTAACGCAGCCCCGGTAATTAACTGGGGAAATCCTGAGAACATGGAGAACCTGTTAAGACATATCTCAAGACAACAGTATCTTATAGTCGATCAGGGCAAAAGAACCATATCACATTTCTTCGTAGAACTCTACGGCTACGGACTTGCCGTCTTCAGCCAGAAGAACTTCCTGTTTATATTATTTCCTTTTGGAATATATTCCCTCTGGAAACATTCAAAAAAATATCTTTTATTAACCATTATGTTATTTCTTTTTACCAGCGCAGGTTTTGCCGTTTTCACTAATTTTTACTTAAACACTCACGATCTTTATATTGTTGATCCTTTTCTTATTCCATCGTTTTTTATGCTCTCACTCTTTTCTGTTATAGGATTATTTTTTATTATAGAAATACTTCTTCCAAAAAAGCTCCCTGTTTATGTACTTGTTTCAGTCATCGCAATTTTTTCTATTCTCTTAATACCTTTTAATTATTTCAAGTCAGATAAGAGCAAAAACTGGCTTGCTTTTAAATACGGAGCAAATCTTTTCAGAACAATAAAGAAAAACAGCACCTTATTTACAGCAGGAGATAATGCAACATTTATAACCTGTTATCTGTCTAAAGTAGAAAAGATCCGCCCCGACATAATAATCCGTGATGACACAGGGAATGTTTTTGACAATATTTATGGCAAGGATTTTCACGGTCTTGAGTTTGGCAATTATTATAAGCGTCTTAACGAAACACAATGGAAACTGATAAACGAAGCAATAACCCCGGTTTACTGTGTAACCGGAAGCAATCTAAATAATGCACCCGGTTTTCAAATGAAACCCGACGGCGTGCTTTTTAGAATAGTTAAAGATGCCGGGCAAAATATTGATACTTTTGATTTTTCCAAGTACGATACAAGCTCGTATGAAGACAATACTTTTTATAAGGATTTTTTGAACCGCGAACTTATATCCCTCTTTTACTTTTCAATGGCCGAAGTTGCTTTTGATACCGGTAACAAAAAAAGCGCTGAACACTATTACTTGAAATCCGAGGAATTCGGCGGCGACATGGCAACTACTCAGAATAACCTGGCAATATCTTACATAAGAAAAGAGTTCTATAAGAAAGCTATTGAACACGCTACAAAAGCTATAGATATTGATCCCAGATTTGCAGATGCCTACAACAATCTGGGGATTTCATACTATAAGTCCGGGAACTTTAAAGAGGCAATAACATATTACATCAAAGCTATAGAAACCGGGCCGAGAGACACATACCTTTATAACCTCGGGCAATTATATAGGGATGCAAATATGCCAGATGGAGCTATAGATGCTTATCAGAGAGCGCTTCTTATTAACCCCTACATACCCAAGGGTAATTATATTGTAGGGAATGCATATTTTGATAAAGGTGAATTTGACAAAGCAATTGAGTTTTACTTGAAAGGCCTCATTGTAGAACCGGACTCCTTTGAAATTTACACTAATCTCGGAGCTGTTTACGACAGAAAAAGCATGTTAAAGGAATCAGGAGATGCATTTAAAAAAGCAATTTTTCTAAATCCAAAACTCCCTGAAGCTAAGTACGGTCTTGGAAGTGTCCTTCAAAAACAAAAAGACTATGGAGCCGCCCTTAAGAACTATAGCGAAGCCGTAAGTATAAATCATAACTTTGCAGAGGGCTGGAATGCTCTGGGACTATTGCTAAATTCCACAGGCAACTACAAGGAAGCAGTAAACTGTTTCAAGAACCTGACAATACTTACGCCAAAAGACGTGGAGGCCTGGAACAATCTCGGGATTTCATACGGAAGCATTAATGAATTTAATGAGGCAATTAAAGCATGGGAGAAAGCGCTTTCATTAGACCCAAATTACAAAAACTCCAAACTAAACATCGAAAAAGTAAAGGGAATGATGAAATAGCAAAACACTTGGGATAAAATTCTAAATACAAAATAAGAATTTTAAGCAAATCTTTCATTGACTTACATTTCATTTAACAATTTATCAAGCCGGACAACATCTTGGAAATATCTTCAATATCCTTTTTCAGTTCTTCATTTTTGACGTTATCAATAAGTTCTTTACGCTTACAAATCTCTAAAATTGGAACACATTCAAATGCGGAGCCTCTTGATATTCTAAAGAAACTTGCCCTATCCAGTTTATGATACCTGCCATTACCCTCTGCAATATTTGCAGCAATTGAAAGTGAAGCTCTGTTAAGCTGATCTGCCAAATAATAGTTACCTCTCTGAAAATTCCTGGTTAGATCGCCGATTTTACCTGCAAAATCAACAGACTTTCTATATACATCCAGTTTTTCGAATAGGAAACCCATATTTTCACCCCTTTAAACGACGAATATAATCTGATAAATAGATACAAAGCCAAAAATCACATGAACTTGAAGAACATAAAACAAAAGACGAAAATCGAGAATCGAAAGTTGACCGAATCTCGACTATCGATTTTCTACTTATATCATGCTACTTTTAAAAGAACTCAAAACAAATACAGAACAACAAACCGAGAATCGAAAATCGAGAGTTGACCGAATCGATATATTTCTCGAATCTCGACTATCGATTCTCTACCAATTTAAAGCTTAGCTTTAAATTGGTGGAGGTGGCGGGAATCGAACCCGCGTCCGAAAGTACATTCACGAAGATTACTACCTGCATAGCCCGTGATTAAGGCTTCGCCTGTCCGGCTTTCACGGACGAAATCCGTTCAAGCTAGCTCAAGAACTTTCTCGCCCCTAAACCCCGGAGCACAGTTTAGATAGCCAGCCTACTAATGGCGTTCAGCCGGCCTCGTAGGCGAAGACCGGGGAACGTGACAGCTTAAGCTGCCAGCGCTAAATTTGAGTTAGCGTTTGTGTTTTGCCGCCTGTTTTAAGAAGGTTGACGGCACCTCTGCAGGCAATCCGCGCTTCAATACCCCCGTCGAATCCATGCACCCCCAGGGACTTCAAATTCTAAGAACTAAATTCTAAATCCTAAACAAAATCTTTGTATTTATATTAATAAACTTCCCTTTTAGTGATTAATGCTTTAATTTTATTTTCTTTATTTAGTGCTTAGAGCTTTTACCTTAGTGCTTGTTTTAATTATATCACATAACATCTAATATTCCAGTAGAAATTGAAAGTTTTTTATGCTAATTTAATGATTATGACTAAAAAGAAAAGTATTGCAGGAGTAATTGTTTTTTTAGTATCACTGACTGTTTACCTTGCCACGGTCTGTCCGACAGTATATGTCGGTGATTCCGGAGAGATGATAACTGCAGCTTTTTTCCTGGGTATCCCCCACCCTCCAGGTTATCCTCTTTTTTGCCTGATAGGAAAAGCACTTTCCTTTCTTCCTATTTCCACTATTGCTTATAGAATCAACCTTGTAGCAGTTCTTTTCGGAGCCTTGACGGTCAGTATACTTTTTCAGTTTTTAAGTAAGCTTTTTCTTGATCTTGGTCAAAAAGGTCAAATATTCCCTTTAGCTTGTGCTTTACTTTTTGCTTTTTCAAAAACCTTCTGGGCACAGGCACTCATGGCAAAAGGCGCGCTTTATACAATAAATGCTTTCTTTATAATTACTCTTATCTATATGATTTATTCCAACAGAAATAATATGACCAAAATTAACTTAATTTTGATAGCACTGGTCAACGGACTCGGACTTGCAAATCATAACACTATAGCCCCGCTTTCTTTTTTATTTTTACTCTATGCCGTATCGTACTCAAAATCCATCAAACAGGCAATATCATACAGTTTGATATACGCAGGCACTGCAATTTTTTCAGCATTATTAATATATATGTACCTTCCTATCAGATCCGCCGGAAATCCTGTTATAGACTGGGGACATCCGGCATCTTTTTATGGTTTTTTAAATCATGTCCTTAGAAAACAATACAGTTTTTTTGCGACTTCAGAAAGAAGTATTCCTTTATTTTTAGAACAGACAAGGTTTTACTTCAGTTATCTCTCAGACCAGATGACACCGATATTTGTTCTTATTGCCGTACCCGGAGCAGCGGCACTCTTCAAATTCTCAAAAAAACTATTTTCCATCCTGTTAATTACATTTTTATTGACAGGCTTCGGTTTATTACTTTTGAGCAATCCTCAAATGAACGCAATTGATAAATTCACTCTGGAAGTGTTCTTCATCCCCTCATATTTTGTTTTTACGGTCACAATACTGTTTGGCACTGGTTTAATACTTACAATATTAAAAAACAAATTGGCAGTTCCGATAATCACAGTAATTGCTCTTTTAAGTATTTTATTGGTTCTTAAAATAAATTACTTTGAAAACGATAAAAGTAATAACTTTATCTGTCATGATTACGGAGTAAATATACTCCGGTCTCCCGTCCCCGGCTCGACAGTTTTCGTTTCAGGAGATAACGGAACTTTCGCTGCTGCATATTTTAAATTTGTCGAAAAAGCAAGGCCGGACATTGAGGTTTATGATGATTATGGCAGAGTATTTAAAAATATTTACGGTCCTGATTTTTTATTTATGCCGGCAGGGGTTTATGAAAAACGTGTTACCCAGGTTCAAAGGGCTTTAATAAATACATCAATTAAACCCATATATTGCCTTGGCGGCAGCAGTATTTATGGTATGGACGATATACCTACGGTAAGCGAAGGTATACTTTACCGCGTTAAGAGCGCAAAAGCTATTGTCTTCCCCTTCCAGCCTTTACTGACCAAACGCGGACTTGACGACAAAAACATCTATCTTGATTATTGGTGCAAAGAAATAGCAGCCGGATATTATATGCTTGATGGCGACAGGTATTTTGAAAAAAAGAACCTTGAGGCAGCAAAAGCAAGCTATAAAAAAGCCGCCGAAATCGGCAGTGAAAGTTCAAATATCATGAGCTTGATAGGACTGGCCTTTGGGAAGTTCTCTATCGATGAGGCATTAACACTCTATAAAGAGACCGCAAATTCAACTTTGCGATCGCCCGAAATACTTAACAACTTAGGTGTTGCTTACTTTAAAAAAGGCCTTTATGACCAGTCTATATCCGCTTATGAAGAAGCTGTAAAGCTGGAGCCAAACTACTTTAAGTCTTATTTTAATATAGGTGTTTCTTTCAATTCCAAGGGAGACTTAAAGAAAGCTCTTGAGTATTTTGAAAAGACCATTCAAAAAAGCCCTGCGTATGTGGATGCTTACTATGGAACAGCAAATTGCTACTTTTTCCAAAAAGATTATGCAAACGCATTTAAATTTTATGTAAAAGCTACTGAGATAAATCCAGAGTTTGCAATAGGATATAATGGGGCTGCTGCAGCAATGCACTCCCTCGGAAAATATTCTGAAGCCGTTAAATACTACGAAAAAGCAATATCTTTCAAACCTGATTACATTGAAGCTTATGGTAATCTCTCAGGAGCTTATCAAGCCTTAGGTAACAAAGAAGGAGCTATCAGGACATTAAAAACAGCTTTAACTTACTTCCCCGATAATCAAGGAATCATACAGCAACTGAGAAGTCTGGGAGAGAGATACTAGTTCATAAAGTTTGTAAAGTTTTTAACGTTTATAAGGTCCAAATCTTTGAAAGATATTCTTTAAAAAATACTTGTTTTTCTTTACTTCTTTAAATTCAATATATGCCACCGCTAAAAATAACTTTACAAACCTTAAAAACCTTACAAACTTTATAAACTCTCACTTTACATACTTAATCGCTTCCCTTGCTCCCTTATGATCAGGTTTCAATTCCAATGTCTTCAACCAGCAGTTCTTTGCTTCAGCGAGTTTGTTTAGCTTTAAATATGCGACACCAAGATTATAATGCAGATCGGCCAGCCCCGGATTATATTTCACCGCCAACTCATATTCTTTTACTGCTTCGTTAACCATATTTTTATTGATATAAATATTCCCGAGATTTGCCCTTGCATAAGGATCGTTTGGCACGACCTGTAAAATACTCTTGTAAATCTTCTCAGCTTCAGGATACTTTCCTTGTTTTTCACAGGCGATAGCCAAACTCACATAAAGATCAGACTTTCCGGGATATTGTCTGAATAACTTTTCCAGAACCGGCAAAGCTTTCTCAAGATCTTTATCCTCGATATACATAAAAACCAAAGCCTGAAAACTTTCAGACTGCCCCAATTTTGCCGCCTCGAGGTAACTTTTTTTCGCCTCCTCACTTTTCCCCATTGCTGATAACGCAATACCCATATTATGGTAAGGAGCAGCAATGGCCGGAGAGTCTTTAACCGCCATTTTAAACTCCCTTACTGCATCTTCCAAACGGTTAAACGACAAGTAGGCATTGCCGAGATTATTTCTTCTCTCAAAAGAGGTCTTGTGAAGCTCTACGGCCTTTTCCATCTGCAATAAGTATTCATGGCTGCAGCTAAAACGTCCATAAACGGTTCCAATTTCATGCTGAACCCAATCCATATCATAAGCTATTTTTGCGGCAATATTGAGTTCACTTACCGCTTCTTCTTTTTTCCCTTTACTAAGAAAGGAATCTGCCGCGAATATATGATAACGGGCCAGCATATCCCTGTTAAAAATATCATATTTTTGCCAATCTGACGGATACTTAAAGCCGGGAATTGAAGTTTTTTGCCGCAAACCAAAACCACTGTCATTTATCCTGTACAATATTCCTTCAGCTGTTTTTTTAAAAGCTTTATTCGCAAACACCCCGCTCTCAATAGTGTGATATATAGGTCTGCCTGAATTTATTGCCGCTTTGAGATAGCCTTCTGCTTTCGCTGACATATAATTTTTGTAAACCACTCCCCTATCACTCTTTGTGAGCAAAGTTCTATACGTAGTACCGTTTTCATCACAAACTATAACATCAGGCCTGGCTTTTTCAACAAACTGCAAATATGCCAATTGATAAAGCGGTGTGTCCTCATTACCAAATATTATCGCGTTTTTTTCACAGGAATTTAAAGTGTCAACACCATAAGTATAGGCAAGATAATTATCACTTTTGTCATTAGCGCTATAATTTATCTTTAATAAGGAAATTGCGAAAAAAAGGATTGTGATGAGCAGAACAAATGATACAATTTTATTTTTATATTTGTCTTTTAACATAAATGCTCCAAAAACAATCCATAAAAGAACACACACATAAAGAGGAATAAAAAAAAGATTATTCACCTCCCTTGACGCTTGAGTGAGTTCAGAATTAAGAACAACAACAATACCTCCTGCAACAACAATAAATATCGCAAGGGTCATAAAAAACAAAGGTTTGATCAGTTTTGCCATATAATAGCAGCCCGCCGCGGCCAGAATAATCAGAACCACTGTATATTGTTTATTCAAAAGTATAAAAATATTTTTTAACTGGGAAAAAAACACTGAGAAGTTAAAAGCTGTCTGATTTAGAGAACCGTACTGCCGTCTTAAAATATGATCCAGCATTCCCTTTAAATCCGCCGGATTATTAGAATTGATAAGAGGGTATTCTAAAGCCCTTACAGGCAAATAGAGGTAAATAGTAAGTCCGGCAAGAAACAAAGATACACAACCGATAATTAGTTTTATTCTCTTAAATGTATTTCTATCAGCAAGCCAAATAAACAACAAAAAGCCCGGCAAAAACCCTATAGCTGTCTGATGGTTTGTAAGGCAGAGCCCGTAAAACAAAGAAGCAAGATACAGATATTTATCTTTTTTAGCATAATACCACAACACCATCTCATAACTGATGAGAATCAGGAAGAATATATTCAGTATATACAGAGCACCTTTTGCAGTCGTTGCCTGAGACCAAAAAGATTGTGAAAAAGCAAAAATAGCTGCAAAAAGAAAGGCAAATATCCCGGAACCTGAAATTATTTTTTTTAAAAGATGGAACAGGATAAATACCGTCAAAGCAGCAAAAAATACCGCCGTAAGATTAACCCTAAAAGCAATATTACTGACCGGTAAAAAACTAAACAGTTTCCCGATCAGGCAAAACAACGGATACCCCGGAGAATGAGGAATTCCCAAAAGATACGCCGCCGATATCAGCTCTCCCCCATCCCCGACATAAACCGTAGGGCAGGCGGTCGCAATATAAAGTGTCAGCGTTATCAAGAACAGGAAATAACCGAATAATTTTCGCATAAGAGACCTCAGATATAACCGTCCATAAAAGTCTGTAAAAGTCCGTAAAGGTCTATAAAGTCTTTTTTAAAGGAGCTATTTATTTGTCTATTTTGACATCTTTTTTCCCAACTGAAAATAAACACAAAACACCCTACGCAATTTTACTTTTCCCATAAAAACCTTTATCTATATCATCCTCTATATAGAATAACAACTCATTAATGTAAGACGTTAAAGACTTTTATGGACCTTCCGTTTTCCCATGAAAAACGCTTTCATAATCTCCCTACATTCTTCCTGCATTATTCCACCCTTAACTTTCACCCTGTGATTAAGTTTTTTGCTGTTTGCAATCCGGAAGACACTCTTCACTCCCCCCGTCTTTGGTTCTGCGGCGCCGTAAAAAAGATTATCCACCCGGGCCAGGACTAAAGCACCTGCGCACATAGCACAGGGTTCTAAAGTCACATAGATAGAACACCCGTTTAACCGTTCATTTTTTATTTTTTTGGCGGCTTTTCGAATTGCGAGTATCTCAGCATGAGCTGTCGGATCTTTTAATGCTTTAACTTTACTGTATGCGCGAGCGATAACTTTACCGTCTTTGACAATGAGAGCCCCTACAGGAACTTCATTATTCTTGTAACCTTTTTTGGCTTCCTTTAGAGCTTCACTCATAAAGCATTTCATTATATCGGACCGGTCAGACAGGGAAATAGCGCCATATATTTAAATCTTAAAACTTAGGGATTTGTATCCCTGATTCAGAGCTACGGTTATCGGCAACTGATTGCATGACGGCCCCCATAATTGCCTCGGGCCGGGAGAATTAAACAAATCAGTTTCAGCCCATCTTTTTCTGTTTTTTGCAAAATACTTAAAAGCCGGTGAATCAAGTTCTACCAAAGCTTTTTCTATAACAAGCTCTTCCTTTCCGTGTCTGATTTCCACATTTAAAAGAGCAGGCAACGGTATTGCCAGAATCTTTCCGCCTTTATCCAGTTCAGTAAAAGAAACAATATAACCGGTTTTACCGGAAAGCGCAAGCGCGCCCACCGCCAAACCTAAATTGTAAGTATAGGCAGCATCAAACAAAGAAGGCACCCCGCAACGCCCTTCATAACCAAAAAAATGATTAAGTGTCGCAAATTCTACTTCTGGTGCTTCTTTCTTAATATGTTTTTTTACCATATCAATAAGAAGTTTTTCCGTAGGAATCTGCGAAACCTGCAGATTGCCATGCGCATCTCTGTCGAAAAGCATCATCTCCTGGATATATTCAGGCAAAGAGGAAAACAATTTCATATTATCAGCCGCCAGTACACAGGAAAGAACATCCCTTTTTTCCGCCAAGTCTTTATTCTCAAGCTCTTGTTCATGTTCCGCAACAGCCATATTTAATTCTTTAAGCATCTTAGTCATTTCCGGAATAAACTCAATAATACCTTCCGGAACAACGACAACCCCGTAATTTTTACCTTTCATTGCCCTTTCAATAACTACTTTTGCAATATCATCTATTATTTGATCCAGGGACATATTCTTCTCTGCAATCTCTTCTGAGACCAGAGCAACCGCAGGCTTTGTCTGAAGAGCAACTTCGAGAGCCACATGACTCGCGGCCCTGCCCATAAGCTTTACGAAATGCCAGTACTTTTTTGAAGAGGGAGTATCCTGTAAAATATTTCCCACCATTTCAGCGTATACTTTCGTAGCAGTGTCAAAACCAAAGGATATTGGAAGGTTCTTTCCTATCTGTAAATCCCCGTCAATAGTCTTCGGGACCCCGATAACCTGAACCCCGCTGCCGTCTTCTTTAATATTTTCAAAAAGAAATTCCGCAAGAAATGCCGCATTAGTATTAGAATCATCTCCGCCTATTACCACCAGCGCATCAAGCCGGTGCTTCTTACAGGTCTGTTTTACAGCCTCAAATTGTTCCGGAGTTTTGATCTTAGTTCTATCCGAACCTAAAAAATCAAACCCGCCGGTATTTTTTATACGTTTGATGTCCTCAGGTTTTATCTCGAACAGATCCCCCTTTATCAGTCCTTTAGGCCCGGTTTTTACGCCAAGAAGCGTATTATCCTCACCCAGCATATCAAAAATACCAGCTACTACGTTATGACCGCCTGCCGCAGGTCCGCCGGAGAATAAAACAGCAACTCTTTTATTTTTGATCTTATCCTTGTTTGTTTTTGAAACGGCAAGCAGGATCTTATCCCCATTTGCTTTGACAACGTGAGGAGCCTTTGCCTGTACTTTAACAGGATCTTTAGATTTTACGGAAAGCCCTGAGGACTTCCAGCCTACCGGAGTAATTTTACCGGCTTTTAAAAACACCTTACAGACCGGTGTCTTAAGTTTTCTTACCTCATCTTCAAAAAGTGACTTACCCTTTTCCGTGCTATTTAAATATTGTTCAAGCGAAGCCATGACTTATTCCTCCTAAATATTTGATATTTTATTGCAGTTAAATTCAACTTTATTATACAGTTTTAAAGCTTTTTTTTCTATAAAAAATCAGTTAATATCTATTGTTTTAAGAAAGAGCATTTTTCGGCCTATTAAAAGCGCGCTTAAGCCACAGCCTGCGCCGCCTATGCATATTGTTACCGGCATTCCAAAAACATCTGCAAGTTTTCCCACCAGCAAACTTCCGAAAGGCTGCATTCCCATAAAAGCCATCGTATAGAGGCTCATTATTCTTCCCCTTTTATCTTCTTCGACTAAGGTCTGCAAAATAGTATTTGTTCCTGCAGCCTGCACCATCATCCCAAAACCGGCAATCACCAGGAATACTCCCGAACTCCATGCATTTTGAGCAAAAGAAAACATCATGAGTCCGGCACCAAATAGAACGGAAGAAAGAATAACTATCCTGCCCAAACCTTCAGTGCTCTTCCTGCTCCCGAGGTAAAGCGCCCCTGCCAAAGCTCCAAATCCCGCGGCAGCCATCAAAAAACCGAACATCTTAGGACCGCCCTTAAGTATCTCCCTCGAAAAAGCCGGCATCAAAACCTGATAAGGCATTGCAATAAGGCTAGCAATAGCAAGAAGCAGGAGGAGAGAACTGATTGTTTTATGTTTATAAGCGTAAGAAAAGCCTTCCTTAAATTCCGTAATTCCACTTTTATTGGTTCTCTTGAACTCACGCGGTTTTATCTTCATCATAAGAAGGCTTGATATAACAGCAACAAAACTTATAGCATTCAAAGAAAAGCACCATCCCTCTCCGACTGCGGCGATCAAAAGCCCCGCAACGGTAGGACCTATCAATCTTGCCCCGTTTACCATACTTGAGTTTAACGCAATAGCATTTCCCAGATCTTTTTTGTCTTCAACCATATTAACAACAAAAGACTGTCTAACCGGAATATCAAAGGAATTAATAAGCCCGAGAGAAATTCCGAGCAGAATAGTATGCCATACTTGAATGGTTCCCGTAAAAACAAGCACGGCGAATATAAAAGCCTGGATCATGGAAAGGATCTGGGTCAAAATAAGTATTTTATATCTGTCATACCTGTCGGCAACAACTCCGGCGAAAGGCGCCATTAAAAAGGTGGGTATCCTGCTTAAAAATCCTACAAGCCCGAGCATAAAAACAGAACCGGTAAGCCGATAAACCAGCCAGCTGACCGCAATCATTTGCAGCCAGGTCCCAATTAAAGAAATACTCTGTCCCATGAAAAAAAGTCTATAATTCCTGTATTTCAAAGTACGGAACAAGTAAATAAGGCTTTTCTTTGCGGAACTTTCTACAACGTCCATTAGCTTCCTTTATGAAAAATAATCACTGATGCAACACATAAGTCAGTTTACTGTTTACAGTAATTAAAATACTTTCCAACAGTAAACAGTAAACTTTTTTAACTTCGCATCCGCCTAGGTAGATTTGGCAAAGGCATTATGGTCAAATATCTATACCTTTGCTCAACTTCCGTCCTCGTCTTTTAGCTTTTGCCGCGCCTCCGGGCATCCGACCCTCTGCGCCTCTATCTATCCTTCGTACTTGTTTTTTTGGTGCGCCCGGAGGGATTTGAACCCCCAGCCCTCTGGTTCGAAGCCAGATACTCTATCCAATTGCGCTACGGGCGCATTTTTTGACAAAGTCAAAAAATAGAGCAATCGAACAATAGAAATTAGATAATCAATTGCGTTCTATTGCTCTATTGTCCATTTTCCAAACATCTTTAACATATCCAATTATACGATATATATTAGTTGTTTTACAGCGGAAACAATTTAGAAAGGGTTGTTTTACTTAGCTTTTAAAAGGGCTTTTATATCAGAACCGACTATTATCTTCAAATTATCTGTAATCTTCTCTATCGTCCAATTCCACCATTTTATTTCCAATAATATCTTTATTTCTTCTTCTGAATATCTTTGCTTGATCGGTTTGGCAGGGTTTCCTCCTACTACCGTATAGGGAGGCACATCTTTTGTCACCACGGACCTGCTGGCGATTATCGCACCGTCACCAATCTTTATTCCGGGCATTATAAGAGCATCATACCCCAGCCAGACATCATTTCCAATTACAGTATCACCTTTAAAAGGCAAATCCTTTATATCAGGCATTACTTTTTCCCAGCCGTTCCCAAAAATAGAAAAAGGGTATGTAGTAATACCGCTAATTTTATGATTTGCGCCGTTCATTATAAACTTTACATCTTTTGCAATAGCACAGAACCTACCAATTATCAATTTATCCCCCATAAACGGATAGTGATACATAACATTCTTCTCAAATTTCTCCGGCCCCCCAGGATCATCATAATAACTGTAATCACCGACAATTATATTAGGATTTGAAATAATATTCTTAATAAACCCAACCTGGGGAAACCCTTTCATAGGATATTTAGTTTTAGGATCCGGTCCAAACATAAGCACCTCCAAAAATTACGTTAAAACGTCCCACGTTGACATGTTACTAACGTTCTACAATCTGCTTCACTTACTATTTAAGCCCAGCATGTAGCGCTAAACACAATCTCGCCAACGCTTTGTGGCGGAAGTTGTTTAAGAACGATTCCACTTCCGCCAGTTATATTAGGCGGATCTTTTGATGAGATTACAATACTTCAGGATTCCACTGATACACGCCTATTTTCTTTTTCTAACTTGCTTCACTTGCTTTTGCCCAGCAGGTCACGCCTGACCGCGTGATCCGCCAACGCTTTGTGGCGGAAGTTGTTCAACGACTGAGCACTTATTTTTAAGTGCGCCCAGCAGGAGTTGAACCTGCAGCCTTCTGATTCGTAGTCAGATGCTCTATCCAATTGGGCTATGGGCGCAATTTTGCCTTAATATATTCTACTATTATTTCAAATTCTCTCTTAACTATCCGCATCTGACGTCAGATGTCCGATGTATCTTTTCACTTCGTTCAAAATCCAATTGCCCCCTTCGGGGATTCCTTCGCAGAGTCTTCCCAAAATACCGGGCAGACTCTAAGCCGCTCAGTCGGCTATGGGCGCATTTTTGCTTGCAAAAATAGAGTCCGTCTTAAACGGACGTTCTATTGTTCTATTGTCTATTCTCAAAACATTTTCTGATCAAACGTATTATATCACAAAGAATTATACAAGGAAATGATAAATCTTTCCGGAGGTTTTAATATGTGCAACAAATTACTTTAAGAAATTACACCTAGAAACAATAAGCAGGCGCTTCATGTAGCTTTGCCCCCTTTTAAAGCACTCATTTAAACCTTCGATGAAAATCAAACCCGTTTTTTTCAACATATTCTTTTAATTCCTTTTTGACTATAAATTTATTATTCTTTAATATATCGTAATACCCTTTAATGAATTCAAAATATTTCGAATCGGTATTTTCACTAATAAAGTTTTCGTAACTTTTCTTGTTTTCATGCAATACGACATCCTTTTCATCAGAAATTCTAGTATTATCAGAACCAGCCACATATAGGCTTAACAAATTCTTAATCTCTTTCAGTATTTCATCTTTTCCTGCACCATTACATTTTTTATAAAAGTTTTCCCACCTTATTATTCTTTTCCTTAATTGTTCAAAAGATATGCATAATCCGCCGTCCGCGCCCACTCTTTCCTTGTCTTCTTTTGCCTGAAAACCAATGTATTTTTTATACTCAAAATCAAAATCTTTCAATACCTCGTTGAGCAAAAAAGATCTATCCTCACATAAGAACCAATGCATCTCCATACTATCCACAATCCTCATTCCACATTTTTTAAATTCCAGCAACTCCAGACAAGTAGAATCATTTCTTAAGTTTTCAATCGAGGCAATATACGCAAAAAAATCATCGCTTTCCTCTTTCATTATCTTATCACGATTTTCTAAATATTGCTGATACTTTTTATTCTCCAAAAAAGAATTATCGATTTTTCTGACTGCATAAAAGTAAAATAGATTGAATTCCAAGAACGCTTTTTCCGCTAATTCATTGTTTTTAAAATCAGAAATGAACCTATCCTTGGCTAACAATATGGAGTACTTGTCTTTTTTATCAAGATTTTCCAGAAATGTCTTATAATCTGAAACTTTGTCGGCAAATATCAATGTTGTTGCAAAAAACAAAATAATTAGTTTCCACATATCATCTCCTCAATTCTTTCGAATAACCCATGTGACAGAGCCCACTTATTTTACCTCTTCCAGATAATATATGCTTACCTATTCTCACTCTCTACAGCTGGTTACTTTTTCACAGTTATAGCATTTCCCGTTATGCACGCATACTACCCCGCCGCATTTGGGGCAGTTCCAGTTCTTTCTTTCCAAAACAAGAAACTTTTTCATGCCAAGCTTTTTGATTTTCTTTAAATTTCCGATAGGGCTTTCTGTTCTTTTATAACCGTCAAGGTATCTTTTTTCAAGCCTTTCCAGCATCTCACAGGGGAAATTACTGCATTCGTAACAAAATCTGATCTTATTGATATTTCCTGTTTTGCAACGAGTGCATTTTTTATGGCGAGTATGCCGCAGAAAACCACGGAGGTAACTCCGTGGATGAATGCGGCATGAATAATAAATTGAATTCCATTCGCCGAAACTCCGGACGTAAGTCCGCAGAGGTTCATTTCTTGGCTTGCAGCCGACGCAGTGCCGTATATTACCCCGCTTTTCAGGGAGGCCGCTTGAATAAGCAAGGTACAAACTGCAAACCCCGCAGTTGATACCGCACGGGGCTATTAACTCTTCCGTGAAACTTTTCATTAAAAAACGGGTACAATCACAAAAGAATGACTGTCCCCTTATCCTCCTTTTTCTTCAACCTCTTCAGATTCATTCTGGAAGTATTTATCCATTCTTTTTCGGTTCTCCGGTAATTCGGGAAGAATTTTTTTGAACGTTTTACAATGTCTTTATATATGAGAATAGCCCTGTCTTTTTGGCCCATTTTTTCAAGTAAGAGAGCCAACCGGCAGCGGGGCTCTTCACCCTCACCATATTGTTCCGCCAATTTCTCATAGATACCAAGTGCTTCTAAATCCTCATTGAACGCTTCATGGATTTTTGCAAATAATAAATCTACTTTGTTTTTCTCGTAATTCGGCGATTGTCCTTTAAGTTTAATAAGGTTAGCTTTTGCCTCCTCATAAAGTTTAGCTTCAAATAATGAGCGGCATAAAAATAAGGACAGAAAATCATCATTCTTATAAGCCCCCTGCAAACACCCTTTATATATTTCGACAGCTTTAAACGGTTCGGCTTTTCTTAAGTAATAATCCCCCAAAGCTTTTTTATTTTCCACGGAATCACACGTTTCAAGTTTTTCCTTGAGCTTTTCAAGTTCACTCCCGGGTTTCAAAATATTGAAAATACTTTCAAACAGTCCGGAAACAGAATGAAATCGAAAACCCGGTAATAATTCCATTAAAACATAAATAGCAGTTCCTACAAGGGGAAAAGCAAGAACAAGCCACAACCAACTCCAGCTGCGTCCCGACTTAATAACATGAATCACATTTAATATTTGAATTACAGGAATAATATAGAATAAAATTCCCATTTGACTTCTAAAGCATGAAAGATAATTCACCCGGCCCCCAGTCCATATTTTAAATGTAGTTAAACCTGTTTACGAACTATGGCAACATAAAAGTATTTTATTCAAATAACCATATTTAAGTGATTATAACACAATGGTTTTTAAAAAGGAATATTTATATGAAGTTTTAGGGGAAACCTATTCTTAATCTTTGATTAACCCTAGTTTTTTTACATAACACAGACTTTTTTTAGTATAATATAATTATATCCAACAAAGGAGTTCACAATTATGAAGAAATTAACTATTGCTCTCTGTTTTATCCTAATGCCGGCTTTATTTTGGGGTGCCCCTAAGGCACCGGTAAAGAAGGTCATTGAAAAAACAAAAGTCGTAGTTGCGATGACCGGCATTCGTTCAAAATCACTACAATCAATAAAAACAAATATTTATGACGAAGCTATCTATACATCACTTATGAAAATAAAAGGGATCTCTGTTATTCCCCAGAAAACAATGGAAATTTTTGATCTTAATATTGAGGAAAATAATAGTGTTAGCATAAAAAATGCGGTTGGAATACTCAAGGCGGACAAGATAATATGCTGCTTTGCTGAACAGATCAATTCCGACTATACTATTGCCTTTTATATTTTTGACGGAAACTCCGGAGAGCAAATATATTTTAAAGTCTATAAAGCCAAAGACAGTATTTCTTTTTTAAAAATTATTAGAAACTGTATAACAGAAGCAGAAAGCACCCTGATACAGCCAAAGAATTTAAAGGCAGTTGAGAAAAACATTACAAAATCGGAAGCAACTAAGGAGACGACGAAAATAGAATTGATACCGGTCGAAGAAAAACAGTCCATTTCTTCCGAACCGACACAACAAATAAATATTCAAACAAAAATTAATCGTCTTAATATTGAATTATCTTTATATGATTTTGTTAACAATGGTTTAAACCCTGATTTGAATAATACTTTTTTATTCGCCGTAAATTACGAAATGTTCATTCCCTTAAAGAATCTTACGTTAAGCGCCGGACCTTTCTATTCTCAAATGAAAGGCAATAATAATATCGGTCTAAGAATCAACGGTTATTATTACCCATTTTCAAGCAATTCTATTAATATCTTTTTCTCAATTTCAGGAGAAGGCGGTCTTAGCCTGACAAACAGCGCAAAGACTATTTCCTGTGAAGCCAAGATAGGAGCAGAAATAACTTTTGGTACTGTAGAACTATTTGGAGAAGGCGGAGTATGTCTGAGAAAAGGCTCTACAAATCTAAACATCCTGATCAATTCCGGTATCAAAGTTTATATATTTTAAAAATAAGCACCAGAAAGCAGATTTTTCCAAAATGAAATACCTGCGTTAACTTTTTAAGGAAAGCCCTGTTATAATATTTGACGGTTTAAGCTTTCACCCGCCGAGTGTAGGTCTGTAATAACCGTCTTCTGCGTCTCGCCAGTGCTTGAGCATTATTTTTACTTTCATTTGAAGCTCTTCCAAAATATCAGGACCAACAAGAAAGACATGTTGTTCTTCTTTCGTCTTTGCAGTATTAATAAGCGGAACTTTTGATCCTTTGAGTATTGAAATCAACTCATTTGTATTATCAAGTTCCCATCTTAAGGAGCGGTACATGAACCAGAAAGCCGGGGTCCCGCGGGGATTTCCCGGAACTTCAGGGTCAACTTCAGATGTTTTTGGATGAAGAGCATTCCATCTATCCCGTTCGTATGATAGAGTTGCAACCTGTAGAGTATGCCTTATTGTTAAAGTCATGCATTTTCTGACTTTAAGCTGAAGCATCTCAGTCAAAAGATCCTGTTTAATTTTTTCATCTTTTACCTTATTGCTTGCTTTTTCAAAAAGATAAGCCGCATTTGCATAAATACCGGATATTGAATCGATCGCAATGGCAATTACAGTAGCATGATCCCATGTCTTCACCTCAGATTCACCGGTAAAGGACATATAATCCATATAAACCGACGGCTGTGAACCTTTTGACTGATAAATATTGGGCAGCCAATAAGCTTTTTCATCCTCTGTCAATCTTTCCTGATGTGCAACCAGCGGTCTGTTAATCCACCGTAAGGCCAGCAATCCCATCATATATCTTGTCATATTAGCGACACTAGAAAGGGTATCAGCCTTACTGATTTTATACCAGGCATCTACAACTTCGTTTACAACTTCCTTGCCATAAAGACTTTCTGCAAATTTCTCAAGTAATAATATTTTGTCTTTTTCAGTCCCAACACCTTCAAATTTCGAAAATATTTTCAAGGCATTTAATTCTTTTTCTTTTCCTACGAGCATAAAATGATCATTTTTTAAATTTCTCACATTAAACAAGCTTTCCGCAATTGAACATGGATTTGAATAATCATTCGGCTGGTAAGTCCGCTGTGTCCATGGAGGGATATTTCTTATTACAAGCGGCACCGAGGTGTCTCCCGGCATTGACCCGTGTCCTGTTATTATTCCCATTCTTGGTTTTAAATTTGCAATTATGCTTTCCAGTTCAGCCTGAGGAAACCAGGTGCTGATAAAAACCTCAGCCTCAATTCCGGAATCAGAAGCTCCCTGCTGCACAGCACTTAAAAAACCGACTACTCTTTTACCCATGTTTCTGAACCTGCAATTTGAGGCACCATTTTCATTCGTATAAAGCTGGCCGGACCAGCATATACCGCTGCCGGCGTCATTTGTTTTAAAACAAAGTGTATCAATAAGAGGCGCCTCTTTTAACAGTTTTGCTACTGCTTTACGGTATAATTCCAGAACTTCCGGATTGTCCACGCAAGGCGAAAAAAACAGACCAACGCTTCTCAAGCTGTTATCGCATCTTGCGCCGCGCCAAGTAGGATGTTTTTCATAAACTTTTTCATTCAACCAGTGAGGCTCATTACCGTAGTAGGCTGCTTTAAGTTTATATTTTGCAACAATAGCATGCCTTTTTTTCAAAAAATCCATCTGTTTTTTAATAAATTCCTTTGGGAAAGCGTCTTTCAGTTCTTCCGGTAAAACATGCTTAAAAATTGAAGTATCCCCTTTTGCCCATTCACACCAGGGGCTGTCAATGTCAAGTCCTTGAAAATCAGTTCGATCCAAAAGAGGAGATATCAAAATATGCGTCACCCCTGCGGTTTTAGCTTCCTTAACAAGTTTATCAAACTCCTTCAAATCACTTGTATTCGGTGAAAATATTAATTTTCCCACTTTTCCTCCTTAATTGATGTTTTTTTAGCATACCCAACTATCTGTTATTTTTTTCCGCTTGACACAAAAGATTTAACAATATCCGCTATTAATGCTTCTTTATCTGTTTTAAATGTAATTCCATTCTTACTGCAAAACGGTTTTATTGTATCACTATTTGAAAAAGTAATCAGGTTACGGACAAATGTTGAAGGTTGTATATCTCTAAAGTATAGTTCTTTAGCAATTCTTTCGCGGCCATTGCTTTCTTGCAATCCGATATGATGAAAATGCTCTCCGCCGGGAACAGCCTGAACCAATTTAGTATAGCCTTCCAATGATAATTCCGGAGTAATCATAGAAGGAACAGAACCCTCGTGAAATTTAAGTCTTATTTTATTTATACTTTTTCTTCCGGGAACTATTCCGGCTAAATCTGCCGTTGAAGGCGAAGCAGCAACACCTGAAGACGCCAATGTTAATGGTTGAGCAAAAGGCGGATAAAAGTATAAGGAAAGCGTCTGGTTTTTACCGTCAACAAATATTGCTTTTTCATAAACCTTGCCCGCATCCTCCATACACGCCGTAACACCCCACTCCAGACAGGAGGCATCTACCCAGCCCGAAGATTTTGTCCCTTGATCTGTTATCACAGGTCTCACAAATTTTCCTCCGGCTTTCCAGACAACATAATGAGTACTGCTATTTATATGCAGTCCTCCAAAACGCCAGATAGGCCAACGGGTATTGTCCGACATTAACCAGTAAGGATATCCTTCATCAAACTGGTCCAACCTCCACATATCGTTTATTCTTTCACCGCTGCAAGTTGTTTTAATATGAAAATTATTTTTACCCAACAAAATGGGAATTTCAATACCAATTGCACCGATTTTCACACCCTGAGCTGCCGCAGGTAAGTCTAAAGTATGAGTCAACAAAAACTCCCCGGGCTTTGCCGTTTTTTCTATTGCCACAGTAAAGGGCCAGTTGATCTCTTTTCCTTTTTTTAATTCCCCTGAAATATTTATTGCATTTCCTGCCGCAGAAACACCCGTTACCCCCCCTTCTATTCTTACTTTGTCACTCAATACGCTAAATTGTGTTCCGGTATTATCAGGGATATTATTCATTACATCAACAAAAACCCCCTTCCTCGGTACTTTATACACCTGAATAAAAGATTTTCCGATTTCTTTTTTATCAGCAGCAACAGATATTTCCAGTTTATATTCACCGCCAAGTACATCCGAAAAATCAAGGTTAAGAGAAGAAACAACAGGAAGTCCGGGATTTCCTGCAACGGTCACTGCAGGAAATACTTTAATCTCTTTATTATCCAGAGTAAGCAAACGAAGATTAATTATTTTCTGCCCGACACTATCACTTATGCATGAAATATTTGTAGTGAATTTATTCCCGACTTTTTCAGGAAGTCCGTCCATTCCAATAACACATTCCTTCGAAACCAGACATACATGATTCATCCCGACAAATGGGACAAATGTAAATATCATATCAAGAGATGTTCCGGCCTTTAAAGGCTCAGCATACGCGCTCTTGGTCTCTATAGTATTTACTTTAGAGTCAATCTGGGCCATCGCTATCCCGCCCGTATAAGACATTCCAATACCCGTCTTTTCGCCCAAATCACATGTAGCAGCCCAATTATCAACAGGCTCAATTATTGCAAAATTTGCTTCCATTGTTGCTCTTACAGGATCAAAAGCAAAATGTTCCATTAATCCTACGTTCATTATATAATAATTATCATTAGTCTCTTTTTCTTTTCCTGCAACCGGAGATAAAACCGGCGTCATTTTGACATTTTGGTCGCCAACAGCCGTAGATTTGAATACCAATCCAAGCCAGGGTCTCCCTTTTTTCAAGCTAAATATTCTGGAAACAATGACTTTGTCCTTATCTTTTCCCACATCAGAATCAATCGTTATCTTTATTTCATTTGCATCATTTTTTTCAATCTGCATTTTGCAGGGTGTTTTTTCCAAATTAACACCACTCCAATTGACTTCCATTCCAAATGAGAAACTTCCGCATTTTTGCCCGGTAATTTTATTTATTATCTCTTCAATAACCCCGCCTTTACCGTTTAATATCTTTGCCCGCACAAAACCGTTTTCGATAACAACACTATCCTTGTCTTCCTTAATAGAACAGGATTCTGCCAAAGCTTTCTTTTGTTTTGCAATAACATCTGATGAAATATTGCACTTACCCGCATTGTCAGTCAACGTATCAAACGAGTTTATTGTTTGATTATTCATAAATACTTTATCAAAAACACCGCTTCCATTTTTATCAACCACCACTTTAAAATTACCGTTCACTAATTCTTCGGCATTAACAATTCGTATTGCAAATATTACAAGGATCAAGCTTAGAATTATTTTTATATTTTTCATTTTTCTCCACCTGCCTTACTTTCAAATTTGCCCGACATATACAATGCTTCCATGGCGAAGGCCAAACCGCGGTATTCCGTAGATGAAAATATTGGGAAAGGAGAAATATCTCCCGGTCTTCCCGGCCAAACATCTTTTGATAATATATTTGAAGGACTTTTAGACATATTTCCTAATCCGCCGCCAAATGAATTTTGTACCAGATTAAGGTATTTCTCATCCTTAAATGTTCTCCAGGCAACCGAACTAAGCTCAAGAGCATCCGAACCCGGTTTGGTTTTATCCGCATGCATTTTTATTATTTCTTTTACTTTAGCATCACCCGTTAAATCATAATATTCCATTAATGCGCCCATTCCTCCAAATCCCGTGCATGCTCTATCCTGGACATGTATTCTTTTAGTAAAATCATTCATAAGGTATTTTATATACTTTTCATCCAGCGTTCTTTCCCATGCCGTAAGAAGAGCCTGAGAAGAATGTGCGCCTGATTCAGAGCTATTATCCGCGCTTGAATGACCGAACCTGGTGGCTTCTCCGTCCTGCCATGCCATCACGCTTATCGCATCCCGGTCCAGAATATCCTTTAATCTTCCATCGGCCATTAAATAATACAAATCTCTGACCGGCGCAGGTGTTCCTCCTCTTGCTCCTATGTACGCACATCCCCAGTGCGACACATTATGCCTGTGCGCGCATCCGGAAACATTTCTGTAAGGTCCCCAGTCCCACGGATATTCCTCTGTATTTATCGTATCTACGTCCTGAACATGTTTAACATTAGCTTCTCCTAATTCAAAATCCCTTCTTTGCCCTGTCCGGATATATTGAAATAGAAAGAACCAACCTACAGGTCCAGAATCATCACCGCCCAACCAGGCCCAGCGACCGATGTCTAATGCCCATCTTCCGGTTTTCGGTCCCTGGTTCATCCACCACATAACATCCCCATAATCAAACATACCGTACCATCTGGATTTTTCCTGCGAGTCAAGATAATAATCCATCATCCCGCCCAGAAGCTTTTCTGCAGTCGGGAATTTCTTCGGGTCATACGGTCTGTAATATCCTAAAGCCCTCGTTCCGGCATAATAATCCGGTCCCGGATGAATAATTGGAAATGCATCAAATGCCGAAGCCACTGCCTGACTGTTGGCTTGTTTTGTATTTCCCGCATGAAAATAAAAGAACACATCAGTTGTTTTTGAAGTACCTTTTGAACAATTTCTATTAAAATACTCAGCATTAACTCCGCCCCTCGCACCTGTTTCACCGGTATTCCACTCTCTTGTATATCTTCTGTAATCTAAAAGTCCGGATTCCGGAGGCCAAATATTCACCGTTAATTTACCAGTTTTACTGTCAACCCAGACTGATTTTGGAAAACTTTGCCAGCCCTTTCTTACCCCCAGTGTCACACCATATTTTGAATTGGACACATCAAGCCAGCATAAAGGCCTGCTGCCGGATTCCAGAACAACATCGGAAATTCCGGCTTTACTATTACCCCAGACTTTATAGGTATCGGCATCTTCTATGAAAAGAGAAACAGAAGGAAATTCACCCGGCTTTATTTCTTTTATAGTCGGTGTCGTAATAACTGTATCTTTCGGGATATCTATACCAACAGATAATCCTATATTTCTGATCATATCAAAATCAGAAGCCCCCTCATATACATACCAGTGCTGACAGCCAATGAGACCACTGCCCGCATAAGCATGAACTCTCAAAACAAAATCGCACTCACCCCTGCGCTTTAGATCTCCTATCAACTTGCTTCCCAGTAATTTATATTTATAATATCCTTTTATCAAAATAACCGTGTGAACGGGTCCGTCTTCTTCAACTTCCAGCTTGGTTATAATCACTTTTGAATTATCTGCCTTCCCCTTTGCACTCCAATTTCCCGCATACCAGCTCTTGTCGGAATTCAGACTTACAATATTCATGAAATTCTTTTCAGCATCTTCAGGTTTTACAACCAATTCAGAATCAGCATATTTCCCGTCCCCATCCGAATCCAGCCATAGTTTATCAATAAACCCTGAACCTGTTTTATTTACTTCAAATTTTACAACTCCCGTATTAACTTCCAAGCTTCCGTCTTTTTTCCTGGTTGTTTTAACCGGCTTTAGAACCGCCGGTTTTGAGCCTTTCCGCTCCAGATTTAATGAATACGTTTCTTTTGAATCTGCGATAAAATCCAGAGAAATCCATTTAAAACTTTTATCCGGCCAAAATGCTATCGGTTTTACCTGACATGGAATTTCTGTTTTTCCTGCCAGAACTCCTACTGAATCAATCGAAGTAACTTTGCCTCTAGCTATCGGCACTCCGCTTCGAACAGGATATACGCCCGCCCATTCGGTCTGACCAAAATCCACTTTCAACGGAATCGGCGCCGCAAGAACAGAAGCAGCTAAACACAAGAACAGACCGACAGATATTTTCTTCATTTCAGATTCCTCCATATTGCATATATTTATTATCCTCACAACCCTTTTAAATCAATCTCAAATCCCTTTTTCTGCTACCTGCTAATTTTTACTGTTTTTTCTTTTTTATATCCTATTTTAGCTTTTACAATCTGATAACTGTGTTTGTCTGTAACATAAATAGCATCCTTCGAAACTGCAACACTTTTAGGAAATAAAAACGGTATCTCGGGTTTACTTCCAAGCCTTCTTCCCGGACCTGAATCTGAGTTACCATATGAACCGAACCGAAGTAACGGATTTCCATTCGTATCCAAAACCTGTACTGCAAATCTTATTGCATCCGGAACATAAACTCTTCCATAATCGTCAACATCGAATCTTGAAGCATCGCAGGAACACGAGAAGTCACCTCCGCCTGAAGCCGCGGGAGAAGGAGCCACCCCGTCATATACCCATTGATAACCCGTCAGCCAAAGAGGCACAATACCGCCTTCTGTATAACCCCAGAAATTAGGCTTTTCTTTGGAAGCTATTTCAGGATATTCAATTTTTCCTTCCAAGGTTGGCCAATAAATCCCGCTGCCGCCTATACCTGCCCCCGGAGAGAACTTAATAACACTTCCATATATTTTCATAAATCTGTTTCTGTTCATACTCCCGCCGCCGACAGGTTTGAATTTTCCATCAGAAATATTTAAAAAAGCAGGGTCATACTTTGTAAGATTATCAACACCCTGAATTCCATCAGCGCCTGTAACCGCTTTCGGATAAAATCTTCCCAAATACCTGATATTATCGCCTATATATACATTGCCCTGAAGATCTGATTTTACACCATTACTGCTGCCGCCTGTTGCACGGGCCACTTCTCTTTTCTTTAAAGTACCGTCAGGCGAGTAAACATTAACCTGCCCGTACATTGTACTTCCTATATTACGATATCCTCCTGTCGGTCCCGCAAATTCAAACACATATATCTCCCCATTTGAGGCAATAGACATCCCGCCTCTTTCTCCCAAATATGAATCTTTCAAAACAATTTTTTTTACAACTGCAAAATCCTTTTTAGGATCATATTTTATAATCTGATACGGAAAAACTGACAGCGCATAATATGAACCGTCAGGTCCAATTGCAATATCAGCTCCTCCCGGAAACTTACCCGGAATCTCGTCCCCTGTCTTACCGTCAAAACATTTTACGCTTCCGCCTCTTATTGTTGAGTAGATTTTTTCAGTTTCTTTATCAACAATAACAAAATGATACATTGTATGCCGGCCTTTTTGTTTTATCGCAGCTTTATCTGACAGTTTCCTTTCTTCAAGAGTACCGCCTTTGTTTACATAACTTTTTACTCCATTTTTAATAACCCATATGATCGCAGGTTTTACGGCTGAATCCACCAAAACATGTCCGCCGCCTCCTTCAGGATAAGAAATAGCATCTTTAACCGAACCGCTTCCTGAAATATATACTAATTTTGACGGAACTTTTTTGTCATAAGATGTTGAAAGGACATAGCAATCATCCGTATTCTTATCTACCGCCATATATTCCGCGCCCGGAACCGGATAAGCTTTTAAAAATTTCCCATCTTTTGAAAAGACAGCTACTTCCCCGTTACCGCTGTCACCTACAAACACCTTACCGTCTTTTCCGACTGCTACGGAATCAGGTGAATTTACATGAGCCTCCTTACTGCCTTTAAAACCTATTCCGCCTATAAATTCCTCAACTTCCGCATCGGGTTTCATTTTTGTTCTAAAAACCGCAGCCGGTTTTCTTGTAACCTCGTTAGATCTTGCATCATATGTATATGTCAAACTAACAGAGGTCATGTACACATATCCGCTGTCGGAATCTGCAGCCAAATATGCGCCGCTCCAGAGATTAGTCCATAATCTCGGGCCAAAACAATCCTTTGGCGTACTTCCGTCTCCATTAACGCTTACTAATCTCCATGTGTCCCATCTAAAATTCCTGCTAATAAATATTACCTGATCCTCTCCCATCACAGCCATTTCCTGGATCAGTGCTTCATCCCCATAAGGCAGGAAACTTCCATTCCTGTGATACTGGACAGGTATGCTTTCTCCGTTTGCTAAATGCGCAAAATCAATCGCTCCAAGTTTTTCTTCCGGAATATCAGCAGGAAACGGAAGAACAGTTCTCGCATACTCTCCATTCCTGTCAAATGATTCTATTCTGGGCGCGACATCACGAACATTACTGTTCGAATGCATCAAATATACGTTTCCCTTCTTATCAATTGTTGCACCGGTAATTCTATCATTCCCAAAAGGTGTATACCCCATCAGCTTATCCAGTTTGGCTTCCATCCCAAGGGATATTTTCACACTGCAGCCGTCTAAAGATATTACTTTTTTACCGAAATTATCCTTTCCGTCCCAATAAATAACCTGGGCTAGGCTTTTTTTCTGCAAAGGCTCCGGCGGGTTATCTCCCAATACACCTGATACAAGATTACGAACCGTTTTCCCGGTGCTATCCTTAATTTCTACTGTTACATCCGTAAATGTATTAGCTGTAAAACTTATTTTTACTTTACCCTTATCCATTACAACCTCAGGTCCCTTTGTAAATTCCGGGGCAACTTCTTTCGCAGGTTTTATTACCTTAGGGTTATTCCCTGTTACTTTTTCAAAAGTCACCTGAGATTCTTTTACTACATGAGGCAAATCTTCCTGAGTTATTTTTTTCCCTTTTAATCCTTTTATATGCGCAAACAAATCAGGCCTGTGAGGAGTTCCGGAATACGACGGAGCCCAAAAATAATCTGCTCTTCCTTTGCCGCCTGGTCCGTTCATATCCCCCCTGCTGATATTTACTCCAATTGTGCTTGTTATCTTACTAGACCTTGTAAAAGAAGCAAAGGGAATCTTAAGCTCAGCTGTCCATTCTTTTTCCCCGACAACAACTTTCGATTCTATATTGCCATTCCACGTAATATCCCCGCAATCCTGTTCTCTATGATATGAATCAGCCAACCCGCCTGCAGAACTTAACAAAATTTGATAATAACTCTTATGGCTGTTTGAAACATCAAGGAATATCTCAGCATCCTCTTCCTGCCAGATGGTACCTTCATCCCTGCCGGTAACTTTTGATGCAAAAACACCTTCAGGTGCGGAAAATTTCAAGCCTATATAAAAATTATCGGCATCCTGGCAAAATAATGCGATACTCTCCCTTGGCGCAGAATCCCCGAAAATGTTTACAAACGGAGTCGTCCTTACCGCAGTTTTCCAGCAGACATCATCCAAAACACCGTCTATTTTTGGACCTGCCTTTACAGGCACCATATCTATCGTTGTTGGCACAGGAATTCCACTTTTTGCAAAAACCGGAGAACCGGACAAAAATACCAGAAATAGACCTGTCACCAAGATAACTTTCTTCATGTAATTATCCCCCTCTATATATTAAGTTGTTTTTCTTATCTGAATATATTTATACTCTTCTTTTGTTGCTTTTTCAATATCTGTTTTCCCTCTAATTCCACAGCAAATTACATATCAATTAGTTTGATTGGACAGAAAAGTAAATAAAGGTTTTCTTCAAGCTTAAAATGAAATATTTTAAATGAAAATATTTTTGTGCTTTTCGAAGGAACTATACAGAAACTATGAGATTACGACAGGAGGCGAAGAGGTCTCAATGAAACAAATATGGACCTTTCCAAGCTTATCCTCCTAAAAGATTGGCGGATCCGCTAAGGGCGAGATCTCGTCAGAAACTCTGACGGACAGGCTACTAGGGGTTTTCTTTGGCATAACGCCATAGAGTTATAATCAAAAGATGTGTATGAAGTAAAACAGCGACGTATCCTGTATAATAAGTTTTACGAGAACAAAATTATAAGGAGGAACGTCGCTATGAAAAAGTATAACAAGGTTGTTGATTTAAAGC
>Ga0208373_1001119_pt1 | contig 38021 bp, 41 predicted proteins | sample RifOxyC2_FD_184036 | JGI IMG/M metagenome (GOLD analysis project Ga0208373, IMG submission 184036) | Soil microbial communities from Rifle, Colorado - Rifle Oxygen_injection C2 (SPAdes) | ecosystem: Environmental > Terrestrial > Deep subsurface > Rock core/Sediment | place: Rifle, Colorado...
GCTTGTTCTTGATCACGATCAGAAATACAAGTCCATGTATATCAGAAGGATAAGCATGGCTTTTCCACTCATCATAGATGAGTGGTATTTCTGACGTATAAAATAAGCGAGGTTAAACATAGATGAAGTATGCGCACACAATAATACTCACAGTGTTTGTAAAGCCAGAAGATATCATTCTAGATGAAAGCATAAATAAGAAAATAAATGAGTGCATAAGAAAGATGCTTGTAATCGATTATGACAAAGAGCAGGTTCTAAAAATAACAGAGGCAGGGGGTTTTGAGAATAGAAAAATAATAATCTATGAATTAAGCATTCATAAGGAGTCTCATACAAACCAATTCATAAGCAATCTTATGAAGAGCCTGACAATTGAACAAAAGCAATACTTAATATCAGATAAACATGAAAGACTGGATGAAGAGCTGGGATTCTATCTTCGGCTTGACAAAAAAGCATTATTAGAAGGAAAATACCTGATAACAGATTCAGGGGAATGCTTTCATATCAAGATGACTATAGCAGCTTTCCCAAAAAACAGAGAGAATGCGCTAAAAGTAATAGATGAGGCACTGAAGCAATAAATATTTAAACCTTATACTCAATATTATATCTAATTTATCAAAATTGAGGTGATATTATGAAATATGCTCATTTAAGCGCAGGATTTATGCTCACTAGCATTATCGGATTTTTTATATCAATATATTATGTATGGAAAATCTCAGAAACTTGGTCTTTTACATTCATGTTGTTTTTTGCAATAATGTTTGTGGCTTCAATGATAAGCATGACAAAAGCCCCTTTCAAGGAAAAGGAATATCAAGATGAACTGGCAATCCATGAAAAGCCATCTTACAAAAAAAAGAAATAAAATTCTTATCTTTTCATTATTTTTCTATGCACCTGCATACACAGCTTGGAGTGAATCCTCTTAATGAAAAGCTTTGCAACAATATATCGCTTCCACATTCTGACCTGCATATATCCTTGCAGTCTGGATCAGAGCAAACATTGAATTCTTCATACAATAAGTTATCGTAGTATTGGCTAGGCATTCCTATATTGTTTCTTGCTATGTATGGAAGTTTCTCATCCTGCGCCAATAGTTTTGTTCCGGAGCAGCTTGCTGCAACATTCCTAACATCAATCCCTCCTGTTCTCAAGTCAGACAATGTGAACAATGGCAATACTATCAACAATATCACTATCAAAGCCACAAATAGCCTTCTCCAGATAGGATTTTCCAGCAAATCAACTACTGCAAAATATCCTATGAACAATAATAAGAAGAACACTACTCCTGACTGGAATATTAACATTACAATAAATGCTATCACTGCCACTGCCAACAGGAAATATTCATGATTGAGAACATTGTCAAGGACATATCTCACACCCAAGGATATTAGACAAGCAATAATATATACAAACAATGCTAAGAGTATTCCGCTTACAATTAACATCAACATACTTGTGGTATTGGAAGGAATCTGCAGACAGGATCTTTGATCCTCATTTAAATAATCCACACAACTTCTCTCTGAATCTACAAGCTTTTCAGCAGTTACAGGGCAAGGAACAGGCATTAATGGATTAAACTTATAGAATCCTGAAGTATATAAATAATGGATACCAGTATATTTCAGGAATCCTGCTGCATAAACACCGCTATTTATGGTATCAAGATAATTCACGATTGTGTTTGGATCAGCATTGTTCTCCAATGCATATGAATATGCCTGGCTTAATCCTGTTTGGGAACTAAGTCCAGACTCTGAGCATGCCTGCACAGCCATCCTCGGTATCATTATGTTATTGCTAATAATAGATAGTATGACCAATATCAATACTATACAAGGGAATAGTAATTTATGGAAATTCGGCTTTAGGAAATTTGCAGGATTGTACCTAGGCTTTGTTGCTCTTGACTTCTTTATCATTGCAATTGCTTCTTCGATATCAGATTCTGGATAACCTTTTTTTAACAAAAATTCATGCAATTGGTTTTCAGAATACCCCACTAATTCTTCATCCTCTATCCATTGAGCAATTTTTTTGTCAAATTCTTTTCTGTCCATTATAAACACCTCTTTACAATTCTAGATCCTGCTTTGGAATAGCACTAGGATCCTCTCCTCCATGCCATGTGAATCTTGGCCTTAATTTCATCGGATACATTCTCTCGTTATTATCATCAAATATTATTGCAGCGCCTTTCACTCTCGGAAGAGTGTCAAGCTGCTCAACCAGGCCCTCTCTCATGTATGACTGCATCAAGGCCCCTAAGGATTCTGTATCGACTTTCGCTGTAATCCTGTGAGCAATAACAACATCTGACTGTGTCATGACATCTGTATGTATCTTTCCTGGCTGCTGGCTTGCAAGTATCAAGGATATTCCTGGCTGTCTTCCTTCTCTTAAAATTGTCACTAAGGGATCTGTTGCTAATGTGCTTTTTCCATTTGGCAAAAACTCATGAGCTTCATCAATCACAAGCCACACCATTGGAAAATCCATTTTTTTTACTGCTTCATCACCAAATATATTCATGGATTTATGAATTTGTTGGTATTCCTCGTTTTTTCTGTATGTCATCCTCTGTATAAAAAGTTTTTCAGCAATCAGTCCGACAACAAGATTTTTTATGTTCCATGAATTAGACATTGTTGCATAACAGCTTAAATCCAGTACAGTGACTTGACCTGGCTTTGCCAGATCAGATAATGGAGTGGCTTTTAATTTATTATCTTCAGGCTCAAAAATCCCATAATTGCGTGCATTTATCAAAAGGTTTTTTGCAGCATTTTTTGCATTATTATCAGATTCAGTATCTACAGATACAGCTTTAATAATATCTGAAATAGAATAATCCTTTCCCGAGTCTTTTAATGCATAGACTGTCTTTTCAATTAATACGCCTATAGGATCATTGCTATTGACTTGAAACATCCCAATCCAGTCTGATGCATCAAGCTCTGATGGCTTTACAGAAAAAGCATAATCAGTAGGGATGCCTTTTTTCTTGAAAGACTCATAATATCCGGTCGGTGTAAAGATTTTGATGTCAAGGCTTTTCTGCTTAAGATTCCATTCATCCAATAATTTCTTATCCTTATGGTTAGGATATTTCATTGTCCAATATATGCCCATTGTATCGAGTAGAATTACACTTATGTTATTTCGTATCTCATCCGGAAGATCAGAGATGCCTTCTGCTATCACTCCCATCGTATAGCTTTTACCTGATCCCCTTTTTCCAACTATGAAAAAAACATGGCTTCTTGTAACGTCTAAAAACACACTATTGCTAAGGCTGACTGTCCTGCCCATCTTCACATAATGTTTTCCGATAAAAATAGTGCCTTTATTGCCTAGCTTTTCCTTATCAGCCTCACTTCTTCCTACAACAATATCAAACATCGCCTCACCTCATTGTAAATTGGATATGCTATTTAAATAGTTTGTTCTCATTTAGTTGCCGACATTAATATCGCATAATAAGTTAGCATCTCCGGAATGAGAATTAATTCTCATTTCCGAGATGCTAACATAGAACGAAATTAAGTCCGCTTACTAACTATCTCATTTGCTACCATACATGGACATCATAAATATAGCAAGAGAAAATTAAAACAAAAACATTTATATATGCTCTTTAAATCCTTGAATCTACTTTTAAGGCAATATAGTTGGAGGTAAGAGTATGGCAATTGAAAATCAAACAGAGGACTCTAATATAGATCAAATAAATAATCTGATAAAAACAGAGGAAAATGCTGAGAGTAAAGATCAGGCAAGACATATAGAGCAAAAACATGCAGAAAAACAAATAAATAATTATAAGAAAAGTGTTCCTAAACAGGCATTTAAACAACCAATAAAACATAACGTAGTTGAAAAGCCTAAGAGCCATAAGCATGTTCATAGGCATAAGACACTAGTCCTTAAGAAGCCCTACAAGCAGAAGAGTCAGGAAAAAAAGAGTTATATATGGATTTTGGCTATTCTTGCGATTATTGTAATAGCAGTAGTTGCTTTCTTATTGTTCAAAGTGAATACTGGAAAGCCAGATGCAAAACCCACTATATCAGAGGTTGCAGCTACAGTAAATGGTGAGCCAATATATCTTGCTGACATCGATGCGCAATATAACAGCCTAAATCCGATGCTTCAGCAGATCTACACAAAAGAGCAAATTCTTAATCAGACAATAGATGAGCTATTGCTTATACAAGAGGCTAAAAACCAGAATATAAAGGCTTCAGATACAGAGATAGAACAGGAATTAAGGAACTTCAAGCAACAGAATGCATTGACTGACCAAGATTTTAATGATCTATTGGAAAAGCAAAATATTACATTAACTCAATTAAAGGCATTAATTAGTAAAAGATTACAGATAAAAGACCTTCTTAATGCCACAATTTTCAAAAATATAAACATTTCAGACAGCGACATTGAAAATTATTATTTTAATAATAAGGATCAATTCAGCACACCTGAAGCAGTGACAGCAAGCCATATACTGATTATGATTAATGATACTCAGACTGATGATAATGCATTCAAACTTATTTCTGATATTAACAATAAACTAGATGACACTAATTTCTGTGAGCTTGCAAAGCAATATTCAGAAGATCTTGGAAGCAAAAACACCTGTGGAACATACACTTTTGGCAAAGGTGAGATGGTTCAGGAATTTGAAGATGCTTCATTCTCATTGGCTATAAATGCTACAAAGATTGTAAAGACACAATATGGGTATCATCTAATAAAAAAGCTTGCATATAATAAAGCTGATATATTGCCATTAGAGGATGTAGCTTCTGATATTAGACAAAAGATCTATGATGCTACTGCCCAAAAGAATTTTGATGTGTTCTTAAATGAACTTAGAGCAAAGGCAAAAATAGTGAATTATATGATTGAAAGCCCTGCAGCAGAGACTAATACTGCTGCAACTATTGATTCAGGAGATTCAGTTGTAAATCCTCCAGAGCCACGAGGAAATCTTGATGAATTTGCTCAATGCTTAACAGAAAAGGGAGCAAAATTCTATGGAGCAACATGGTGTCCGCATTGCACTAATCAAAAAGAATTGTTTGGAGATTCATTCAAGTATGTGGTTTATGTTGAATGTGCAGACAAGGACAATCCTCAAGTGCAGACTCCTGAGTGTGAGGCAGCAGGCATTTCTGGATATCCAACATGGATCATTAATGACAAGCAATATCCAGGAGAGCAGACTTTGGAAGGATTAGCTAAATTGACTGGATGCGAGCAATAACTTTATAAACAATCTTTTTTTCCTTCTATTAATACCAAATCTGTTCTGATGTAGGGACAAGATGCTGCCTGAGGTTAAAAACAAGGCAGGGAAGAAACATTCTTCTTGGTAAAATAAGATATGTTTGCATTAGCATGCTCGTATAGCATGTTAAGTTCATTGTATGTCGAGTTATTTGTAATTAATAATGATTCAAATAACTCGCTAGATGCTAATGCAAAATAAGGAGACAAAAATGGCAGACCAAAGTTTACTAGTACCAACAGATGAGTATCTGAAATCAGGGATTCATATCGGGACAAAATTCAAGACAAAATACATGGAGAAGTTCATCTATAAGACAAGGCCTGATGGATTGACAGTATTGAATATACAGCAAATCGATGAAAGAATAAGGGTTGCTGCAGATATGCTATCAAAATATGCTCCAGAGGATATTGTTGTGATATCTCGAAGGGAAAACGGCTGGAAGGCTGTTAAGATGTTTGGAAAGATCACAGGAATAAAGACATTTGCTGGAAGATATACTCCAGGATTAATGACTAATCCACAATTAAAGAACTTTCTAGAAGCAAAGATAGTATTAGTTGTAGATGCATGGCCAGACAAGAATGCAGTGCTTGATGCATATAAGGTAGGAATACCAGTGATTGCATTATGCGACACAAACAACAATGCAAACTACATAGATCTAGTCATCCCATGCAACAACAAGGGAAAGAAATCATTAGGATTGCTGTTCATGACTATAGCACAAAGATATATGATGAACAAACACATGATCAGAAAGCCAGAAGACTTCAAATATAAGATGGATGATTTCTCAGACGAGTGATTTTTTATTTATTTTATTTTTTATCCTTTAACCTCTTCCACTCCATCCTGAACAATCCTGTATACAGAGAAATTGCCTTCTTTGATTGATCGATGCTTTGTAATTATTATCTTTCTCAGATCGCCTTTTAGCTTCTGCAATTCTATGAGTACTCTTGACCAGTATCTTATGACATCTCCACCGACTGTCTTTACTTTATCCTTATCATCCATGTCTGCATATACTTGATTTGTCATTATTACAGGGATCCTTTTTTTCCTAGCAATCTCAGTCAATAATGCCATGTGCAGACTTAATTCTCTATTAACATTTTGGATATCATTACTAATGCCTAACTCCAGTCTATACAATGAGGCAATAGAATCAACTATTATCAATCCGAATTTCTCATCAATGCTTTTCTTCATAAATTCAAAAGCATCTTTCTGCTCTGCATAAGTTGTTGGAGTCAAGAAAACAGTCCTATTCAAGACTTCTTCATAATCTTTGCATACTTGTTTAAATCTAGCAAGACTAAAGCTTCCTTCTGTATCGACATAAAGTATCTTCTTTTCAGGAAGATTAGCCATGGCTAGAAGACAGAAATTAGTCTTTCCACTGCCTGGAGGACCATAGATTGTTGTTATGACATCACTCTCATAGCCGCCATCAAGCAATCCATCAACAAACATTGATCCTGAGGAAATCTTCATAATACGAGGAATAGTGAGTGTTTTAAAAAGTTTAATAATTATATGGGTGTTTTGAATATCTCTTTTTGCACAGTTTTTAAACTGGGCTCACATAGTATACGAGGTAGATGTTATTTCGAGTTATTATTGGTAGATAATGTTATTTATGGTTCGCTGGCCAGTGTAAAAAACTTTTTCAACCAAGCAATTTATCGCAACACTTTTAAATCTTGCTCACTATCCAGCATGATGGGTTTTAAGAAGCTCTTTAGAAGTACAGAGATGTGGATATTGATCATATTTTTAGTAGTCCTTACGATAAGGCTGTTTATTGCATTCCAGAGCGAATTCTTCAATTATGATACATATTACACATTAAGGCAAGTGGAAAGCGTAAAATCAACAGGCCTTCCATTGTACAATGATCCGTTAAGCTATGGTGGAAAACAGCAGATACTTGCTCCATTTTACTATTATTTCCTTGCATTCTTTAGCTTATTCATGCCACTGACTCTTGCTGCCAAGATAATTCCGAATATTTTCGCATCATTTATTGTCATTTTAACTTACATCATAGCTTTAAGGATAACAAAGAGCCAGAGGACAGCATTATTGACTGGATTCATGTCAGGATTTATTCCAATCATATTCAATAATATCAACAAGGCAGGCAATGATTACCTGTCGATAATACTGGTCTTTGGAATAATCTACTGCATGTTCAGGATCAATGAAAGAAAATATATTGATTATACCCTGATACTTATATTTATTCTTGTGCTTACAAGCCCGCTAGCATTAATCCTTATCCTAGGCTTGCTGTTTTATCTATTGCTTCTTAAACTCGAGGATCAACAGGTAGAGATGAAAGAGCTTGAAATAATTCTATTTTTTGCATTCCTCGCATTCTGGGTGAATCTCCTGCTGTATAAGAATGCATTCTTAAGTCATGGATTAATGGTCATATGGCAGAACATCCCTTCTTCAATAATAAGCGATTTCTTCAGCCAATTAACATTATTAGAGGCCATTTTAACAATCAGTTTAATCCCGTTATTGTTAGGGCTTTATGCTTTTTACATAAATTTTCATCTTGAAAAAAATAAGGAGGTAATGCTATTGACAGGATTTGCAATAAGTACATTTCTCCTAATGTGGTTTAGATTACTTGACTTCATCACGTCATTGATGTTTATGTCGATTGCATTAGTGATAATTGCTAGCTATTCTATTAAGAAGATATCAAACACAGTTGAAAAGACAAAATTCCACAAACAATCAAAAATACTGATTGTGATCTTAATCATAATCTTTGCAGCCACATCAATATATCCTGCACTGATAATTGGAATGGACAAATCATCCCAAGTTCCATCAGAAGATGACTTAATAGTACTTGAATGGGCATATGAAAATACTCCACAGAACTCTGTTATTGCCTCAACAGTGGATGAAGGTAACATTGTAACTCATATTGCAAAAAGAAAGAATATTATGGACAATAATTATCTATTAACCCAAAATATAGACCAAAGATTAAAGGATGTTGACACGTTATATCAGACAAAATTCCAGATAGATGCAGTTTCAATATTGAACAAATACAAGTCTAAGTACATATTGCTGACAGATTATGCAAGAAAAAAATACAATATCGATGATTTAAGCTATTCAGGCAATGAAGAATGCTTCCAGAGAATATTTTACAGCAATAATAGCACATTATACTTAGCAAAATGCAAGATCCGATAACACTCAATTTAACCTATTAAAATGAGAGAATCAATAAAAATAACATTAATAATAATAATTAGCGGGATTATACTTATATTGCCTAATACAATAAGAGCATTGAACAATAATCAATACATGATAAATTCTGATTCGTATTATACTCTTAGAACCTATAATCAACAATTTGATGGCCTACAGCAAAGACCATTGCCGTTCAGTATTTTTCATTACATACCATTATTTGAAAATATAGTGATTGCAAGAGTATTGCCACTGCTTCTGGGAATTATGACTGCTCTTCTCTCCTATTTTATCCTAAGGAAACATAATATGCCTGAAAAGAATATCAATGCGATAATCATATTACTGATTGTATCGCCTATATTCATTTATACATTCTCTGAATTAAAGCTTTATGCAGTTGCTCTGGCATTAACCTTATTATGCATACTGCTTTTGTCTTACAAGAAAATAGCATTAGCTAGCATTTTATTCATAATAATCCCTCTTATCGATATATATGCATCAATTCTTAGTTTGGTTTTTGTTTTCATTTATATTGCATTAAGCAACAAAAGCCTAAAAAATAATTTAATATTCATATTAATTGCCCTAATTTCAGTTGCAGCAGCCATTGGCATTAACTATTTTTTTAATTATCCTATTTTCAAGTATATACCTATAGAATCACCAAATTTACTTTCAGATACAGGGATAAAGAATGGATTTTCATTCTCAAGCTTAATATTATCATTAATTGGGCTGATTCTATTATGGGAAAAGGGGCTAAAGAACATAATTATCTATGTTTCATTTATACTAATATTAGTATTATCAATGTTCAGCACTTCGCTAAAAGCATACATAAATATGATCCTCATAATCTTTGCCGGATTTGCATTCATATATCTTAATAGAAGAAAATGGTCTATACAACTGATAAAAAGAGTGACAATTCTGCTCATAATCTGCAGCATCCTTTTCACAACAATTCTTTTTATCACAAAAACATCAAACCTTGCTCCTGATGCAGATTATGTGGATGCAATGCTATTCATAAAAAAGCAGTCTAATCCAGAGGAAAAGATTCTATCAAGCCCTGATAATGGATTCATGCTGCAATATTACACAGATAGAGCAACATATCTGGATGATAAATCATCAATGTTCGATAAGGAATTGCTTATAGAATTATCCAATCTGACCAGTTCCAGGAATCTAGAAAGAACAGAAAACATATTGAGAAAAAATAACTTAAGATATGTATTTATTGATAAGGATTTCAAGCAATTTCTCGAGCAAGAGGAAGGATTATTATATATAATTGAGACAAGCAACAAGTTCACAAATATTTACAAGAGCAACAAGGCTGAAGTATGGTTATACACAGAATAATTCAATATCTTAAATCTAGAGACATTCTAGATAATAAGAAACTGCTTATAACATTAGGTGTCCTTCTCATAATCCTATTATCTGCAAGTCTTTCAAATATGCTTCTCTGGGATGAGACAGTGTATCTTGGAAATGCACGCTCCTATATAGGAGAAAGCAACTATGTTGAAGACTACAGGCCTCCATTACTTGAGCTAGTAATATCATTAATCTGGCTTTTCACAGGAGAAAGTGTCATTGTAGCAAAAATCATGATGATCCTAATCTCATTAGGAAGCTTTTTGATCTTATTCTCTATCGGAAAAAGGTACCTCTCTGAAAACCTCAATTATTTGATGAGTGTTCTTTTTGCATTAACTCCAATAATGCTCTATTGGTCAGCCAAGATATACACAGATATACCTTCAACATTTTTGGTGTTGATATCTTTTTATTTCATACTTAAGGATCATGACAAATCTAAAAAATCAGACTCAAATAAACTCATTATATTTGCAGGGATCTTCGCAGCATTAGCACTAATGATGAGATATGTTCAGGTGATTTACTTGCTGTGCATAATCTTTTACTTTTTATCTCACAAGAGAATAAAAATCACAATAATATTCTGCCTGTCAGTTTTGATAGTCCTATCACCTTGGATTATATATAATCAGATCACTTACAGCAATCCTCTCTGGGATTTCATGCAGCAATTCACTTATTTTCAAGAATGGAATGCTCCAGAACCTGCCCTGAAGCAGGTTATAAACCTATTCATTTATGTAAATCCGCTGATACCATTGCTGTTGGTGATAGGGTTTGTTATTCTGTTGTTAAAAAAGGAAAAGATGAAAAAATTTCTTATTCCTTACATGATCATTAGTCTTTTTTATTACGTATTTTATGTCAATGTTAAAGACCCAAGATATTATCTAAGCTTCCTGCCATTCATATTCCTTTTGTCATTCTATGCTCTTGAGAACCTTATGAAAAATAAATCATTGAGATATGTATATAATATTTTATTGATTGTTTTGATATTTTCCGGTTTAGCATTAATGCTGAATGCATTTAAAACCGAATCTAGAACATCTTATTGTGACAAAGACAACTCAATCATGCAGACAATAGGATATTTAAATCAAGAAATAAATGATAATAACAGAAATGAAATAACAATAATAAGTAATTCCTGGCCATGGTACGGGTATCATCTGAATGTGAAAGCATTCTCGATTTGGGATAGCGACATATCCAATCAGGCAAAAGAAGTAAATGCTGATTATGTTGTCTATAACAATATTATAGGCCAAGAATATAGCAAAGACACATTGGATAAAAGCCCTGCTCTGACATTTGATAGAGAATTTCATGGAAACTGCAATGACAAATCATATCTGTACAGGGTTAATCAGGATTAGATTCAGCATATGACTGATCTTGTCTCACCTGTTGAATATATATCACATAATAAATCTTCCATATCTTCTTTATCGATGTATTCCCTATAAATAGAATTATCAATCACCAATGTAGGAAATGAATTGACATCATATGCTTTCATTAATAGATTCACTACAGGCTCTGTGTCAGCAAGCTCCCTGTTTATTGCAAAGATAAGAATATTTTGGTTCATCTGGGTCTTGTAATAATTTAATACAGTTGCCTGATTCTCACAATCAGAACATATCTCTTTGTCTCCAAAGAAAAATAATACTGTTACAAAATCAGAGCTGTTTGCACATGATTCCTTTAATTTTGCTGAAATGCTCCAGAAATTTATCTGTGATAAGGTGTATTCTCTCCTCAATATCTCGAATTCTGCTTTCTTAACATTGGCTTGCTGCTGATAAAGTTCAAGCCTCTCCCTGTTCTTTTCAAGCTCGATTATTGCATTGTCAAATATGAACCTGAATGCAGAGCATTGATTTGTCAATGTCTTCTCATTAATAAGCTCGTTCTGGAGTTGAAGGCTTCTTATGTTTAACCTGTTTGTCTCACTTAGTGTCTGGAAATAGTTTACTCTCTGGAGATCCATATAGAAGCCGAAAAAGAAGCCCAAAAGGAATATTGCAGCTGTTATAACAAAGGCAAAAATATATCTCTTATAATTGACTTTTCTCATATGATCCTCATTTCTTCCACTTGGCCTCTTTTCTCATCATAACATCCTTAAACACTCCAAGCCACACTACAGCAAGGAATAGGTAATAAAAGAACAGGAATAATGCAAATGAAATTGACCTTTTCCAAGTATATTTCTCTTTGTATAATCTTAATGACAACCATATCACCAGTATGCTTATAGCAAAAAATCCTATGAATGTGACTATTGATTTAAGGTCAATATCCAATAAGATCATGTTGAATGTTGAATGATTAAGGTATTCAATGATATTATAATTATAAAGCTGTAACATCTTAAATGTTGGCTTGGCAGTCTTCCAAGAAGTGTATAGTATTAGTCCTAGTATTGTTATTCCGAGTATTCCAGAGATCAAGATTATTGGCAGCTGAAAAAGCCCAAAATCACCATATTTCTTATTCAGCATCATTGACCTGTATTTTATGAGATTCTTGAAAGTCCCAAAATTCCATCTATGCCTTTGAGTGTATAGTTCTTTGATTTTTGCCGGAGCCTTGGTGTAAACAAAAGCAGTATTGCATTGTATTATCTTATAGTGCTTTTGCTGGATCCTCAAAACAATTTCCATATCTTCTGTCTTGTAAGCTTCTCTGAACCCGTTTATTTCCTTGATTATTTTTGTCCTATATACTGATAATGGACCAGGGAGTACATGTATAGAATTAACATTGGCAATCAAGCTCTTATAGAAGTGATTCACAGAATACTCAAACCATTGAACAATTTGAATTGTTGTTTTTGGCTTATAGACCTTAAGCACTGAAGATACAGCAGCAATATCATCGCTTACAAATGATGCGATAACATTTTTTAATGCATCTTTATTCGGTATTGAATCTGCATCCATTGTTGCAAAGAAGTCTGTATCAACATATTTCAATGAATGGTTCATTGCATAATATTTTCCATGATTTTTTTGAGTTAGAAGAAGCACATCAATATAAGAATGCTTGCTCTTTATATCATCAATAAATGCCTTTGCCCTTTCATATGTCTTATCCTTTGATCCATCATCAACAACAATCAATTTGATCTTATCTTTAGGATAATCCAGATTGACAACAGAATTTATGGTCTCAACAATATTATCTTCCTCATTATATGCCGGGATGACAATGCTTACAGTAGGATATTTCTTAATTCTCCTGATTTTCTGGTCTTCCGAATCCAACAAAACAAGAAGCCAGAACACTACATAATACAATGATATGAAATATACAATGTTTTGGATCACTTCAGCCCATCCTATCATTCTCTTAGTATTACCTCAAGGTTTTTAAAGCTTTTCCCAAAAACAAGCTTGACAATATTAGATTACCTTCTATTAATAAAATCCCCGAATGTCAGTGATCTTGACTGTGTCAGGTTAGGCTTAGAATTGCTCTTATCATCCTTTATCTCTTCCAGGATCTTGATCCTTAGTTCTCTCTCAAGCTTTCTTGCCAGATCAACATTTGGCTTAATGTGTTCTGATTCAATCTGATGCAGTAGGCTCTCTTTCTCATTTAATCTCTTAGCCATTTCTTCTTGTTTTAATCCAAGCTTTTCTCTTGCTCTCTTGACAATTGCACCATAGCCATTCATAAAAACAAAAACAGGCTCATTGTCCTCTATCCTTTTTTCCTTGATGACAATGTTTATCTTTTTTGATCTTGAGCTTTTCCCGAATTTAGAGCAATCTTCACATACTTTCATTAATGATCCTTCTATCTCAGAATCATACACTGCCTGTTTTGATCCGCATAATTCACATATCATCTTAAACCTGATTCTCTGACTTTTTGAGTTTTAATTTTTTAAACATGAGTATATGCATTAATTGATGGCCTGAATAAAACTCATGCTCTTTGATTATTGAAAAATATGGTGAAGCTGCCTTAATTAATAAATCTTTTGACAGGCACAATACAGATAATACTCCTGAATCCTTAAGTATGTATTCTGATTGATAAAAAAAACGGTCATAATCCTTCATTATAGCTTTTATTTCCCTATGCTTGCTGCTTCCTGGAATAAATGTAATCATCTTATCAAAATGATCCTTATCATTCTTCAAGTCCATCCAGTCAATATCTATCCTTCTGAATTCAATGAATTTTTCAACACCTGCTATCTTTGCATTTTTCTTTGCTGCTGAAGTGTTTTTCAGCAATGGATCTGCTGCAGTGATGCTTGGATTAATTCTTGACTCTTTATCCATTATCTTGAAGAAATCCTCATTGTTCAGGATATTCATTCTCACAAATGGCATGTTCTTGTTATAGAATTTATGAGACAATGATCTTGAATGCAATGCTGCCTCTATTGCTATTGTCCCTGAATTGCAGTATGGATCAAGCAAAACATCATCTTTCTTATATCCAGAAATCATTAACAAGCCAAAGGCTGTTGTTCCTTTTACTGATTGGGGGCTGTTAAATATCCTATAATCTCTTTTGCTTAAATCACCTGAAAGATCAACACCGACATAGATATTATCCTCTATAAGAATAGCATTTATTATTATTTCGGGATTTTCTAGATCAACCTTCAAGCCCTGATTTTCAAGCATTTTCCCTATTGATGAATCAATCTTATAATTGATATCATCTGAATCATGCTTATTTGAAATTATCTTGCTTTCAACCTTAAATGACTTATTTTTAATATCATTGAATAGATTACCCACAATTAAGTCCTGATCGGTATTTTCTTCAAGATTCTTAAATTTGAGTATTTGAATTAGATTAATTATTTTTATTGCAATCTGTGATGTATAGCAGTATTTGCATGCTTCAAATGATTCTGCATCAAATATTATTGCAGAATCAAGTTTTTCAATTACCTCGCATTTTATTGATTCTTTTACATCAATTGCTGCTATGTCCTCAAATCCCCTGTTTATTAATCCTAGAAATCTCATTTTTACACTAACCTTTTTGCCAGATCATAGAATTTTCTTGAAATATCGCTATATGGATAAATATGCAACAATGGTTGCTTTACATTAAAAGATTTTACTATGCTCTTGTGATGGGGTATTTTTGTGATTACCGGTATACTGAGCATTGAATTAACACTTTCTTCATGACTCTTGTTTAAAACAATCCCCAGATTAAGTATTTTATGCTTCTTTAGAAGTTTAATAGCATTCATCAAATATCTTGAGCCGTATTCAGGGCTATGAACGATTAATGCCTCATCAATATTATTCATTATTTTTTTTAGACTTTCATGATCCTTTGGAGTGTCAATAATTACATATTCATAACCAGAAAAAAGCTCCGGCAGATGAAATTGTAGCTTGTCATAATCATGCTTTGTCATTGATGGAATGATCCTTAATCCTGATGAATGCCTGAATATTGTATCAAACAAATGCGCTCTTCCTTGAAATACCTCTTCAAGATTGACTGGCTGATTAAAATCAATATGCTCAATCATGTTTATTTTGGAAAAATCTGCATCAAGAACAATTACATTTTTTTTCATCCTATGCAATGCTAATCCAAGATTTAGTGCAATTGTTGTTTTGCCCGTATTAGGCATTAATGAAATGATAGATATTATTCTAGACATTGTAAGTCCTGATTTTACAGTATTAGATAATGCCATAATTGCTATTTCTTCTTGGATTTTTTCTTAGATTTCTTCTTTAGCTGCATTAATCTTAATTTATCTTTTGGGATGACTCTTTTTGGTTTGATCTTTGGTTTTCTTTTTGTGATTCTCTTGACTTTTTTCTCGATATACTTCTTGAAATCTTTCTGTTTCTGGATTTCCTTATTTGCTTTATCTAACCTGATCCTCTCCCTTATCTCTTTATCTCTTGCTATCTCTGCATCAGCATCTTCTTTCATCTGCTTGACCTCAACCCAATAAGGATTATTGGGATTTTCCTCATCCGTAGTTCCTTCTGCTGTTTGTCCGACTAAAATACCTGATCCTAGGACATAGGTCTCTTTTCTTATGTTATCTACCAAATGGAAAAAGCTTGTTAGGAATTCATAGTATCTTGAAATGATGTTTATGTTGATTATTTCTTCTCTGCCAGCGATTATTGCCCTCATTGCAACATGTCTTCTGTATTCATTTTCTCTTGAAAAATTTGCCTTAAGCATGGCCTTAAGCAATAGATAAAGGTCTACATTATCATGGACTTCCTGCTCTTTAAATACATCTTTCAAGAGAGTGACTTTCTCTTTTGGAGTTGATGGAATACTTGAAATAAGTTTATGCTGTTCTGCATATTTGAGCAATGCATAAAACAAGAATTCATAGCAGTCAACCATCCTTACCAGAATATTGATAAGGATATCAACTGTCCTTGTGTATTTTAAGCTCACAAAAATACTATGATCAACTCTTTTTAATTCTTCTACAGCATTCTCTATTGCCTCATTCATCTTATCACCTTAATCATATTTTGAGATTATCTTTAAGATTTCTGTAATATAATGCTTTGTTTTTACATATTTTGATTTTGCATCCTCTAAAGTCAGAGTCTTGAGATTGTAGTTATTGTCAGATATTATAAATTTCTCTTTTTTTGTGAATTCAACACCTGATTTCTTATGGCTTTCAATGATTTCCTTTAGTTCTGATAGGAAATCGAGGATTTTTGGATCAAAACTGTATTTTGTTATGATTTTGCGCCTGAATATATCAAGCTTTTGATCATGCTTAATGTCATGAAAGCTCTGCTCAAAATCAATTATTGCATCAATAGCATGCTGCAGAGCTTGAAGCAAGTTTTCAATAACTGAAACCAAGAGCTTTGGATCCTTGACAATAGTGTATGTTGTGCTTAAAAGATGGTCAGCTATATTTAATCTGTTCAGGGCTCGGGCTTTAAGTTCAGGATAAGGCATTTTTCCAACTAACAAGGGTTGAATATGAAGCAGGCTATATAAATATTTTGCTGTGTGGGCTCTCCAGAAACCCTCCTCCGATAAATTTTGATTCTTCCTTTCTTTTTAGAGGCGGAATTATTTTTATTGCTTGCAATAAAAAAAGTATAGAGGTAAACCTACGTGCAGCATAAAATATTAGGCGAAATAACACCTCTTTGTTTTGATTTCTCCAATTCATTGCAAGTGTTGAATCACCCCATCTTCTTTTAACAACAGAATTTACTGTCTCGTTTTTGTTTCTCATAAAATATTTTTTTCTAGAATATCTTCTTTTCATCTGTTTTCTATACTTCCCACTTGTTCTATGAATCGGAACATCTTTATTTCTTGCAGGAATAATGGACAATGCTTCCATTACTTCACGAATGAACTCGTGAACTTTCTCATCATCATATCCTTTATCGAGACAAACAATTTTTACTGATTTTCCAAGTTTCATTACCTTTTTTGCTACTGGTGCGAACTTTTTTGCATCTCCTCCAGGAGTTCTTGTTATCAGAACTCCTAGCGGCATTTGTGTTCGTAGCTCAACCATTATTTGTACATACAAATATTTTTTGCGTTTGCGTTTTGTTTTTGGTCTGCCTCGTTTACGTTTCTTGTTTGTGCGTTGAACATATTCTACACGAAAAGTGTAATATGAGCTTGCTTTTCTTGCTTTAAATCCTGTGCCATCTTGGCCAAGAAATAATTTTTTTATTCCTGTTCGTGCTGTTGTTTGCAACAGCACAAGTTCTAAAACGCTTTGCTTAATTCTGTTTGCAAACTTGTTTATTGCATCAGGATGAGGTATTGATTTCAATTGCAAAAACTCAACAATGTGAGGTAGTTCGATTAATTCTTCGTCAATAAACGCATCATATCCTACTCCTGTTTTTTGCTTTAAACAAAGCAAAACCATAAATTGATAGTTGTCATAAAGCTTATTTGAGTATTTTGATGAATACTTTTTTATACCAGAACGTTTACAAAGCTCTATGATACGACGGCAAATCTGTATCAACGGGGTTTCGTGCATAGGAGTTCCTCCTATCACCCCCATTTTACATATTGACGTAATTCTCTGCCTCGATAAACCAAAATAGACTTTAGAATTAATAAAACTTATCTCTCAGAGGGTTTCGGCAAAACCGTTTTTTAGATGTGTTTAGCACTTAGTCAACAATAATGCAAATAAAATATATTTAGTAAATTTAATAAATCACATAAAATAATCATAATCATGCCTGAATATAATGATGAGATTAAAGAACTTGAGGACAAGATTGCTAAGACTAAGTACAATAAAAGCACTCAGCATGCTGTTGGCTTGATGAAAGCCAAGCTTGCTAAACTTAAGGAGAGAAAAGAATCCAGAGGATCTGGAGGGAAAAAACCAGAAGGTTATGATGTTAGGAAGAGCGGTGATGGGACTGTAATCATAATAGGATTTCCATCTGTTGGTAAGTCAACTCTTCTTAATGATTTGACAAATGCTGAGTCAAAGACAGCTGCTTATGCATTCACAACACTTACTGTTGTTCCAGGAACAATGGTATATAACGATGCAAAGATCCAGGTTCTTGATGTTCCTGGAATTGTCAGAGGAGCTGCTGCAGGAACAGGAAGAGGAAAAGAGGTCTTGAGTGTAATGAGAAGTGCTGATCTTGCATTATTGTTGATTGATGTCAACCAGCCTGAACATCATAATGCATTATTGAAAGAGATCTATGATTCAAACATCAGACTTAATAAGCAAAAGCCTGATGTAAAAATTGTCAAGACAATGACAGGTGGCTTGAAGGTTGCATCTACAGTCAAGCTTGCTAAGATTGATTTTGAGACAGTGAAGATTGTATTGAAGGAATTCAAAATAATAAATGCAGATGTTGTGATAAGAAGCAATATTGATGTCGATGAATTGATTGATGTTGTTGAAGGCAATAAAAAATATATCCCTGCATTGACAATAATAAATAAGATAGACTTAGCAAATGAGCATCAGGTTGAAAGAGTTGTTAGATCATTAAAAGCAGATCTTGCAATATCAGCTAAGGATAAGATATATATTGAGAGATTAAAAGAATTGATTTTCGAGAAATTGGATTTGATAAGGATTTACTTAAAAGAGCCTGGAAAAGAGGCTGATATGAAAGTCCCATTGATAATATTCAGAGGAGCAAAAGTCCAGGACATATGCAACAAGCTTCATAAGGATTTTGTTGCAAAATTCAAGTTCTGCAGGATCTGGGGCAAATCATCAAAGTTTCCAGGACAGAGATTGATGCTAGAACACACATTGTTAGATAAGGATGTGTTAGAGATACATCTACGGTAGAAGATAAATATAATAATATTGTAGAATTAAATATTGAATCTATACTTGCTTGCTTCCTTATCATTGATTTTTATTGCATTCAATCCATTAGGGGATTTATAAAACTTCGATAGGCCATTTTTCGAATGTAGTCTTCTATAAACTGTTTTGAATAAGTCATCTTCAATCATATCTAAATTTTCTTCTCCTAAAATCCAATCTATTCCTTTTTTTTCATAATCTCTAAGATTGATTATTGCACTGTGTCCTCTTAAAGTCATTCTAGCATCCTTCGGGTTTCCTGCAGCAAATATATCCATATATTCGGTATAAACATAATAATAAGAATCAATCAAATCATCAAAGGTATTATATGCTGGCATTCTTCCCCAAAGCATTGGATCTCTAGAGATTGCCAGACTACCATATCTTCCAGTATATTTGTCTTTAAACACATAAATATTGTGAGGCATATCTATCGAAAAAATATCAAGATTAACAAATAACGGTAGATATCCGTGAGCTTTCATGACAGCTGCAGAAAAAAAAACTGCCTCCAAGCAATGAGCCTTCTTGTCTCTCAGAACTCTTCTAAAAGATCTATTGGTTTGCTGTTCTTGTGGCATATCATCCTGCTTTTCATATTTTATCTGCGTCTGCAGATATTCATGAATCTTTCTCGGTGTATCAAGCGTTGCTATTACTTTTTTTTCTTCTGGTGTAAAACTGATATTCTCTGTTTGATTCATAGTTATGGAATTCATAAATTGTTTATAAATTTTTCAGAAACTATATAAACAATCACTTCCAGAGAAATATAAGGTGATATGATGGAGATCTGCCCAAAATGCAAGACAGAGATGAAGAAAGGGATCAAGTTGAATTCTGGCAATACAACATTTCAGGAATTTGTATGTCCTCATTGCAGTTTCAAGACAAGCAAAGCAATAGGAGTGAATAAATAATGTCAAAGACAATAAAGATTGATTTTGAGAAGATGTACAATGATACTATTAATTATTTCTCTCACTTATCCAGCGATATGATATTTGCCTGGGCAGCGGTCGGTATTGGATTGATCCTGATTATTGTCGGATTAGTTGTGATGTGAATTAAAAATCGTATTTTTCTGGCATCATTTATAAATATTCATTTTTAAAGCGGCTATAACTGTCGAGTGAAAAGGAAAAGCTTAAATAGTTATCAGAATTCACATTCTTATCGAGTTTAGGGGGTAAGTAAAATGGGTCAACAAGAAGTCTATGATTTTTTATGCAAGAACAAAGGCAAATGGTTCACTTCAAGAGAGATTTCTGAGAAATTAAAAGTATCAATAGGATCTGTAACAATGTCCTTGAAGAAGCTTCGTAAAACAAACATCATAAAATACAAGAATACAGGCAAAAGGAATACGTTCATGTATAAAGTTGATAAGCGATAGATCAGAAACTTTTTTCTATTGAAAGATCTATAGAAGAAAATCGGGTTTTTTTATTTTTTAGTATGAATTCTATTGATAAATATAATGATACTTTTTCAGTTAAATCTATTGATGATGTTGATCCAATAACCTGAGTTTTATCTTTTAACCATACAGGAAGATAATACAATTCACTGTATGCAAAATCAGGTGTAGGGATTTGAACATATAATCCTAGTCCTATTTCTTTTGTCCATTCTTTGTCACGCTCGACTATTAAATCCATTACAGGGCCTATCTCTGTAGGAATATTTTCAGATAGATAATTTGAAAGATCCTTTGATATTAATGAACTCAAATAATGCATATCATTGTATGTCTCAAAATAATTGTATGAATAAATACCCTCTGCCAATTCGCCTGAGAAATATCTCATATATACTTGATTGAATTGTTGAGCTAATACTGTTGATGTTAATCCGCACCATATGAGCAAAGTTTTTATCATTCTTCAGAGAATACAGATTGTTTTATAAATTTATTGACAACATTTTTAAATTATCATTTTATCTCTATGTCTATGGTTAAAATAATCTTTCCAGACGGCTCACATGAAGAATGGAATGAATGCACAGCAATGCAGATTGCAGAGAAGATCTCTCCTCACCTAGCTAAAGAGGCTGTTGCTGCCAAAGTCAATGGGAATGTTGTTGATCTTTCATTCAAGATAAATCAGGATTCTCAGATTCAGATTCTAACAGGGAAGGATCCTGAAGGATTAGACACAATAAGGCATTCATCTGCTCATTTATTGGCTCAGGCTCTTTTAAGGTTATATCCTGGAACTAAATTAACTATTGGCCCTGTTGTTGAGAATGGATTCTATTATGATGTTGATTCTGATAGGAATTTCACTCCTGAAGACTTAAGAGTTATAGAACAGGAGATGGAAAAGATAGTAAAAGAGGATTTAGAAGTTTTCAGGAAAGAATTGACTAAAAGAGAGGCATTGAAATTATTTGCAACAAATGAATACAAAATAGAAATGATAAATGAAATGCCTGATACTGAATTGATAACTGCCTATCAGCAAGGAGAATTCATTGACTTATGCAGAGGTCCTCATGTTCCAAGCACTTCAAAATTAAAAGCATGGAAATTAACAAAAGTTGCCGGAGCATATTGGAGAGCAGATGCAAAAAACAAGCAACTGCAAAGAATTTATGGTGTTGCATTCAATGATAAAAAAGAATTAGATGCATACCTAAAGATGATGGAAGAAGCAGAGAAAAGAGACCATAGAAAGATAGGAAGAGAACTAGATTTGTTTGAAATAAGAGAGGAGATAGGTCCTGGACTGATTATCTGGCTTCCTAAAGGAAATATTGTAAAAGAAGAATTAGAGAATTGGGCTAAAGAGACAGAAAAACAATGGGGATATCAAAGAGTCACAACACCATTAATAACAAAAGAAGGATTGTTCTATACAAGCGAGCATTTGCCTCATTATACTGAAAGCATGTTCTCTCCAATGACTATTGAAAATGAGAAATATTACATAAAGCCAATGAATTGTCCTTTTCATCACATGGTTTTCAAATCAAGACCAAGAAGTTATAGAGAGCTTCCATTAAGACTTGCAGAGTATGGATGGTGCCATAGATATGAACCTTCCGGAACACTATTTGGAATGATGAGAGTTAGAGGAATGCAGATGAATGATGCACACATTTATTGTGCAAAAGAGCAAGCTGTAGAAGAATTCATTAGCGTAATAAGACTTCATGAATATTATTATAAGATTCTTGGAATAACAGAGTACTGGATGGAATTGTCATTAAGAGATCCGAAAGGTGATAAATATCATGGTAATGAAGAGATGTGGATAGAAGCAGAAGAATTAATGAAAGAGGCAATGGAGAAATCAGGAGTAAAATACAAGGTATTGATTGGAGGAGCTGCATTCTATGGCCCAAAGATTGATTTCCAGATAAAAAGCGCTATTGGTAAAGAATTCACAGCTTCAACCAATCAGATTGATTTATTCATGCCGGGAAAATTCGACCTGAAATTCACAGGACAGGATGGAAAAGAACATACTCCCGTAATCTTGCATAGAGCTCCTTTAGGTACTCATGAAAGATTCATCGGATTCCTCTTAGAGCATTTCGCCGGTAGGTTCCCATTATGGCTTGCTCCTGTGCAGATCATTCTGTTGCCTATTGCTGACAGGCATCTCGAGTATTCACAAAACCTTAAGAAGGAATTTGAATCTCAAGGATTAAGAGTTGAGGTTGATGAAAGGACTGAGAGTGCAGGGAAAAAGGTCAGGGATGCTCAAGTGAAAAAGATTCCACTGATGATAACTCTAGGTGATAAAGAGATTGAGAATAAAACATTGGCAGTAAGGACTTTAGACGGCAAGGTAAAGTTTGGTGTTGATAAGCAGGAATTCTTGAACAATGTAAAAGAAAATATGAAATCCAAGACTATTTTATTCAACATGTCAAGAACCACCGGTCAAAGACCGGTGGCATGATTGCTAGCAATCATGCTTGTTCTTGATCACGATCAGAAATACCAGTCCATGTATATCAGAAGGATAAGCATGACTTTTCCACTCATCATAGATGAGTGGTATTTCTGACGTATAAAAAAAATAAAAATGTGGTTGCATATGTGGGGGATGATGCAGACCACAAATAAAGGCTTCTCACAACGTATATATACTTTGTTCATGTCTGCTATTGAGATCAATTCTGTATAATTCCGAAATTAGTTCTCACTTCTGGAGTATATAGATCGTTTATATAATTTATAAAGAGGACACGTCACACACAGTAAGATCTGTTTGTGAACTAATTATGATATTATCGACTTCTCTTTCAGTCGGTAAGAGCGTATAACTCCGAAATTAGTTCACAAGTACGAAATTAGTTCACAGATTTTCTTTGTATACTTCTTCAGGCGTGTTATAGTCGAGCGCATGATGAATGCGCTCATTATTATACCATTTTACAAAGTCTTGAAGCGACTCTTCTGGATGTCGCTTCTTACGTTTTTTTAAGGTGTCAAACCATTTCTCCATCTTGCCATTAGTCTGTGGATGATTACGTCTAGAAGTCCAAAATTCTATGCCTAACTCTTCAAGCTCTTTTTCAAATTCAGAAATGCCTTTCTTTCCTGTCTTGTCATGCTTATTAGCATAGAATTGTGATCCTTTATCGCTAAGAATTATTACTGGACATACTCCGTTGTCCAGTATTGCTTGATATAATACAAATTTAGCATTATCAGCGATTGCATTATTAAACTCTCCGGCAGCCATAATCTTTCTGCTTCTATCGTCAATAAAAGCACAATAAAGCTTCCCTTTGTATGTTGTCCAATCAACATGCCACAAATAATTGCTAATCGGCCACTGATAACGAACATATGTGCGTTGTCCCCTGCGCTTAACGCAGGGTTCAGTCAATCCTCGCTGGTCAAGGATTTTTTGTATTTGACGTTGAGATACTATAAATCCTTCTCGTTTAAGCACGAAATGTAGTTTTTCTGCACCATAATCATCACGTTTTCTGATATCAATGACTTTTTTAACAAACGATTGATTCAATGGCAAAGAAGGCCTGCCTGCCTTCTTTGCATTATATGCTGAAATACCCTCTCGCTTAAAATTATTTGAGAGTTTGTAGACCATACGTCGACTGATGCGTTGAATCTTTGCAATAATCGTAGCACTTCGTCCAGCACGAAATTGTTGAATAATCCACTTACGTTTCTTTTCGGTTAATTTTTCCATAAAGTATCACCGAAAAGAAGAAAAACATCAAAAAATTAAAAGTGTGAACTAATTACGTACTTGAACATATTGAGATCAATTCCATAAAGTTTAAAAACCTTAAAACCTACCAGTAGCAAATGACACACATATTTTTATATCCTGCATGGTTCTTTACATACAGCATAATTTTGGAAATAGCATTTGCATTGATTACACTTATGATAGCAATTTATGCATTTAGAATATTCAAACTAACAGACAATGAGCAGACAAAGAATTTCGGTATAGCATTTGTGTTCATATGTGGCGCATACATTATTCAGGCAATAACAAATATTTTAATATTTTCAAAGTTCGATGATGATGTTTCAGTGATGGTCAATCTTAATAATGTTTTCCTGATTAATCTTTTTGGGCTTTATGCGCACGCGTTGTTCTATGCCATAGGACTCATACTCTTGTTATATGTAACATTAAAAACAGATAACTGGAGAATATTTATATTGTTGCTAGCAATGGTTTGTATAACCATATTTTTCAGCACTCATAAACTGTTCATGTTTTATGTTCTTTGCTCATTGATATTGTTTTTCATAGTGATATATTATTTCTTACATTATATAAATCATAAAAAAGCAAATAATCTTGTTGTGTTGATTGGATTATTGCTTCTTTTCATCGGAACATTATATTTTGTTTTTGCAACAAATGCAGAGATATATTATCTTATAGGTTACCTGTTTGCAATGGCTGCATATCTGCTGCTGCTGATAAACCTTATTATAATACTTAAACATGGCAAAAAAAAGAGATAGGTTACAAATTATCTATGATATCCTTAAGGCTATCCACGACAAAAACAATCGCATTAGGCCTACACATATTCTTTACAAGTCGAACCTTAGCCATCAGATGATGGAAGAGTACTTAAGGGAATTGATTGCAAAAAGCTTCATCATAGAGAATAAGATAAATGACAACAAGACATATTCATTGACTCAGAAAGGGTTTGATTATGTAAATAAATACAAGCTCATATCTGAATTTACAGACAGTTTTGGGCTAGAACAATAAAAAAAATTGCACATAAATTAAAATTCTTCTTTCTCTATCTCTTCTTCCTCTTCTTCAGTGTCCTCTTCAAAGCCTTCCATAAAAGCTTCCTCTGCATCATTTATCTCATCATTATCTCTAAGCTCTTCTGGTTTGTCTTCAAAGTCGTCTGTTGGAGCATCCTCTTCAAATTCTTCTTTAGCCATGCTGAAAAACTGAAGCAACTTATTTATAAAGGTTTTTGTTTTTACGGGGTTGTCGGAAAAAAGGATTTAGAAATACGTCGAGGATTACAAAAACACAAACTTTTTATGAATGAGAGGATAGGCTTCATTGACTTAAATGTCGAAAACAAAGAAAAATCAATGCACTAATCCTGCATTGATTTTTCTCTAAATTAAGAAGTGACAACTAATTCTCGGAGATACTGTTTTACCTTGCAATGACTCTCTGGATATAATCTAGATATTCATGGAATATATGTGCAGAACCAGAGATCGTGGTAATAGTGCCTATCTCAATGTTGAGGATGTTTGCAACATGTTTTTGGAGAACAACTAATTGGTAAATATTACCTGGCCAACCAATGAAAAAATCATTGCTTCTGATAAAACATGCCAGATTCAGTCGATTTTCTATAATTTTAAAATGTAATTGCATCAGGCTGGGAATGTTTCTCGACAATAATTTAGAATCAGAGAAGGCATCATAGAGACTTATAACAGCTCTCCTGCTCGAAGGATCTTTCTTGAGCAATGGAACAATAAAATCATTAATCTGATCTAACCCGTGGTAATTGAATATCCTTGAGCCATAATTATACTCATAACCTATGCTTTCTTCCTTGTTAAGTATTATTGCTGATAACTCCTCTTTGGACGGATATATCCATTCGAATTGTTGCATTATGTCGATTGGCTTTTCATAATCCTGTTCAGGATCCTGAATCACTAATACAAAATTCATTAGCTCTCTGCATAATCTTGCATCCTTATCCTCAAAATCTACCCCGTTATCAAGGATGAATTTAAGGGATTTCTTCCATGCATCAATTGTTGTTTTGGTAATGATTTCCATTTTAAAAATAATTAGTGAGTTTAATGACTCCCTTTATAGAGCTAAAATCATATGTGAAAAAAGGTATCTTGTATGTATTGAACATCAATGCTGTCTCTCTAACGATATCTTCAGGCTTGAAATCTTGTGTTCTGAAGATTCTCAGCCTGTCACAACCGTCATAAATCTCAAATATCTTTTCTCTTGTTAATATGAATTCTTTTATTTCATTTTCAGAGTAATCCTCAATCTTTCTGATGTTTGTTTTCTTATATTCTCTTTCTCCCATGAATTTAGGTTCAAAATTTTTGAATGCAGAGCTTAGTGTGATCTTGAATCTCATAGGTATACCGCAGCTCTTATAGATTGTTTCCTCTGAAATGCAGAAGTTCTCCATTACTTCCTTGCTGCTTTTTATTAGTTCAAGAAGATTGCTGTTTTGCATAATATCCTTATACCAATCATAGTTCCATAGTCTTATGTAATTCCTGCTAAACTTGAAAAAATCCTGAGTGTAAGGAGCATTGAGCACATTTATATTTCTAAAATATTCATTGCTTTTGCGTTTTTGTATCGCATTGGCAGAAAGCAGAACTTTAGCAGCCGAAATCACTGCCTGCCTAAAATCAGAGTCAGTCCTGAAATTATCAAAAAACTTGTTGATATTGATTGCGATGCTTGAATGGCTTACGGATAAGGCCTTGATTTTTCCTTGAAAGCTTTTTTGATAAAGCTTCCAGCTCTCTTCATCAAGGCTATAGATCCCTGCACGACCCTTAAACATCGGGCTTGGTGACAAGTCCCTATTTAATATATTGAACTTTATTTTTGACCTTGATAATGATCCGATAATATTTTTCAACAATTCAGAATTCTTATTAACGCTTTTGCTGTTCATACTAAAGATTATATTGATCTTGCTAGGATTAATCCTACAATAATTATCTATGAATGCCATAAGGTTTCTTGAATCAATATCTTGTAGATCAATCAAGATAGAGATTGTCTTGTCAAGATCAACAACATCTGTGTTAAGCTTCTCAATCAAGTCTTGGTCTATGTCAAGCACTTCTTGAAAGTCATTTACACAAATCACGTCATTCACATTCTTCAGAATATCCCTGATTGTAAGATTGAGCTTATGTTTTATCAAAGGAGCTTCAAGCATTATCGCATTTAATCTATTGACAAATGAGTCTTCTTCAAATTTTTTCATTATGCCTAGTTTCTCAAATTTTTCGATATAATTAGAAGGAGTTGCAGGTTTGGTTATGACAATCTTTTTATATCCTTTTTCAAGTGTTATTTCTCCTTCATCTAAAGCTAGAATAAATGATTTTTCACCTTTTTCCTTGATCCTTGCAATGCTTAATATCTTGTCTTCAACAAATTTGTTCAGATAATAAAGGAGCTTTCTGTGAAGCTTGAATTTAAGGTTTTTTGCTTGTTGAATAGTGTGTTTATCATTTGTATCTAGCATAGATTTTATCTTCAAAGATTCTTCCTTGAATACTGTCTCTGCTAATTCAGATGTATCATGCTCTTTGCCAGGACCGGCCTTGAATACTTTAAGGATCTCTTGCTCAATATCTTGCATGATTCTGTTCAGGAAAGATAGTATTTAAATGTTATGTTGATTACATTGCCAGCTAGCGAACCTTAATGATTCAATAACAAATACAATCAACTCGATAAACAATCAATTCAAAATGCTATGTGAGCCTGGCAATGTCAAATAATAATTGAAAAACTTAAATCGCATACTTTAAAAACACTTCTTGTTTTCTAGGACTATGCCAGATCAAGAATATACCTATGAGCTGAAGATCAGCAAGGACAGGATTGCTGTGCTCATTGGAACTAAGGGAGAGACTAAGAAGGATATTGAGAAAGCGACAGGTTGCTCAATTAATGTAGATAGCAAAGAGGGTGATGTCATCATTTCTGGCAAAGATGCTGTGATGCTGTTTGCATTAAGAGAAGTCATCAAGGCAATAGCTCGCGGATTTAATCCCGATATTGCAAAACAATTGCTTAAGCAGGATAATTTGCTTGAGGTGATCTCATTGAATGATTATTCCAGAGAGAAAAACCATCAGCAAAGGCTTAAAGGAAGAGTTATTGGAATGGATGGCAAGGCAAGAAACACTATAGAAGATCTGACAGAATGCTACATTTCTGTTTATGGAAAGACTATCTCGATCATTGGCAAGATAGAGATGGTGAGCATATGCAAAAGAGCTATTGAAACATTACTTGCTGGAAGCCCTCATTCTAATGTCTATAAATGGCTTGAAAGACAAAGAAGGCTAATGAGAAAAAAAGCATTTGATCCGGAAGGATTCTGAATATTGTTTCCTATTCTAAGAAATGCTCATATCAGAATAATAACCACTATTAAAGAATAACAAAATCAAAATATTTATAAACACGCACATTATACTAAAAAAATGGAACAAAAACAAGCAAAACCAGGACGAGCACTTAAAAAAGTTAGTGAACACTTTTTGGGATATTATGATGCTATACGCAATATGGATGATTATAATGATGCAAGAGCCTTCATTAAAACACTTCTCTGGCCGTATATTATCCCAACAATGATTAGAAGAGATTCAGAACAACAGGCTATAAATGACAAAAAAGCAGTAAGTGAATTTATGGATTCTATGAGATCGTATACTATTGAATCAGTAATTAATAATAATAAACCCCGTACACAAAAAAAACCTCCGGAAAGGTATGATACAGAAACTTTCGGGCACAATTTTGGTTTGAGTGTTCACGCGATTTCCTTATATCAATATTTTCGTTATCCAGAATACTTAATAATCCCATTTGCAACTAATATCATAAGCGGAATATATGAAACATTCAGGGAGGCAAACATCCTCTTAAGAAATGCCAAAAACAAGCATAGCAAGGATATTTCTGATAAATTTATGTCAGAATAATCAATATATTTGCTGTATTTCTAGATATTTTCGATTATTTCATAGAAATATTTATTAATCACTTGTTTTCTCAGTCTATTGATGGCTAAGGCTAATAAGGATTCATCGAATGAAAGGCTCACTGCTGAGGATCTTGCAAAGAAGCAGAGAGAGATCTCTGTAGCTGAATTCTTTGAGAAGAACAGGCATTTATTAGGATTTGACAATACAAGAAAAGCTCTTCTTACAGCTATTAAAGAGGCTGTTGATAATTCTTTAGATGCATGCGAGGAAAGCAAGATCCTTCCTGAGATTTCTGTGGAAATAATTGAGATGTCAGAGAGCAGGTTTAGAATAATTATCGAAGATAATGGACCTGGAATTGTTAAAGAGCAGATACCTAAAATATTTGCAAAATTATTGTATGGATCTAAGTTCCATAGATTAAAACAGCAAAGAGGCCAACAGGGCATCGGAATTTCTGCTGCAGTAATGTATGCTCAATTAACAACAGGCAGGCCTACTAAGATTATATCAAAAACAGATCCTAAAAAGCAGGCTCATTATATGGAGCTGCATCTGAATACTCAAACGAATAATCCTGAAATAATGGTTGATGAGATCAAGGAATGGAAAAAGGATCATGGAACAAGGATTGAGATGGACTTGGAAGGGAGTTATCTTAAAGGCAATCAGTCTGTTGATGAATACTTAAGACAGACAGCAATTATTAATCCTCATGCAACTATTATCTATACTAATCCTAAAGCAGAACAATTCATTTATGCAAGGGCAACAGAAGCTCTTCCTAAAGAGCCTCTAGAGATCAAACCTCATCCTTATGGATTAGAGCTTGGAATTCTTGCAAAGATGTTGAAAAACACTGAATCAAGGACGTTGCAGAGTTTTTTGATTAATGATCTTTCAAGAGTTGGCAGCGGAACTGCTAAAGAGATCTGCGATAATGCTTTGATATATCCTAAGAAAAAGCCTCAGGATATGTCAATGCAGGATGCTGAAAAACTGATCAATGCAATCAAGAATACTAAGATCATGGCTCCTACTACTGATTGTTTAAGCCCAATTGGAGAAGAGTTTCTTGAGAAAAGCCTTAAGAAAGAGATCAATGCAGAATTCTATTGCGCAATAACAAGGCCAATATTTGTTTATAGGGGAAATCCTTTCCAGATCGAAGTCGGATTGGCTTATGGTGGAAATCAACCTAAGGAAGAATCTGTTTCATTATTGAGATTTGCAAACAGAGTGCCTTTACTTTATCAACAAGGTGCTTGTGCAATAACAAAATCTATTGTTACAACAAACTGGAAAGCTTATGGATTGCAGCAGTCAAATAATTCAATGCCTTCAGGACCATTAACAATCATTGTTCATATGTCTTCTGTCTGGGTTCCGTTTACTTCAGAATCAAAAGAAGCTCTTGCACATTATCCAGAGATCATTAAAGAGATTAAACTTGCATTGCAGGAAGCTGGAAGAAAACTCCAGACATATGTGCATAAGAAATACAAAGTACAGAATCAGCTTGAGAGAGCTAATCTCTTTGAAAAATATATGCCAGAGGTTGCAGATTCATTATCAAGATTGACAGGAGATAATAAAGAGCTATTATTAAAAAAATTACAGGACATGATCAAGAAAGATGAGATACAAAGAGAGATTCATGATTTGGAATCATTAAAAGGAGAGGATGATGAAAGGACTAAAAAGCAGGATGATGAGGAAGTAGAGGAATAATATGTCAGCAAAAAAAACAGATGATAAGCAAGCAAAATTGAATGTCAATGAACAAAGTGATGCTAAAAAGGAACTTATAGAATTAGGAAAATCAATTGTTCAAGATATCAATAAAGCCAATAATCCTAAAATTGAATTATCAGTCAGAGGATTGAGCAATGTTGTTTATGATAAGCAATCAAAGACATTGCAGCTAGGAGATAAGACTGCCCAAAGATTTTTCTTTAATGCGGGTCATTCAAAGAAATTCCTCCAGACAATCGAGGTTGCAGCTATATGCAAGAATCTTTTGGATGTTAATAAGCATGCTAGCCTTAGAGATGTTTTTTATATGGCAAAAAGGACTATTCCAAATACTAAGATAAATGTTGTTGATGACCAGAAAGAATCAGACAAGTCTATTGAGGATCTAGAGATTATTACAGGTTTCTCAAGAGAGAATTTGAATGTCAATGCAAACAAGATGGGTAGTGTTGCAGGAAAGGTTGTAATTGAAGACTCTGGGGATACAATTGATTGGTCAAAGTTAGGATCAGGAGGATGGAGTATTCCATCTAATGTTGAAAATATAAAATTCAAAAAAGTAGATGCAAAATACGTTATCTATATGGAAAAAGCAGCTGTCTGGGAAAGATTGCATGAAGACAGGTTCTGGGAAAAACAGAACTGCATAATCATGTCCTCTCAAGGCCAGACAACAAGAGGCATAAGAAGATTATTGCAGAGACTAAGCACAGAACATAATCTTCCTATACTGGTGCTGACTGATTTTGACTCCTGGGGACATTATATCTATTCTGTAATGAAATTCGGATCAATCAGTCTAGCGCACATGGCTGATGAGATGTCTATTCCCAGTGCTAAATTCTTAGGGATAAGAGCGCACGATATTGAAAAATATGGATTGCAGAAACATTTCATTAAATTGAATGATCAAGACATATCAAGATTGAAGCAGATTTCTGAGTATGATTGGTTCAAGAACAGCAAAGAATGGCAAGCTGAGTTCAAGAAGATGAAACAATTTGGCCATAAAGCAGAGATCCAAGCCTTATCTGCTCGAGGAATATCTTTTATTTCTGAGACATATCTGCCTGAAAAAATTAAGAATAAGGATTGGATAGAATAAACACACTGGACGCACAGGACAGATACGCGAAGCATATTTAAGTCGGCGAAGATTTCTTTAGAAAAAAGAGAACACGCAAATCACCTTATGTTTTCACAATATTTATAAATACTGGTTCACTTTTGTTCCATATGGTTCAAAAATGGTACAGCGTAGAATATGAACTTATTTCGAGTTTGATTAAACAGGAAAATCATGTGCGTGCATTAGCAACTAAATTAAATAAACCTCATTCGACAGTTTTAAGAAAGCTTCACGAACTTTCAGAATTAGGGGTTGTTGATTATAAGATTGAAGGAAAAAATAACGTATATTTTATCAAAGATAATCTTATAGCAAGGAGAATGGTGATAAACTCAGAGAATTATAAACTCATAAAAATACTCACTAAACACTCTTGGGTATCACCGTTGTTCAAACAAATACTTGAGGAATGCAAATGTTCATTGATAATATTGTTTGGAAGCTATGCAAAAGGACTCGCGACAGAAAATAGCGATATAGATATTTTTATTGAAACATCTGATATTAAGATAAAAAGACATATAGAACAACTTCATCATAAACTTAGTGTGAAAATCGGAAAATTCAATAAAGATGACTTGTTGATTAAGGAGATAATAAAAAATCATATTATTATAAGAGGCATAGAGGAATATTATGAAAAAAACAGGATTTCCTAAATAAACTAAAAGGAAAAGGAAAAATTCAAGAAGTAGAGTCTTCAGACGAATTGTGCGAAGCATATATCAAGAAATCGTCAGATTATATGAAAATGTCCAAATTAGTATACATAAACAAATTCTATGAAGGAAGTGTAATAAATGCATACTATTCAATGTACTACACATCACTCGCTTTGCTGTTTAAGTGCGGTATAAAGTCAGAAAACCACGGCGGAACAATACTCTTGCTTAAAAGATTGTTTAATATAGATATTAAAATAATATCTCAAGCAAAAAAGGACAGAATTGACAGTCAATATTACACTCGAGATAATGTCGGAATAGAAGTCAATGAGAAAATCGCTTCACAAGCGATGAAAGATGCCGAAACTTATTGCAATGAGATTAAAGTAATAATAGAAAGATTGACCAACACCCAAATAGGAAAAGTCAGAAAAGAGTTTGAGGAAATATGAATCCAAATACCATTCCAAAAATCGTCAAGAATCTCTATAGAAAATATCCCAAATTTCCAGATGGAAGGATAGATTATTCTGACAAGAAAACTTGCGCAGTATTGACTATATTTGTCGAATTCAATGGAAAGATTCTCTTGATGCAAAGATCAGATAAAGTCAGTACATATAAAGGCAAATGGATGACTCTTGCTGGCTATTATGATGAATTAGTGCCTATAAAGAAAAAGATCCTTGAGGAATTGAGAGAGGAGTTGAATATTGGTGAAAGCAATGTGAAGACATTGACTGTCAACAAGCCTCATAAAGTAACTGATAGGGATATCAATAAGGAATGGATAATATTCACCAGCAGAATAATACTGGGGAAATCCTCTAAGATTAAATTGGATTGGGAGCATACAGAATACAAATGGGTTAAACCACAAGAGATATTGAATATGAATATTGTACCTTCTCTTATTGTTTCATTGAGGATAGTATACAAAGATTAATAAATAATAATAAAAAATATTAAAAATGGTTTGGTTAAAAGCAGAATTGCATACACACTCAGATGATGATCCTAAGGATAAATTACCTTATTCTATTTATGATCTAATCGATAAAGCAAAGTCCCTTAATTATGATATTCTTGCAATAACACTCCATGAAAAAGTCTTGGAAGGAAAAAGATTTGAATCAGCTTATAAATATGCGAGATCCAAACAAATTCTTATAATCCCTGGCTGTGAAGCGAATATTGAAGGCAAAGATGTATTGATGTATAATATTACAGAGAAAGAAAGAAAAGAAATAAAGACCTTCAATGATCTAAGGAATATGAAAAGTCATTGGGATAAAAAAAGGAGAAACGTGCTGATAATTGCTGCTCACCCATACTTCTCAATCCTTCAGAAGGCATCCCTAGGAAAAAAATTATGTGAGAACATTGGTTTATTTGACGCTATTGAATATCATTATTTCTACTTGGAATTTCTCAACCTAAATAGAAAATCAATTACTGCATCCAGGAAATATCGTAAAGGTCTGGTTGGTAATTGCGACGTACATTACTTAGACAATCTAGGGACAACATTTACGCTAATCAATTCTCAAAAGAACATAGATAGTGTTATCAAGGCTATAAAATCAAGAAAAATTATGCTAAGGACTCAGCCAATAAGCATCACTAAATTCCTTTTGACTGCAATAAGATATTTATTATTTCATGATTATACAAAAATTTTTAAATAACAATTATTCATAATGATTATGTTCAAGTTTGAAGGTGAGAATGATCATAATATTCTTGTAGCCAAGTACGAGATAGAGAATGAAGAAACATTCCATATGAAGAATCTCTATAAGCTGATACATGATTGGTTGTTAGAAGAAGGCTTTAAGGATATTTTCGAAGATACTGAAAATCCAGAAATATTCTATCTGGAAAAAATCTACGGTACAGGAAATAAGGAGCATAGGATATGGTGGCGAGTTATTAAGACACCGTTCAGATCACAATATTACAGGTATTATTTAAGGATAAATTTCCTGACTCTGAATATGAAATCTATAGAGGTCATGCATCAAGGCCATAAGATGAAAACAGACAGAGGAGATTGCATAATCAATATTGAGGCATTCCTGCAACTGGACTATAATAGGAGATGGAGAGGCAATGATCCTAAAAAAAGGCCTTTCTTAATGAGATTTGACAGATTATTCAGGAACAGGATCTATAAGGCACAAATTGAAGCTTACAAGATTGATCTCTATAAGACCGCTTATAGGCTGCAAAATATTATCAAGCAATACTTGAAACTAAAGACTCTGTATGAGATGCCTAAACCTTTCCAGCCTGAGAAAGGAATATGAGAAAGCAATAAAGGATAACTTTTTATACAATATTCTTTTGCCATAACCATGCAGGAATTGATCGATGAACTAAAAAAGATCACTAGAATTAAGTCTGATAATGCTTATGTGACTATAAACAATAAACAGCATATTATTGATAAAAAGAATTTTCATGATATCGATGAAAAGAATGGAAATATTGTGTTTATTGATGGTGGCCAGACAATGCTGTTTGAGAGCTCAGGATTTTGTCTCGGATTCATAAGAACTGCTGCAATTGAATATGAAAATAACAAAAGAACTTCAAGGGCAATAAATGAATTCTATGTATTCATATCCAGAAATAATAACAGATATCATGTTAAGACATTTCCTAAAAATGAATTTGACGACAAGGAATTTGATGAAAATAGCATAATATTTAATGAAAAATCCTTCTCAGGAATACTGCAGATCATAAGAAGATTAGCTGAATTAAGCTTAGCCTCAAAATATGATAATGTTGTTCTGGATGGGTCTTTAGAGGCAAAATATGATTTTGAAAAAGAATATGCAAAGAATCTGAAATCAGATGCCTCTGCATTAAGCAAAACATCCACTCTTACTATCAATAATGGATTAAGCCTCACAGAATATCTAAGATCATTGAACAATTCCAGATGGTATTATGCTGTCGATAAAACCAATTATTTTGTCAAATTAAATGATAAGTCAGATTATGTATTCAGACTTGAAGCCAACAATCCAGAAATCATTGGCATATTGGCAAAAAACAGCACTGATCCTGTATTCTTAGGATATCCTTATGGATTGATTGATGCTGATGCATCTGCAAGAGTCAGTGATGATGAGAAGAAGATGCTCCAGACAACAATCTCAGTTAAGCTTGGAAAGCAATGGAATGAATTCTCAAAACATTTAAAGAGCACAAATGCTCACGAGATCCTAGACAAAATAAGGTTCTAAGGCATATATAGGCAATCTTATTAATTCTAAAAATTTATAAATAGCTATTCTTAATTATTTAATGAGGTGAGTTATGTTTGATATTATAACTGTAGGTTCTGCAACTGTGGATGTTTTTATTCATACTGATCCAGAACAGTCAGAATTATTCAATCTGCATAATCATCCTGATATTTGCTACAGGCTTGGAAGCAAGATCCTTGTTAAAGAGGTTGAATTCTTTACAGGTGGCGGCGGAAGCAATACTGCTGTCGCATTCTCAAGACTTGGATTAAAGACAGGATTTCTTGGAAGAATAGGTGATGATCCAAATGGAGAGCTGATAATGAAGGATCTGCATAAGGAAAAAGTAACTTTTATTGGCTATAAAGGAGGCATATCAGGATATTCTTCAATACTAGATTCAGTTAAAGAGGACAGAACAATATTCACATTCAAGGGATGCAATGATGATCTGGATCTTAAACATATCCAAAAATATCTTCTTGATTCTAGATGGTTTTATTTTTCTAGCATGATGCATAAAAGCTTTTCTGCACTGGAGTATTTATCCAAACATTCTAAGAAGAAAAACATCAAGATTGCCTTTAATCCTAGCCTTTATCTTGTAAAAAAAGGAAAAAAGCACTTATCAAAGATATTAAAGAATTGCGAAATTCTCCTATATAACAAAGAAGAAGCACAATCAATGCTAAATTCTAAATCAGAAAATATCTATGAATTGCTTTATCATTCATCACTTCTAGGACCTAAGATTGTTGTTATTACAGATGGAAAAAATGGGGCTAATGCACTTGATGCTTATGAGCAGATATTTTATTCAATAAAACCTGTTCATGTGAAGATTAATGAAACAACAGGTGCAGGTGATGCTTTTGCATCAGGATTTGTTACTGCAAAGATCCTCGGCAAGAACACCGAATATGCTTTAAGGCTTGGAATGCTGAATGCTGAATCAGTCATAAAACATAAGGGTGCTAAGAATATTTTGCTTAATGAAAAAGCCTTTGACATGGCTGAGAAGGATTTAAGGCCTGTTTATAAGACACAACACAAAATATAAAAAGAGGTATAATTATTATTGTTGAAAAGAGGTGTATTATGAGGATTTTTATTAACAAGCTTCTAAGAAATGACAAGTCATTAATGCTTGCATATGATCAAGGGCTAGAGCATGGCCCGAAGGATCTTGACATGAAAACTGTTGATCCTAAATATATTTTTGATATTGCTCTTGAAGGAATGTATGAAGCAATAATTGTCCAGCACGGAGTTGCTGAAAAGTATTATCAGAAATACTATAAGGAAGTTCCATTAGTGATTAAGCTTAACGGCAAGACTTCAATGACAAACATTGCTCCAATATCAAGGCAATTATGCTCTGTTGAAAGAGCTATCAAATTAGGGGCTGTCGCTGTAGGTTATACTGTTTATACAGGAAGTCCTAATGAACCGGAAATATTTTCTGAATTCTCAAAGATTGTTGAGACAGCACATGATTATGGTATGCCTGTTATTGGATGGATGTATCCTAGAGGACCAGGAATTGATGAAAGAAGTGTTGATGTCTTAGCTTATGCTGCAAGAGTCGGCCTGGAATTAGGAGCTGATATGCTGAAGATGAAGTACAATGATAATCCAGAAGGCTTTAAATGGATTGTAAAATGTGCAGGAAAGGCAAGAGTAATGGTTGCAGGC
>Ga0208373_1001120_pt1 | contig 38016 bp, 33 predicted proteins | sample RifOxyC2_FD_184036 | JGI IMG/M metagenome (GOLD analysis project Ga0208373, IMG submission 184036) | Soil microbial communities from Rifle, Colorado - Rifle Oxygen_injection C2 (SPAdes) | ecosystem: Environmental > Terrestrial > Deep subsurface > Rock core/Sediment | place: Rifle, Colorado...
ATAGAAAGAATTTAAGGGTTATCCGGATCACTGCCATGGATAAACTCCAAACCTTTATCGGCGAGCGGGTGGTGGATTTTAAGAGCCTCATGGACGGGGGCCTGGTGGCCCAGTGGTCCTTTGTGCCGGAAACCCTGTCCAAAACGGATTTTACCTTGGCCTCCACAGAATACAAGGGAAAGACCTATCGGGTGAACCGGGAGCCCACGCCAGGGGAATATGAGGACCTGCTTTTCGGGTGGTTGGTGGAATCGGGCGTTACCTCCAATTCCGTTATCTATGTCAAGGACAATGCGACCGTGGGCATCGGAACCGGGGAACAGGACCGGGTGGGCGTGGCGGAAATCGCCGTGGACAAGGCCTACCGGAAGCTGGCGGACCGGTATTGCTTTGAACGGTATGGGATTTCCTTTGCCGATCTCACGGACCCGGACAAGAGGGCGGAAATTGAGGCCGATGTAAAAGCCGTCAAAGGCGGCCTCATGGGGTCGGCCATGGTTTCCGACGCCTTTTTTCCCTTTAGGGACGGCATTGATGTTGGGCTCCGTCAGGGCATCAAAGCCGTGGTTCAGCCCGGCGGGTCATTGAATGATTACCAGTCCATCGAGGCCTGTAACGAGAATGGGGCCACCATGGTCTATACCGGCCAGAGAAGCTTTAAACACTGATGCCTAACCCGTTTTCAGGACGAATAGCCCTGCCAGGGCCAGCATCAGGAGGAGCACTAGAATAAAGAGTCTCAGGGGGCTTTTCTTTTCTGCATAGGGGTCCTGAAGCGATCTCGTGGACCCCTTGGGAAGCACTGCGGTCTTTGTCAGGGTGTTGCCGAAGGCAATATTGATCCGGGCCCGGGAATTGACGGCCCATCCGCAGGCATCCAGGATGGGGGACAGATTTCTTCGGTGCAGCCTTAATGCCGCCATGAGGATGGAGGGGCCCGAGATCAACAGCATCAGACCGATCAAAGCCAGGGGGACCTGCCACCAGTGAAGGCCCATGAGCCCGGTCATGACCGATGCAATGGCGGTCCCGATGGCGCCCACGGCTAGCCCGATGGCGGCAAAAATCCCGGCAAATTTTCCCACGTCAAAGGCTTTGCGCTCAGGCGTCTTGCCTGGTTCCGGCTTCTGTCCTGCAGCGGTTGCCGCTGCTGCGGCATTTTTATCCACGGCCTTGTCCCGTTCTGCAGCAAATTTTTCGATCTGGGTCCGGATCATTCGGGATACCCGTTTATAGGGGGACCAGAAGGCCTGGCGGATACTGATGGGGTGATCAATGATCTTGACGATGGTGGCATCCCAGTCCTGGTTTTTCCGATCATAGAAAATACCGTTCCGGCCCACTAAAAGATTGTCTGAATCTCCCTGAGTGAAAGCGGCTGCTATCATTATCCGTTCAGGAGAGTCTTTGCGGGTGCATTCACAATAGGCCAGGTACACCCCTCCCATCTGGGCCAGGACGCTGTGGGCTGCCGGGTCTTTGACCCGGATGCAGAGATCACAGCTTCGGCCGTCCAGATAAAGGGTTCCTGCCTGGAACACCGCCTTTTTTTCAGGCGTGTAAAAGTCCCGGAAGGATATGAAATTGTTGAGCAGGATATGAAGCCGGCAATAATAATGAATGAGCCGGTCCAGGGAATCAAAGGAAGACGCTGTTGCTTCAAGGGCCTTGTCTTTTTCAAGAAGTTCGGCAATGAGGGGTTCGCTTTGACTGTCCAGAATTTCCCTGATGCGTTGCAGGCCCAGTTTTTCCACAGGGCTTTGGCTTTTGTCGGCCTTCCATGCCTCATAATGAAAAAATCGGTCTTTTATGATCCTCCATTCTTCCAGATTGAGAGCATCCTTGTCTTCTTTCAGCAGGGGGATGACCACCTTGTCCCTGAAATCCGACAGGGCCTTTTCCCAGGCCGGGTTCACGGCTCCGCGGAGCAAAAGGTCGGCCCGGGCGCGGACGGCGGCCAGGGGAAAGGCGGCGATTTCATCTGTTTTTGAAGACAGGGGCATTTTTGAAACGGCTTCATACTGCTCTTTGGCCGGATTCATATACAAGGCCGCAGTGGTATCGAATGCGGCCAACCGGCAACGGGTAAAAAAGTCATCTACTTTCGGCCGAACCGCCTCAAAATATCCGGCAGCGATTTCGGTTTCGTCCCCAAAGGGTAAAATATCCGCGTTTTCTCCTTCAGCGCGGCGCCACCATTCTGAATATTGGCTTGCCTCCGTGAAGAACTGATCCGCCTTTTCCTTTGTAATTCCGGGCAGGCCGCTGCGGTCCGGCTCAGAGCCCAGGCAGTCCATGATGTCCTCGATGACCTGTTGGACGGCTGGGTCTTCCGATGCCATGGCAGGGATAATGCCGTCGCCGTTAAACCGGGTATTGGCGAAAATTTTGACTTTATCCGCCACATCCGCCGGTGTAATGGTGTCTGCCTGGCCTTTTCCCGTATTTATTAAAATTTCCCTTGCACAGGAAAGGATGTCTTTGGCTTCCGGGCTTTCTTCATTGATGGCGGACAAGGGGAGCTGGGTGTTGCTGCGGGTCAGATCGTCCGGATTTCTGATCAGGGAGAGGGTCCAGTTCAGGGCTTCAATGACTTCAGAGGCCCGGATGCGTCCATCCTTGTCTTTGTCCATGTGGGCCAGGGTGGCCGGGTCGAATTCCAGGCCCTGGGTAGGGCAGGCCAGGGCTGCCCAGAGCTTTTGATCCAGATGGGGGATGGATGAGATATCCTCGCCGGAATTGATCAGGACATGATCAAATCCTCCGATACGAACAAAACGCCATTTATGGGGGGTGGTATCCGGTATGTCCGGAGGGTTTCCATTGATTGCCATGGTTTCATCTCCTTTTGAAAATGTCCAAGGTTTTTTTGATCATTCTACCGACAGTTCTTTTTAAACCGGTCCGGGTTTTCTAATGCTTCAAATAAATAAAGAAAGCTGGTCTTTTCTTGCGTCTGCGTGCTGGATGGTCACCTGGACAATGTCCCCGTATTTGAGCCGGATGCCGGCCGGGACGAGTTTGGTTTCCAGCATGAATTCCTTGATCAGGATAAAATAATGATCCCTGTGGCATTCCAGCACAAGGGCCTCAAAGGAGACGCCTTTTTTGGATTCCAGGTATTTGATGATCCAATAGCGTTTTCTGGAGGCCTGGATGCGGCTGGTATTGGCCATTGCCGTTGAAATGGAAAAAAGGATATCCTCCAGCTCCGGTTTTGAATAGGGAGCATGGTATCCGAATATGGCCTTGATCTGGCGCTGGGTCAAGAGGTCATGGTATCTACGGATGGGTGAGGTGGCCGTAACATAGGCATTGACCCCGAGACCGGCATGGGGCTCCGGTGTGGTGCCGACCATGGCCCGGCTTAACTGTTTTCTCTGCATGAAATTTATGAGCAGGGAGGTTTCAATGCCTTTGAAGAGCCGTTGTTTGGGCTGGGCCTGGGATCTGAAAACAGCCGGCATCTGATTTTTTGCCAGAAATTCCGCCATGAGGGAATTGGCAAGAATCATCAATTCCGAGATGAGCATGCGGGATGAATTTTCCCTGTCGATTTTTGAATACCCGATTTCCCCGTTTTCCTCCAGCCAGACATTGACCTCGGGAAGGGTAATCTGAATGGCCCCGGCTTTGAGGCGTTTTTCCCTGAGTTGAAGAGCCATCCGGTAAAGAGTGGTGATGGGATCATTCTTCCCGTTCAACAGATTGGCCTCGGTATAGGAGAGCTTCTGGTGGATTTTGATAATACTGGGAATAATTTCATAATCCTGGATTTCAAAGAACCGGGTCATCCGGATGAGGGTGCTGATGCCGGGTCTGGTTTCACCTTCTTTTAAACTGCAAAGATCCTCGGAAAGCCTGGGTGGGATCATGGGAAGCTTATCGTCGGGCATGTAAATGGAACTGGCCCTTTCCCGGGCGGACAGGTCGATGGGGTCATTGGATTTGATATAGGCATCCACATCAATGATGTGAATCCCGAGCCGGTATCCTGTTTCCGTGTTCTCAAGGCTGACGGCGTCATCAAAATCAAGGGTGGACTGCCCGTCAATGGTGATGAGGGGAATATGGGTCAGATCCTTTCTGAGGGGATCATCCATAAACCGGATGGGGCTTGAAATGAGTTTTCCTTCCTGTTCCAGGACCTGCCTTGAAAAAACCGTGGGGATTTGAAGGGAAAGCAGGTGGATATTTTCATCCGGATGCCAGATCCCTGCTTTGACAAAGACATGAAAGAGTTGTTCCGGTGAATGCAGGGATGATTTTTTAATAATCTCTTTCGCCGTCTGGGCATATTCGGAATCATTGCCGAACAGGTAAAAGGATTTGAGCATATCAATGATGGCTTCATCAACAACGGTGCTGCTGCCGTTTTTCTGATTCAGGATATCATTGATCCAGGCCGCTCCATTCTGAATCCGGAGTTCTTTTTTTTCAGCTTCCTGGATTTGCCTTCTTTTTCCTTCAACCTGTTCGGCTGAATAGGGGGCAAAAATCATCTTGTTGAATTTAAAATAGAGCCGGTCATGGAAAAAAGCCCGGATAACGGCGGCCTCATGGTCCGGGGTCAGGGGAGGATCAAAGCAGAAAAGGGTCATGGTGGACAATTCAATATCTTCAGACTCTTCATGCAGGATTTCCCACAATTCCCTGATATTAATGGTCTCAGAAAGTTTTTTACGGGTTTCCGTGAGCTGTTTCAACTGTGTGACAATAAAATCCCTTGACAGGGTTGTATCCAGGCGGACCTGTGATATGTGGGACAACCGGTTTTCAGAAAAATGAACTTCCCGGTTATTCTCATTGAGCAATCTGAGCTTGCCTTGTTTTTCCTGCAAAATAACGGCAGAAATAATTTTCTGCTGATCAATATATTCCACTATATTCCCTGTATTCATGTCAGAGACAATATCAGGAAGGGTGGATGTTGTCAAATGAACTAACGGTCCCGGGACCCTTGAAAATTAAAGTCAGATGCAATAGGATACTCATCGGGAATATGGAAACCAAAGGAAAGCATATTTGAAAAAACGAAATAAACAGGGTCTGCCGGTTTTTCATTCGGATGAAGATTTTTTAAAGGCCTTTGAAAAAAAATCATTAGATGAAAATGATGAAAAACGGGGAGTCCGGCCGAGTGTAAAAAATACGATACCCCGGCCGGAAAATGAAATTGAGCCGGAAGAGGATTTTGAAGCCCTGCTGGAAGAATCCTTTCAGAAGAGCAGGGTCAAACCGTTAAAGAAACCGGCCCCCATACCGCCCGAAAAAAGGCTCAAACGCTATCCGCCGCCGGAAAAGTCCCTGGATCTCCACGGATATAATGCCATCGGGGCCGAGGTGAGATCCAGGTCCTTTATCCACAGTTGTAAACAGCAGGGGTTTTTCACCATCCGGATTATTGTGGGCAAAGGCCGCCATTCGGACCAGGGCGCCGTCCTGCCCGATGTGGTGGAAGACGTGGCCAAGGACATGAAAAAACAAGGCCTGGTCATTGGATTTGACTGGGAAAATAAGATCAAATCCAAAAGCGGGGCCTTAATCATTTATTTAAAGCAGTTTGAACGGTTTGACGGATAGTCTATCTTTTAAGCTGGTAGCGGGTGACGGCTTTTTTATGCTCTTCAAAGGTTTCTGAAAAATAATGGGTGGTGTCGTTCTTCGACACAAAGAAGAGATACCGGCTTTCTGCGGGATAAAGGGCAGCCTCAAGGGATAAGGCGCCTGGGCTTGCGATGGGGCCTGGCGGAAGCCCGGTGATTTGATAGGTATTGTACTCGGTCCGGGTTTGCAGATGGGTTTTTTTGATATTGCCGTCAAAATCTTCAATGCCGTATATGACGGTGGGGTCACTTTCAAGTCTCATGTTTTTTTTCAGGCGGTTATGAAAAACCGATGAAATCAGGGGCCGTTCAGCAGCAGCCCCTGTTTCTTTTTCAATGATGGAGGCCAAGGTGAGAATCTCATGAATGGAAAATCCCATCTCCTTTGCTCTCTTTTGCCGGGCTTCCGTGAAAACGGCTTTGAACCGCCCGGCCATGGCAATGATGATGTCTTCACAGGTGTTTTGCCTTGAAAAAAAATAGGTGTCCGGAAAAAGATAGCCTTCCAGTGAAAGAGCCTGGATTTCCAGTTTTTTGATCAAGGCAGGGTTTTGGCAGAGGGCCGTAAATTTTTCCGAATCACAGAGCCCTTCCTTTTGGATGAGGCCGGCGATTTCTTTAATGGTTACGCCTTCGGGGAGGGTGACCCTGTAAAGTTTCACTCGCCCGCTGACCAGGATATCAAGAATTTCTTCCGGGGATTTGGAGCCGGACAAAACATATTCCCCTGCCTGGAGTTTTTTTCCTGCCTTTTTTATTTTTGTGTATATGCTGAAATAGAATTTGTTTGAGATAATGGATTGATTTTCAAGATGTTCGGCAATGGCCTTGAGACTTTGACCCGGAAGAATAGTCAGGGTTTGTTCAGGTGAGCCGGGTCTGAAAGGTTTTTTTATAAATGAAGAGATATCCAGAAAAAGATAAATACCGCCAAAAAGCACAATGATCAAAAGGCTGATGACGGCTATAGTGAATTTTTTAAATCGTTTTTTTATCATGGCTTTTTCTCATAACAACTGAAGGGTATCTTGTGCAGATACCCTTCAGCTTCTATCGAGAAACATGTTTCAGGACCAGTATCAACCCGCTTTTTTGGCCATGGGGAAAACCGTATCCGGGTTATAGCAGATTCTGCAGCAGTTGAGGCATCTTTCGGCTTCCTTGTGGGCATCGGCTTCCGGAAGCACAAGATCGACTTCAATAAAGGAATCCAGACGTTCATTCACATGAAGTTCCGGCTGTTTGGCCCTGGCAGTCTTTTTAATGCCGTCTACCTTTGTGAAAATAGATTCATGGATCCGTTTTTTCTGAAGTGAATCCTTCACCGGTTCAACAGCCTCCCCTTTCAGGAAAAGGTCGATGGACCGGGCCGAACGTCTTCCGCCGCCAATGGCTTCCACCACGAGAGAAGGTCCCGTGGCCGCATCACCGGCCGTAAAAATATAAGGAATGGAGGCCTGGTGCGTCGCAGGATTATTGTCAATGGTATTCCATTTTGTCAGTTCCAGTTCTTTCATTCTGGCCTGAGGGTCCTGATTTTTGAAAGATGCGTCCGGGGACTGGCCAATGGCGGATATGACCATATCAACGGCCAGAAGGGTTTCAGATCCAGGAATTGGTTCCGGACGGCGCCGGCCGCTTTTGTCCGGTTCGCCCAACTGCATCTTGAGATATTCCAGATGGGTGACCTTATTTTTATCATCCCCGACCACGCGGGTGGGTGCAGCCAGGAAGACAAATTCAATGCCTTCATGTTCCGAGGCAACGATTTCCACCTCATTGGCCGGCATTTCCTTCCGGGTCCTTCTGTAAACCATATAGACCTTATCAAGACCCAGCCTCAAAAGGGTTCTGGCACAGTCAACGGCGGTATTGCCACCGCCGACCACGGCTGCGGTGCGGCCCAGTTTGATCTTTTCCCCACCGGAAATCCGCTGCAAGAAATTGATACCGGTATAGCATCCATCCAGGTTTTCTCCTTCTATTCCCAGGGAGAAATCCTCCCAGGCGCCCACACCCAGAAATACGGCATTATACCCGGCCGCCATCAAGGAGCCGAGGCCGAAATCAACCCCGAATTTCACATGGCAGAAGGATTTGATGCCAAGGTCCAGGATTCCCTGGATTTCCCAGTCCAGAACTTTTTTAGGGAGCCGGTATTCCGGAATCCCATACCGGAGCATACCGCCGAGTTTGGGCATGGCTTCAAATATATCCACCTGATGACCGATCCGTCTCAGGAAAAAAGCACAGGATAAACCGGAAGGTCCGCCGCCGACCACGGCAATTTTTTTGCCGGTATCCGGAGCGCATTTGATGGGGATCCGGGAACCGGAATTCATTTCATAATCCGCCACAAACCGTTTCAACTGGTTAATGGAGACGGGCTCATCCTCAACCCCTCTTCTGCATTCCGTCTCACAGGGATGGGGGCAAACCCGGCCGCAGGCAAGGGGAAGGGGATTTCGAAGGCGGATGGTCTGAACCGCTTCCTTGTATTTGCCTTCCCTGAGCTGATTGATATAACGGGGTATATTGATTTCCGCAGGACAAGTCTGGGCGCAGGGCGCCAGCGGATCTAGTTTCTGATTGAATTTCATGAGCCTTTCGGAAAGGGTTTTGACCTCAATGATATTTTTAGGACAGGCTTTCTGGCAGGCTCCGCAGCCCACACATTTTTCCTCGTCCACCACCGGATGCCCTTTGGGGCCCATGGAGACGGCGCCGAACTGACAGGCTTTGACGCAGTCGCCAAGTCCGATACAGCCCACCCCGCAAACCCGTTTTCCGCCAAAGACGACGGACATGGCCCTGCAGGAAGAGACCCCCATATAATGGTATTTGTCGGCGGCTCTGAAACCACCCTCACACATATTATAGGACAAAGGGGCTTCTGCATTGCCCACTTCCACACCCATGACCTTTGCAACGGCCTCGGCCCCATTCTTACCGGAAACAATGCAGAGGCTAGCAGGCGCTTTCCCGGCAACAATGGCGGCAGCAGCGGCAGAACATCCGGCATAGCCGCATCCGCCGCAGTTAGCACCGGCAAGGCAGTTTTCCACCTGTGCGATTCTCGGGTCCTCATACACATAAAAAATCTTGGAAGCAAGGCTGAGCACAATACCGCAGACCGCACCAATACCTAACATTAATAATAGAGCTGGAATCATAGTATCACCTTATAGTATTGACATATTCTCTCATCATTGACCCAAAAAGCCGGGGAATTATTCCAGAGTTATACCATTCCTTTAAAAGACATAAAGGTCATGGCGATTATCCCTGCCGTAATTAAACCGATGGATACATCCTGTAAGGGTTTAGGAACCCTGGCCAGAAGGATTCTCTCCCGGACCCCGGCAAAAAGAATCAGGGCCAGGCCAAAACCGGCGGCATAAGCAAATGAAGTGACAAGGGATTCAATAAAGGTATATTCTTCCTTAATATTGATGAGGCAGACACCCAGAACTGCGCAGTTGGTGGTAATCAGGGGCAGAAAAATTCCCAGCCCGGCATACAGGGCAGGGATGCTTTTTTTCAGGAACATTTCCACGAACTGGACCAGGGCGGCAATAACCAGAATAAAAGAAAGGGTTTGCAGATATTCGACATTCAGGGCCTTTAGCATGTACTGGTTCACAATCCAGGTAATGGCCCCGGCCAAAACCAGAACAAAGATGACGGCCATGGCCATACCGACGGCGGTTTCCATTTTTTTGGAAGTGCCCAGGAAGGGACAGTTGCCCAGGTATTGGGCCAGGAGAATATTATTGATAAAAATACAACTGATGACAAGTACGAATAGATCACCCATAACAGTATCTCCTTTTATTTTTTACCGATGAGGTTCATGAGGCAGAGCATGAGTCCGAGGCCCATAAAGGCTCCCGGAGCTTCCAGCAGAAACTTGAACGGCATGAAGTCGGAACCCATCTGAAAGGCCGGTGTTCCGCCCCAGATGGTCAGAGTCCCGTTACCCAGGAGTTCTCTAACGGCGCCAAGGGCTGCAAGGGAACAGGTGTATCCGATACCGATGCCAAGTCCGTCGGCAATAGAAGGAAGAGGGCCGTTCTTGTTGGCAAAGGCCTCGGCTCGGCCCAGGACAATACAGTTCACCACGATAAGGGGGATGAAGATACCCAATTTCAGGAACAGTTCATAGGTATAGGCCTGCATTAAAAGTTCCGTAATGGTGACAAAGGTTGCGACAATGACGATATAGCAGGCGATTCTGACCTTTGACGGAATGATGTTTCTCAGAAGGGAGATCAGAAGGTTGGAGAAAACCAGGACAAAGGTGGTCGCAATTCCCATGCCGATCCCGTTTTCAACGGATTTGGTTACCGCAAGGGTGGGGCAGAGCCCCAGAACCAGCCGGAAAGGAGGTATCTCAGCCCAGAGTCCTTTGGTAAATTCTTTTGCTAAGGATTGTGCCATGTTATATGTTCTCCTAAAAAATACTTTAGTTCAGTTGTTTGATGATTTCAGGTTTGAGTTTTTGATAGATTTCCTTTGCCTGGTTTGCGGCAACACCAACGGCTTTGGACGTTACCGTTGCGCCGGACATGGCATCAATGGCGCCGCCGTCGGCTTTAACGCTAAAATTGGTGTCCAAGCCTTTGCCGGAAAACTGAGATACAAATGAAAGATTATCTTTGGCCCGTGATCCAATGCCCGGTGTTTCGGAATGGGTCGTCACCCTTACATCCATAAGGGTATCCGTATCCACATTGATACCCACCATGAGCCCGACCGCACCGCCAAATCCTGTTCCTTTTGTTTCAAAGGCAACCGCTTTTGAACCATCGGAAAGTTTGCCCGGGAAAACCTGCAACTGAACCCCTTCATTATCAATCATAAATCTTTCAGCCAGGGGGTCATTGGTGGTTTCGGGAAAAATGCCTTTGATGGCCGGGGCCTTTTGAAATTTTAAGACCTGATTTTCGATCTGGACTTCGGTTTTGGCTTTTACCGTTGCCAGAAGCCCGCCTGAGAGGGCCGTCAAAACAGTTAACACAACAACCATATTAATCATTTCACGCATGGTTCACACCCTTTCCCAAGGCTTTTGGTCTGATGGTATCAATGAGAGGGTTCACGAGATTCAACAAGAGGATGCCCAGAACCGTCCCATCTTCGTAAACGCCGATATTTCTCATGAGGAGAATGATGAGTCCGGCACAAAATCCAAAGATCAGCATGGGAATCCGATTGACCGGGGAAGATGAATTCTCCGTAGCCAGAAAGAAAGCCCCGAAAAGAGTATACCCTGAAAAAAGGTGGATCATGGGAGCTGCATATTTATCCGGGTTTACCAGGTTAAAACAAAAGGATGTAAAGACAATTCCGATGATGAATGCAACCGGAATTTCCCACCGGACAAAACCTCTCAGGATGAGATAAACCCCTCCGATAATCAGACCGAGTCCGAAGGTGGTGCCGATGGCACCGACTTGTTTTCCCATCATAAGGTCATTTAATGGAAAAAGGTCGGAAACGGCCAGGGCTCCTTTGGCTTTGACGGCGGCAAGGGGGGCAAGGGCGGTAAAATCAAAATCGTAATTGACATAGGCGGCATCAAAATCAAGAAGGGTCGTCCATGAAAGGGCCAGGATGGCCATTCCAATAAGGGTAGGATTAAAGGGATTCGCACCGATTCCGCCAAAGATCATTTTTCCGATGACCACGGCCAGAAATGTTCCGGTGATCACCATCCACCAAGGGGCTGTGGCCGGAAGCATCATGCCGAGAAAAAGTCCGATAACCGCCGAATCCAGATCATGGATGGATGCTTTTTTTCCGGAGAGAAGGGTGATGACATATTCCCAGACCATTGCGCTTGAAAGAGACAGGGCAAGGACACCCAGGGCGGGCATCCCAAATTGAACAAGACCGAAAATAACGGCCGGAAGAGCCGCGATCATGAGGTTCAGGTTCAATGTAAAAAGACTGTCTCCATCATGCCAAAAGGGCGCATGGGATACGATTAATTTATTGTTATTCATGGGCAGTCTCCAATCTAAGCATCTGCATTAAGTTTTAACAGCTCATGTTTTCCAAGCCGTATATACTGATAGATGGGGATCCTTGCGGTACATACATAGGCACAAAGACCACATTCAATACAGGATAAAAGATCATACCGGTCTGCTGCATCCTGATAAAGACCGGCTTCCAGGTAACGGACCAGAATATTGGCCGGTATATAGGCCGGGCAGATCCGGACACATTTGCCGCAGTTCACACAGGGATTGTCCGATAATTCCGGGATGTTATCTCTGTCCTGGACAATAACGGTATCGGTATCCGGCTGAACCGGGTGATGAACGGTATAGGTCGAAAACCCTTTCATGGGGCCGCCGATAACCAGTCTGTCATGGTCATTGACATGGATGCTGAAGGCATTGAATATCCGGCGAAGGGGGGTCCCAATGACGGCTGTCACCCGATAGGGGGTTCCCTGTTTGCCGATGACCGTCAGGACTTTTTCATGACAGGCTGTTTTTGTTTTGTAGGCCCGGGCAAGAGACACTACCGCCTCGGCCGACATAAAACAGATGCCCATATCCTCCGGTGTTTTTCCCGCCGGCAGAACCATATTCAAATGATCTTTCAAGATCATCTGGGGCAGGTTGGCGGGATAAATCATGGAAGTTCTGAACACCTGGGCAAGATCTATTTCGTCTTTGATGTTCATGTTTTCCGGGATGGTGATACAGAATTTCCGGACATTGGTGATTCGTTTCAGCACGCCAATCCCTTCTTTTATCCCATCCATGAATTTCAAGGCCATATACTGATGGGTGGTGGATAAAAGGTCCGGATCAGCGCAGGTGATGACAATGGTATCAATTTTGATGTCCGGATCAGCCAGCGTTTTCAGCGGTGGTGCCCCGGGCAGGGTCCTCAGGTATTCGTCGGCAGAGGCGATGGTATCCTTCAGCTCATATTTAACATCATCGGTTCCGGCGGTAAGGCCCTGGTCGGTGTTGATGACAAGATAGGTGGAAGTATTACCGAAATCATCGGAATAGGTGTCAATGACCTTTATGGTGCCGGCCACAGGAGAAATGGTATATTCCTTACTGTCTTTATAAAGATGGAGTTTTCTTCCTTTTTCAACCTTATCACCTTTTTTTATAAAGGTTTCCCGGGCATCATCAAGGGGATCATGCAGCAACAGGATCAGGTTGGAAGGCACGGGAATGGCTTTCGGCTCCTTGGGATCAGGCTCCGGCGTATCGTAGCCGAGCCTGGGTCGGGTCAATGCGAAAAAAGATCTTTTAATCATAATAAAGTCCTTGTTTTGTAAAAAGCTTTGTCCATTTAACCATAGATAATAATGAAGGATATTTATTATCTATAATGAATGACACGAATTACATTCTACCGGACCTGAGCCATTTTCTTCATGGCAGCCCTTGCACTGAGAATGAAATGCATCAGCTCGTGACGGCATGCTTTCATCACCCGTTTCTTCATGACACTGACTGCAGTTGTAGGTTCCATCATCGTTATGATGGCAGTCTATGCAATCCAGAGAATAATTGCCGATGTGTCCGGAATGGGTGAATAGAACTTTTCCGCCTTTGTTCTGAAACATCAAACGTATGGGTTCTTCAGGTGCAGGGGGAGTAAAAGAGGCATAGCAGATAATTCCGGTTACCAGAAAGATGACCATCATGAATATCGCTATTTTTAGGTCTCGTTGTGATGTCATAATACTTCTCTCTTATCTAAAGGGTTAGAGTTCACTCGACAAACCCACAACTAGGCTGCGGTTATATTATATTGCAGCTATGTTGGCAAGGGGAAAAATAATATTTTCAGGATAGGGAACAACCCCCTGAAATGGGGGCGGATTTTTTTCTGACAAGGAAGGGTTTATAGGCTTCACGGGTTGAAAGTGACCGGCCTTTTTTCCGGAGCATTAAAAAAGCGGCTCCAAAAAAGAGGATTCCCAGAACAAGGGAAAGAAGGGATGGGTTTATATGAAAATAAGGGGCAAGGCCGTTTCCGATCAAGGCGCCCAGGATCAGACATAAAACAGGAAAGATGTATAAGAGAAATGAGATGACCAGCAGGGGTTTTGTTTCAAGTCCAATGACCACCTGGTCCCCTTTTTGAACATTAAGGGTGTTTTTGACCGCCAGGACCATCTCTTTTTGGCCATGATGAGAGGTCCCGCAACTGTCTTTGGAAGAACAAGACGCACAGGTGCCGGATCTTATGGTTCTGATCCAGGCAAGGGATGAATTTACGTCGGTTACAATTCCATTTTCAGTGATCATGACTCAGATACTTTGCTCAGGCGACAATATTGACAATCCGGCTGGTTTCATATGCCTTTGCAACACTCTGTCGGCCTTGATCAACAGGGGGGGCGGATTGGGTTTTTAATTTTTCCTGGTTCGCGTCAAAAGCCATTTTCTCCTGTGCCTTCTCGCTGATATTAACCTCAAAAGCCTTTTGGGCATCGGCGGTGTTTTCTTTTGCCGATTCGGTTTTTGATGCTTCACGGTTCTGGTTTTGAAGCAAGGTCTGATCAACTTGGGGTGTGGTGTATGCTGAAATCCCTTTTGAGCTGTTAATATCCATGGTTTTCCCTCCCGATGTATCCGTGTGCTTTTTGCTTTCCCAAGAGAATAACCCTGATATGGAATGATGTCAAATTTTTTATGGTTTTTTCCTTGACAAAAAAAAACGGCTGATATACTCTCACCAGGTCTTTACAAAGGCGCTGCTCCCCAGTAGCTCAGTTGGCAGAGCAATTGGCTGTTAACCAATGGGTCCGCGGTTCAAGTCCGTGCTGGGGAGCCAACCCAATAAAACTTATCCCGATAAGAAACCTTATCGGGATTTTTATTTCTTTCGATTTAGTACACATTTAATACGTTTTATTCACGACGCTCCTTGAACCTGACTCTTTCTGTTAACGCCTGCCCATCTTTTTATATTTTTTGGATCAATGTAATCGGATAAGCTCGGATTCTTCGGCATTTATCATTGTCTGGCAATGATGGCAGACCATACGTAACCTTTGAACATTTCCTGTGAAAAGGAATCTACTGCAATGAGGGCAATAATATTTTTTTAGATTAGGATTCCTTATTGTGGGAGGGATTATCGGCTCTGAATCATTCGAATTATACATTTTTTTCTCATCCATTTTAGGCATAGAAGGACTGCATTATTCCTAAATATAACCATGGATTGCCATTATTCAATAAACTCCATTTTAATTGATTTAATACCTGGTTTGTTTTTAAAGGAACTTTGATTTCAGCATAGTCAGTGCCATCCCTGGTCACGAACTCTTCACAAACTCTTCAATAACGTCCTAGAGTGCTTCAGAGGATAACTGGTCATATGGTATTTTTAAACCTGTCATTTATGAAAATTTCCAGTTTTCCAATGTCGATATTTTCTTATCCGCAGGCATTTTTTTGATCCAGTATTCCAATTTATATGCTTCACTTTTTGAAAGATTCTCATGGACAGCAGCCAATTCAACCGGAAGTCTTGCTCTGGTATATTTTGAAGCTGTTCCCTGGTTATGTTTTAAAAGACGAGATTTAATATCCTTGGTGACGCCGCAGTACAGAGAATTATCCGAGCATTTTAATAAATAGACGAACCAGGATTTCAATCCTTCTCCTTTGACGGTAATATCAAGTCGATCATCTCCGGAATATCTGTATCGGGCAGTATAAAATCTCATGGTTTCATTTTTTCAGAAAGGTCAAAAAGATATTCAAGACCATTCAGTTTGATTTCATAAACAGCCTGCAACATTTCTCCAAGTTTGCCTCCTGGAAAACCTTTTTGTGAAAACCAGACGATGTATGGTTCCGGAAGATCAACCAAGCGCAACCCCTTATATTTACCAAATGGCATTCTTTCTGTTGCCAGAGCGATGAATGCTTCTTTATCTGGTTGAATAAATTGGGTCATCATTAATTATGAAGGGGGCTTTATCGACGATTTTTCTTTCCATTCGTTATTCCCGGCAAATTTTATTGCCGGTCCAGATCAGACAGAAATGATTGAAATTCAATATCATAGATATACAGCAGCACCAGGGCAAGGCCAAAGAGCAGCGGGCCATAGAGCAGGCCCAGCAGGCCGAAACTGCTGATTCCGCCCAGGATGGAGAAAAAAATGAGAAGCGTATTCATTTCCGACCCGTTCTGCATGAAAAGGGGGCGAAGGAAATTATCAATCCCGCCGACTATTATAATGCACCAGATCACAAGAAACAGGGAGAGCCAAGGACTTCCGGAAAGAGCAAGATAAACGGCTGCCGGCACCCAGACCAAGGCGGTTCCCACCATGGGAATCAGGGAGACAAAGGCCATGACCATACCCCAGAACAAACCGGGGAGCCCGCAGATATAAAAGGCGATTCCACCTGCAATACCCTGGGCCAGGGCCGTGACAAAGGTTCCGAGCAGGGCTGATTTGGCGATTTCTTTAATTTTAAGGATGATCTGCATTTCCTGAGTCCGGCTCATGGGGACCAGGTGCAGGACCCGGTTCAAAATCCGGCTTTCATCCCGGATCAGAAAGAAAAAGGTGAAAATCATGAGACAGAATTTTCCGATAAAGGAGCCGATGTTTCCTACCAGTTGTCCTCCCTGGTTTAAAAGCGTTTTTCCCAGGTTGGAGGTGGTGTCCAGCACTAGTTTGTCTATCTTCAGATCTGTGAGGTTCAGATCCGGGAAAATCTTCCGGACGTCGGGGAGCTGAGCGTTTACCCAGGCATACAGCTTGACGGTCAGGGGGTGCTCCAGGAGGGTTTTGTATTTTTCATCGGCGATCCAGTCATACATGGCATTAAAAGAGGAAACGCCTTGCTGGATCAGCGAAAGCAACAGGAACACCAGCGGAATGACGACCACAATGGTGAGCAAAAGGCAGGAGATAAAGGCTGAGAGGTTTTTCCGGTTGCCCAGAACGGTTTCGATCCGCCGGTGAACCGGGCTTGCCACCGAGGAAAGAATCAAGGCCAGCAGTATGGTGTGGATATAGGGCCGGATGATGGAAAAACATCCCAGAAACACGATCCCCATGAGAAAAAAAAGGAAATAATGGGGGTTGGGTTGAAAATTTTTTGTTTGGTTTTGTGGCATAAGGTGTCCCCCCTGAAATCCGTCAGTTTTTGATCCATTTGTGAAATATGAGCAGTGTCAGATATGTGGCGCCGCTTAAGATAATAATGGTAGGCCCGCTGGAAAGACTGAGGGCATAGCTTAACAAGAGTCCGGTGGAGGTAAAAAGAGCGCACAGAAGAATGGAAAAAAGCATCATCTGCCAGAGCCGTTTTGCATAAAAAGAGGCAATGGCCGAAGGGATGGTCAAAAGGGCGATGACCAGGACGATCCCCACGATTCTGACCAGGAGAACTACGGTAAGGGAGGTCAGAACCAAAAGCAGGAGATAGAAAAAACTGGTATTGAGCCCCCTCAGGGACATGAATTCGCTGTCAAAGCAGACACTGAAAAACCGGTTGAAAAAAAGAATACTGAGGCCGAGAACCAGTACATCCAGACAGGAGACAAAAATGAGATCTTTTTTTGAAATCAGGAGGATGTCCCCGAAAAGATAGGAGGAAAGATTGAAATACCCGGCGGTCCTGTCGATGAAAAGGATACCGGCGGCCATGCCCACGGCCCAGAGGGTTCCGATGATGGTGTCTTCCCTTTCTTTTGCATGGAGGCTGACAAGTCCTATGATAACGGCCGAGATAACCGCGGCAAGTGTGGCGCCGAGGATGGGATCAAACCAGGAAAGCCCGACATTGACCTGGAGAAAAATAGCCAGGCCGATGCCGCCGAAAACAGAATGGGAAATGGCGCCGGCCAGGTATCCGATTCTTTTGATGGTGACAAAAGTGCCGATGATGCCAAAGGAAACGGATGCAAGACCGCCCATGACCAAGGCATATCTTAAAAACAGGTTGTCCGGGTCCAGGAGGGCCTGTATTGTTTCAATCATGGCTGTGGCCTTCGTGGCTGCACCGGTGATCGTGCCGGACCATCTTCAGATCTCCGTGATAAATATCCTTTATCAGCAATCCGTTCATGAGGGTTGTGGGATGAATCACCACTTTCCGGTTCACGCAGATAACGCTTTTAACATATTTTGAAACAAAACCCAGGTCATGGGAAACCACAAGAATAGTCATTTTTGCATTCAAGGTCTGAAGAATGGAAAAAAGATTGACCTCTGTTTCATGGTCCACATTGGCGGTGGGTTCGTCCAGCAAGAGGATGGCCGGTCGGCTGCAAAGCGCCCGGGCAATGAGAATGCGCTGTCTCTGACCCCCGGAAAGTTCGTTGAATCCTGTTCCGGCAAAGCCGGTCATCCCGACTTCATCAATGGCGGCCAAGGCTTCGGACCGGTCTTTTTTTGAAAACCAGAGGGTTTTTTCGGCCAGTCTTCCCATGAGCACCACATCCATGACCGTTGCAGGGAAATTCATGTCCAGGGGAGCATACTGGGGCATATACCCGATTTTTTGCCGGGCTCGCTCAGGGGGTTCCCCAAATATACGGATTCGTCCCTGATCGGGTTTGAGCAGGCCGAGGATGAGTTTTAAAAGAGTGGTTTTCCCACCGCCGTTGGGCCCGACAATGCTGGCAAATTCACCTTTTTGAATGAAAAGGGTGACATCCTCCAGAATCTTGTTCTGTTTGTAAGCAAATGAAACATTTTCCAATATGATGTCGTGATCGGTTTCCATAGAGTTTGAATTCTATACCATTGATGCATGTTTTGGGCAACAATTTTCCCTGGACGGTCTATTAATGCTTGACAGACAAACCCTCACAAGAATAATGTTTCAGATGATGAAGCGTCGGTGCAAGAAGGCATGCATGTAAAGTCCATACTAAGATAAGGCAATGGATGTGGAAGACAACAGCAGATACAAAATTCTGACCATTGATGATGAAGCGTATATCCGTCAGAGCATCCGGACCTATCTGGAAGATTATGAATTCACTGTTTTTGAAGCGGAAAACGGGAAAAAAGGCATTGAGGTCTTTGACCGGGAGCATCCGGACCTGGTTCTGCTGGATTTAAGAATGCCGGAGATGGACGGGCTTCAGGTTCTGGAAGTATTGCGGGACAAAGCACCGGATATTCCACTGGTGATCGCTTCCGGAACAGGAAATATTTCTGCCGTGGTTGGGGCTCTTCATCTGGGGGCCTGGGATTATATCCTCAAACCCATTGAAGATCTGAGCGTTTTATACCATTCCGTGCAAAAATGTTTAAAGGAAAGCCGGCTTAAAAAAGAAAACCAGCAGTATCAGGAACGGCTCGAGGAGCTTGTCATTGAAAGGACAAGGGAACTCAAGAAGAGCGAAGAGCGCTATAAGGCCATTTTTGAATATACCGGCACGGCCGCCATTATCATTGAGCTCGATGATACCATTTCCATGGTCAATTCAAAATTTGCAGAGCTTGCCGGTATGGCCCGCCAGGATATTGTGGGCAAGAAAAAATGGTATGATTTTGTAGCTCCCGATGACATCCAGGTCATGCGGAATTATTTTAAAGCACGGGTGAATCTGAAAACAGAGAATTATGCACCCATGCAGTATGAAATCAAATTTACAGGCATCAGTGGGGAAGAAAAATTTGTCTATGTCAGTCTCGGGGTGATTCCCGGAACCGATAAAGCCGTTGTTTCATTGCTGGATGTAACGGAAAAGAGAAAGGCGGAACAACGGTGGCAAAGCCTTGAAAACCAGCTCAGAAAAGCCCAGAAAATGGAAGCCATCGGAACATTGGCCGGTGGCATTGCCCATGATCTCAACAATATCTTAAGCCCCATTCTCGGTTATGCAGACATGATCATGAGGTCTTCCGATCCGTCCACAACCGTATTCCAACGCAGTGAAAAAATTCAGAAAGCCGCTTTGAGGGCCGCCGATCTGGTGAGCCAGGTATTGACCTTCAACCGCAGAAATGAAGAAGAAAAGCGCATTGTCCGGATACACCCGGTATTAAACGAGGTCGTTAAACTCCTGAAGGGGTCCATTCCCTCTACCATCACCATTGTGGACAAGATCGACCGGAGCTGCAGATCCGTGGAGGCGGACCCGACCCAGATTCATCAGGTTATCATGAATCTGTGCACCAATGCCTATCATGCCATGGAGGAAAAAGGCGGTATCCTCACCGTGGGTCTGAACGAGATGATCCTTTCCCCATCGGACATTGTGGCGTATGCCAGTCCTGAATGCAGACCGGGAACCTATCTTGCCCTTGAAGTATCGGATACGGGCTGCGGTATGACCGAAGATGTCATGGAAAGAATGTTTGACCCCTATTTTTCCACCAAGGAAGAAGGAAAGGGGACAGGGCTAGGTCTTGCCACGGTGTATGGGATTGTAAAATCCTGCAAGGGGATTATCCGGGTCAAAAGCAAGGTAAACCAGGGAACCTCTTTTATGGTTCTTCTGCCCGTTGTCGGTGCTGAAAATACGGCCGAGAAAGGGGAAAGACATGGGAAAGCTCAAAAAATCGGGTCAGGAGAAAGGATTATGGTGGTGGATGACGATAAAGATATCGCGCTCATGTGCCAAGAAGGTTTGGAAACCCTTGGATACCAAGTAAATTCTTTTTTTTCAAGCCTGGAGGCCCTTGATTTTTTTAAAAGGGAGGGTCATTGTATCGATCTTGTCGTTACGGATCAGACCATGCCGGGAAAAACAGGGTTTGATCTTGCAAAGGAGATATTGTCCATCAGAGAAGATGTCCCCATTATTCTCTGCTCCGGATACACCGGCGCTGTCGGCAAGGGGAAAATCGAAGAGGCCGGGATTGACAGTTTTATCATGAAACCTGTGACGGTGGAGGTTCTTTCAAAAAAGATTCAACAGCTTTTAAAATAAATTCAGACATGGCTTTTTTATAAGGAAGGACAAAATGACGGCCGGACCCAGACATTTTTTAATCCTTGATGATGAAGAAAGCATTCGGCAAAGTATCGCCGCTTACATGGAAGACGAGGGGTATATCGTTTTTCAGGCCACCAGCGGCGAACAGGCCCTTGACATCATCCGCAGCCATCGGATCGACGAAGCGGTTGTGGATATCCGGCTTCCGGGTATGGACGGCAACACCTTCATGATAGAAGCCAGGAAAATTCTGCCGGACATTAAATTTGTGGTCCATACCGGTTCCGCAGATTATGCACCCCCCGATGCGGTAAAAGCTCTGGGGATAACCGCCAAAAAGGTCATGATCAAGCCGGCCGGTGATTTGAAGATTTTAAAAAATGCATTAACAGACCAATATGAAGGATCAGGACATCAGCCATGACAGACCCTGCGGCAAAAAAAATTCTTGTGATTGACGATGAGGAATATATCAGGGACAGTGTTATCGGCTTTCTTGAGGATTTCGGATTTGAGGTCGTAGATGCGGAAAACGGCAAAATCGGCCTTGAAATATTTGATAGCCGGCAACCGGATCTGGTGCTCTGCGATCTTCGCATGCCGGAGATGGACGGCCTTGAAGTCCTGGCCAGTGTAAGGCGTAAAAATTCAGAAATTCCGATTATCATCGTTTCCGGGGCCGGTAATATTGCCGATACGGTGGAGGCCTTGAGACTGGGCGCCTGGGATTATATCATCAAACCCATTCAGGATATGAATGTCCTTTACCACGCCGTGCATAAGGCCCTTGAAAGGGCTGAACTGATCCGGGAAAAATATCGGTATGAAAAGGATTTGGAAATCGTCAACGGACAATTGCGGTTGTCTCTTGAAACCCTCGAAAAAACAAGGGATCAACTGGTTCAATCGGAAAAAATGGCAGCCCTGGGTGAACTTGTGGCAGGGGTTGCCCATGAGATCAATACGCCGGTAGGGGTAGGGGTCACGGCCGCCTCATTTCTGGATGCCAAAACCAATGAGGTTAAAAAGATTTATGAAGCCGGGGAATTAAAGAGAAGCGAGCTGGAGAATTATCTTCAAACGGTTGAAGAGGTCTCCAATTCCATCCTCATCAATATGGAAAGAGCCGCCGAACTGGTTTCCAGCTTTAAACAGGTGGCTGTGGACCAATCCAGCGAGAACCGGCGGCAATTCAATCTAAAGGAATATATCAATGAAATCCTTTTGAGCCTGCGGCCGCGATATAAAAAAACCGAGCATACCATTGAAGTGTCCTGTGAAGATGATATTGAACTCAATTCATTTCCCGGCGCTTTTTCCCAGATCCTCAACAATCTGATCATGAACTCTCTGATCCACGGATTCCGGGAAATGGAGAAAGGGACCATAACCGTGAATATTTCCCGGCAGGAAAAAAATATCCTGTTTGTCTACCGGGACAACGGCCGGGGAATGGGTCCGGAAGAAAGGGAAAAAGTCTTTGACCCCTTCTATACCACCATGCGGGGAAAGGGCGGCACCGGGCTGGGCATGTCCATTGTGTTTAACCTTATCACTCAGACCCTTAAAGGCGGCATTGAATGTGAAAGCTCACCGGGCAAGGGGGTTGTGTTTACCATGACATTTCCGGAGCATTTGGAAAACATTTGAACATGCAGATTTTAAACCCATCCCGGTGGTATCTCCACCCTGTTTTTATTTTTGCCTGTTCCATTTTCGCCCTGGCCGCCGTTCTGGTCATGACGGTGAGCTGGTATATGGAAATCACCCGGGCCCTTGAAGTGGTGATTTTAAAATTCAATATTGATCCCACTTCCATCTTTCCTTCAAAAACCGGCATGACCATCCTGATTCTCATCGCTTTGATCGTCGTTGTGCTGGCCGGTATTCTTCTGGCCTTTATCTATTATCAGAAAACCGTGAACCTTTTTCGGCTTCAGCATAATTTCATCTATAATTTTACCCATGAGCTGAAAACCCCGGTGACCTCTTTGCGGATTTATCTTGAAACTTTTATCCGCCATCCCCTGGGACCGGATGAAATTAAAAAATACAGCGAAAATATGATCCAGGATGTCAACCGTCTCACCGACAATATCAACAGCATTTTGAACCTCGCACGGATTGAAAGTCAGAATTTCGGGTCGGAAGTGACAAGGGGCAGCCTGGTGGAACTGGTGGAAAATTTCTGCAGTAAAAATGCATCCCTTTTCCGGAATCTTGAGATTAAAATTGATAACCGGTCCGACAGTCCCCTGGTTTATCCGGTCAACCTGTTCTTGTTTGAAATGCTCCTCATGAACCTTGTTTCCAACGCCATTAAATACAATGAATCGGAAAAACCGGAATTGACCATCCGCTTCAGGAGTTTTATCCAGAAAATAACCATTGAATTCATCGACAACGGCATTGGTGTGGATAAAAAAGAACAGAAACAGATTTTTAAGAAATTTTACCAGGCCCAGCGGAAAGATAAAAAAGATGTTTCAGGATCAGGCCTGGGGCTTTATCTGGTGTCCAGTATCGCCATGATCCATGGATGGAAAACCTCGGTGGTCAGTGAGGGAAAGTCAAAGGGGGCCACTTTTATCATTACTATTCCCACCACCGGTATCGCTGATATCAGGGAGAAACATTTATGGAAACGGCTCAAAAAAAGCGTATCCTCGTCATAGAAGATGAAGTGCATATTGCCGACGGCATAGGCCTGAACCTGAGCCTTCAGGGATATGAGGCAAAGATTTCGGCCGACGGGATTGACGGGCTCAACCAGTGGCGGTCCTGGAAGCCGGACCTGATTATCCTGGATATCATGCTGCCTATGATTGACGGTTTTTCCATTTTGAAAACCATCCGCGAACAAGATGAAAAAATTCCCATCCTCATCCTTTCGGCCCGGGGAGATACCAAAGATAAGGTCAAAGGGCTCAGATACGGTGTGGACGACTATTTATCAAAACCCTTTGATCTGGAAGAATTTCTGTTAAGGGTTGAACGGCTCCTGAGAAAAAAAGCCTGGTATGATCCTGACAAAAGGGAACCGGAAACCCGGGTTTTTGAAGGGAATCACTATGCCTTTGGCGGGAATCAGATCGATTTTATCACATTCAAGGCCCGGTGCAGGGCAGGGGATATTATTTTGACGGAGCAGGAGATCGTGCTTCTCAAACTTTTTATCGCCAACGCGGGGAAACCGTTGTCAAGGGAGATGCTGCTCAATTCCGGGTGGGGATATGCAAAGGATACAACCACGAGAACCGTGGATAATTTTATTGTCCGGTTCAGGAAATATTTTGAGAACAATCCGAAAAAGCCTGTCTATTTCATCAGCCGGCGGTCTGTGGGCTATGTATTTGACCCGGGACACACGGACCGGCCGGACACAAGGGAGAGAATATAGCCTGACGAAAGGGTGTGGGAAAAGACGTCCACCTGGGCTTTGATGTTGTGATGAAAGATTTCATCATGGATGACTTCAACCTTATGAAGACTTTCGTTAAACCCTTTTTTGATGTATTTGAGATAGGCTTCCTTGATGGTCCAGTGCTTAAAAACAGATAGAGCATTCTTTTCAAGGATTAAAAGCTCATTTTGTGTAAAAGCGGTTTTTAAAAAATAAGGGTCCGGCATGGGCGCAATTTTTTCAAGATCCAGGCCGATGGGGAGGCTGGTGTCAAGGCCACAGGCGGCAGCCGTATAATCATGGCTGTGGGACAAGGATATGGAAATTCGGGGCAGGCAGGATACAAAGGGAGCGCCTTCACCCAGATAGGAAAGGGTGATCTGGTTCAGGGGGGCATCCTTTAGGAAAAAGCGAGCCATCATGAGTTTTATAAGGTACCGGCCGCAGATCCATTCTATTTGTTTTTTAAGCGCTTTAAAGCCATTGACGGTCTGAATTTCCGTTTCACTGAGAACGGGTTGAATAAAATCGGTGTTTTGAAATATTTCATTTACCATGGGCCTGAAATTATGATAGGTAGCTTTACGTAAAATTACGTCCATAATATCCGGTATCCGGGAATACCAGATTACGATTCCCGGTTTTGGAGACAGGGTGTTGATGCAGGGCTCGTTTTGGATCTGCAATGGTCTCATGTCCGGATTTATACATCAGATGCCTTGGTTTTACAATCTTTTAGGGGGAGTATATGGGCCTGTCCGGTTATGTTAAAAAGCACCGATGGATTCAGTCGGCTGCTATGATTTCAATGGTTGTGCTGTGTATTCTTGTTGCGGTTATCCTGATCGGATATTCCTATCAGAAAAAAATGAATGAAAAAAATATGGAAAACCGCTGCAATGAAATATCCGCCTCGATTGTCGGGGGCATGACCAATGCGCTTTCCACCGGGGATAATGATATTGTCAGGGACCAGTTTAAAAAGCTTCACGAAATCCTACCGGAAATCGACGTCTTTGTCTATGATTTTCAGGCAAAGATCAGTTTTTCAACTGATCCCGAATCCATCGGGACCTCATTCCATGATTTTCTGGGGGACCCGGCCCATATCCGGCAGAATGAGACCATGTTGAAAACAGGGGACAGCGGTAGCCTCATCAAGAAGACGGTCAGTGATAAAATATACTACGGCGCTCTTATGCCGAGCCGGAATGAAAAGACCTGCCACCATTGCCATGGCGGTTCAAGGCCCATTATCGGCGGCATTGCGGTTCTGGTAGACAGTTCGGACAGTTTATTATCCATGGGAAAGGCTAGAAATCTCAGCATTCTGGTCGGCGTTCTGGGCGTCATCAGCGTGGTTTTTCTCATCTGGATAATTTTTTCCAGGATGGCTTCAAAATTGAACCGGACCATGGACAAGATCAGAAACACCAGCGATTCAGTGGCTGGTTTTTCCCAGGAGGTTCGGGAAATTTCAAACCGGATTGATATCAGTGCGGGCCAGGGAAGCAAAATGGCGGTTGAGGCATCCAGCGCTGCAACGGAAATCTCAGATCATATCACCAGTATCGCATCTGCGGCGGAAGAAGTGAGCTTTCAGATCAATGATGTCAATAAAAATTCAGACACGGTATTGGCAGAGATTAAATCCTCAAATCATAACCTTTTGGAAGCTTCCGCCAATATCGGGTCGGTGGCCGCTGCTGCAGAGCAGATGTCCTTTTCAGTCAACACTGTGGCAACGGCCATGGAACAGATGTACGCCAGTCAGAGCGAGATTACCAAAAGCTCTGCCCGGTGTGCCGCCATTACCAGCAGTGCTTCAAAAGAAGCCATGCGAACCTTTGATGTGGTGAAAAAGCTGGGGGAGGCGGCCTCCCAGATCGGTGATATTATTGATCTGATTACGGGAATCGCCGGAAAAACCAATCTTCTGGCCCTGAACGCAGCCATTGAAGCGGCCGGCGCAGGGGAAGCGGGAAAAGGATTTGCCGTGGTGGCCAATGAAGTCAAAGAGCTTGCAAAACAGACCGCCGGAGCGACTCAGGATATCCGGAAAAAAGTCCAGGGCATGCAGAATCATACAGAAGAGGCCATAGGGGCGATTCAGGCCATTACAAAGGTGATCACCGAGGTGGATACGATTATGGGCGCAATTGCCTCCTCGGTTGAAGAACAGACGGCCACCACCAATGAGGTGACGAGAAATATCGCTGAATCGGCGGACTCAGCCGATTCCGTGGCCAAAAATATCAACCTTGCGGCCGATAAGGCCGAAGAAGTGGCCGAGAGCATGAAACAGGTCACGAGCCTTGAACAGTCTGTTTCGGAAAATCTTTTGCAGACCGTGACGGCCGTCGGGGAGATTGCAAAGGATGTGACCCTTTCTTCCCAAAGGGCCAGAATGGTTTCAGAAAATTCAGAGCGGCTTTCACAGATGGTGAACGAAATCCTGGAAAGCTCCATGTTACAGAAGGGACAGACGGACCAGCTCGCACAGGTGGCAGTGGAACTCAAACAACTGACGACAACCTTTAGAATATGATGAACCAATTCAGGCCGAAACCAGGATGAAACCAAATCAAAATTTCCAGTATATCAGCTTCAAGCTGTCCCAGACCCTGATGGGGATAGACATTCTGGATATCCGGGAAATTGTTCCCTGCAACAGGATTACCAGGGTTCAGCTTGCTCCCCGCTTTGTGCTGGGGCTCGTGAATCTTCGGGGCCAGATCCTGACCATCCTGGATATCCGTGTTCTTCTGGGGCTTGAACCCCCGGACACGCATAGCGTCAGCCATGTGATTGTGTTCAAATACGCCAACGTCGGATTTGCAGTCGATGGGATCGGGGATGTGTCCGGTATTGACAGGGAAAAAATTGAATCCGTTCCGGCCAATGTCACCCCCGGCGTCCAAACTTATGCAGATGCCGTCATCAACCTCCAGGAGGGTGTCATGGTCATATTAAACGCGCACAAAATCCTATCCTGCGCCCGGACCCAACCCGGCCTTCAAAGGAATGCCCATGAGTAGCGAGGAGCGCGATTCCTTAGATGCCATGGCCTTGGAATTTATCGCCGAGATCAAGGATGATCTTGCCGGGCTTGAACCCTCACTCCTGGCCATGGAACAAAAGGGGGAACGCACGGAGGATGACCTGATCAACCATGCCTTTAGGACAATTCACAGCATCAAAGGCGGGGCAGGATTTATCAATTTTAAAGAACTTGCCGGACTGGGTCATGACATGGAAAATGTCTTGATGCGGCTCAGAGAGAAAACCCTTGCCGTTACCCCGGATGTAGTGGATGCCCTTCTCATGGGATTTGATAAAATGAAGCTCATGGTGGAGCAGATCGGCAAAGAGGGGGCCTGGGATTATGAAAAAGAAAAGGCGGCCCTTCAGAACATCTTAAATCCGGATCAAAACGGTTTTGAACCCCTTGAAACCGTAAGTCGGATACCTTCCCGGCAGGAGGATTCAGAGAAGCTGCCGGCTGACGCATACCAGGTATTAAAACCCTTGGGCGCCGGCTCTGTTTTCCAGGGACAGGAATTTTTGGTGGAGAAGAAAAGGCTTGACCATGCCCTTGCGGCCCAGAAATTCATTTATGCCGTCTATGTCCGGTTCGGGACCGATCTCAAGGCCAAAAGCAAAGATGAAGGTGCCATTATCGATGACATGAAAAGCATTGGGGATATTTTATTCTCAGATCTCGAAGAAAGCCGGGGCAAAAAGGAAAGGGACGGGTTTTTTTGCGTGATTTCAACCATCCTGGACCTGCCGCTCCTGTCCCAGGTTCTGGAGATCGGCAAAACCCAGATGACCCTTGTAGACCGGCAGTTTGCCGACTATGAAACGCTGATGAAGGGAGTCTCGTCACGGGCGGTCAAGGACAAACCCGCGTTAAAGGCTCCGGATACAATGGAATCCTCCCTTTCCACCGCTGATGAGCCTCCTGTCCAGGGACCGGCAGAGACCCTTTTGTCCTCAGCTTCAGCCGGCCAGAGCCTGAGGATTAATGTGGATCTTATTTCCAGGCTGATGAACCGGGCCGGAGAACTCGTCCTGGCCAGAAATCAACTGAGGCCTTTTCTGATGTCCCATGCAAAGGAAGACAACCTTGGCATCCTGCAGAATCTTGATATGGTGACCACCGATATCCAGGAAGCCGTCATGCAGATGCGAATGCAGCCTGTCATTGATCTCATGGGGAAATACAAGCGGGTGGTGCGGGATATGGCCCGGAGAATTTCCAAAAAAGTGGAATTCATTCTTGAAGGGGCGGATGTGGAGGTGGACCGGACGGTTCTTGAAAAACTCGCCAACCCGGTCACCCATCTCATCCGGAACTGCATTGACCATGGCATAGAATTTCCGGATGAACGATTGAAAAGATCCAAGCCCGAAACAGGAACCATTCGGATTAAAGCCTTTCACCAGGGCGGACAGGTTCATATCCGTGTTTCCGATGACGGGGCAGGGATAGATCCCCAGCTTATTCTGTCAAAAGCCTTTGAAAAAGGGCTTGTCCCCGAGGACCGGCTTGATAAAATGACGGACAAAGAAAAGATTGATCTCATCTTTCTTCCGGGATTTACCACTTCTGAAGAGATTACCGATATCTCGGGCCGCGGGGTCGGCATGGATGTGGTCAGAACCAATATAGAAAGCCTGAGGGGCCATATCGAGATTGACACGGTGAAAGGGGAAGGAACACAGGTCCATCTCATCATTCCCTTGACACTGGCCATTGTTCCTTCGCTGATTGTCGGTGCAGGCGAATCCAGATTCGCCATCCCCCAGGGCAATATCAAGGAAATTCTGTATCTTGAAAAGGGAACCGTGCAAAGCCAAGTGGAAAATCTGGCCGGTTCGGAAGTCTTGAGACTGAGGGGGCGCATTTTTCCCATCATCCGGTTGCGCACGCTTTTAGGAATCACCACCTATATTGAAGAACCGTTAACCGGAAAAAAAGAAGAAGAAAAAAGAAAGGCCATTGCAGACCGGAGGCAAAAAGACAAGGCTGACAAGGAGTCAAAGAAAAGAACCCGGGAAAAAGATCGCCGGAAGCATCCCTGGGATTCCACCTATGTCATTGTCCTGAAACTGGGGGGGAACCTTTTCGGACTTTGCGTGGATGTGTTTTACGATATAGAGGAAGTCGTTGTTGAACCCTTGTCCGAATATATCAACCAGTTGAAATGCTTTGCCGGAACCACCCTGCTGGGCAATGGGGATGTGATTATGGTTCTGGATGTTCAGGGCATTGCCACCCTCTCCTCCCTGAAATTTGATTCCATTCAAACCGAGGAGGCCCGCCGGAATGAGGCAAAGGAAGCCCAGGCCAAAGGGGAAAAACGGAATCTCATCGTTTTTACCAGCGGTAAAAATGAATATTTTGCCCTGGAGCTGAAACGGGTTTCCAGGCTTGAACCCTTAAACCCTAAGGATATCCATTATACCGGCCGGCTGAAACATATAGAACATAAGGGTCATGCGGTCCTGCTGTTTTCAATGGATGAATTTCTGCCGGCCAATGAATGTGATCTCACGGCTGGAGAGATTTTTGTTGTTTTCCCAAAGCAGATATCCTCAAGGGTGGGGATTATAACCTCGGGCATCATTGATACCATTGAGACGGATAAACTAATAGAAAAAGATGACACCTGTCCCGGAGCGGTCCTGGGGAAATTGTTTGTCGACGGGATGATGGTTCAGGTGCTGGACCCGGATCAATTTTCAAACTTGATTGAGCAAAAATTGAGGAAGACAAAAGGAGCCGGCCTCTCCCGTGAAAATACTGATCGTTGACGACAAGGCCTCCATCAGGTCTGCAATGAAGACCATATTGGTCCGGTTAGGGCTTTCCGATATCACCGAAGCGGTGGATGGGGAAGATGCCTGGTACAGGATCAATGAAGCCGCAAAAAAAGGGCGGGGCCATGTTTTTGACCTCATCGTGTCAGATATGGAAATGCCCGGCATGACGGGGCTTGAACTTTTGAGAGCCGTCCGGACCCGCCCTGAAGTCCAGAAGACGCCTTTTATTATGGCCACAACCGTTACCGCCCGGCAGATTATTCTGGAAACCATGCGGCTCGGCGTCCAGGCCTATATTATCAAACCTTTTGATGCCGACATGGTTGAGTTTAAATTAAAACAGGCAGGGATTTTATAGAAAGCGGATGGCTGACAGGCTGAATATCCTCATAGCGGATGAAGATCCGGGTTCGGTAACCCTTTTAAAAGAGATGTGTGCCGCGATAGACGGTCTTCAAGTCCTTGGGGTTGCCCGGTCCAGGGATATGCTGATGGCCAAAATTAATACGATAGTGCCGGATCTTATCCTTCTGGACCCGGCTCCGGGCCTGGGGGGAATAGAAACCGTCGCAGCCTTAAAAAAGACGGATCCCGATTTGAATATCATTATCACCTATCATCCGGATCACCCGGATTCGGACAGCCTGATCAACGCCCTTGAAATGGGAGTTTATGAATGCCTTGAAAAGCCTCTAGATGTCACGTCCCGGCAGTATAATGAATTCCGGCTTCATTTGTTGACCGTTACAGGGCTTTTACGGAGCCGCAAACGGTTTCCGCATAAACCCCTGGTCCGTGAATACCATAACCGGTTTTTCATGCCCAAAAGAAATCCCGATCCCCCGGTTAAAAAAACCGTATCTTCTTTTGAAAAAGCAGAGATCGTCGTCATGGCCTCTTCAACCGGCGGCCCGGAAATCCTGAGCCGGATCTTTTCCATCCTGCCCGGCACCCTTAAGGCTCCCATCCTTTTGGTCCAGCATATCCCGGCGACCATGACCGGGTATTTTGCCAAAAGCCTGAACCTAAAATCGGAACTGGATATTTTTGAGGCTGCCCACGGAGACGAAATCCTTCCGGGAAAGGTGTATATTGCTCCGGGCGGCCGGCATATGACCGTATCAAAGCCCGATCACCAGTGCAGGAGAACCGTTTCTCTCAACAACAGGCCCCTGGTGAACAGCGTCAGACCTTCAGCCGATGTGCTGTTTCAATCGGTTGCCGAGTCATACAACGGACGGAAACTTGCCGTGGTCCTGACCGGCATGGGCGAGGACGGCAAAAAGGGCGTGGCTGACCTGAAGACCCGTAACTGCTTCTGTATTACCCAGACTTCGGAAACGTGTGTCGTGTACGGAATGCCCAGGGCCGTGGATGAGGCAGGCTTGTCCGATGAGAGCCTTGATCCCCTGGACATTACCCAGAAAATCGTCTTTATGGCGCAATAGACCCGAATCGGGGAGATGTTTTTTTATCCAATTCTTTTACCGGCTATTTTGTAAACTAAATTTTTTTCACGTTTGCCCACTGCAACAACGGATACGATCATTTCTTTGTCTCGAACCTGATATACTAAACGGAACCCCGGCCTATTCAGTTTTATTTTGTAGCAATCTTTCATTCCACTAAGCCGGGAGCTTTCTATACGTGGCTGATGAATTCGTTCCTTTAGTTTTTTGGCAAAAATGGACCGGATGGTTGAATCCAGATTGTCCCATTCTTTTTTTGCTTCTTCCTTGAAGACCAACTTATAAATAGTCATCAATATTTGCTTCTATTTCCGGCTGATTTTTTCGAGCTTCAACAATTAAGGCAAGCTCCAAGTCCTCAAGCCTGTCCATCAGAGATTCAAAAGCTTTTGCAGGAATTGCATAAAAGACAGGTTTGTTACGATTTAGAATTGCAACAGGCGCGCCGTCACCCTGTTGTAAAACTGCCATTGGATTTTTTTTAAGTTCAGATATCCCGGCACTGACATCTGCCAGGATTGAATTCGTAATAGTCATATTAATATTCTCCAAATCTTATTAAAAGATCAACTAAATAGACTTTTAATTAATCTAATAATAGATCATGTTATGGGTTCATGCAAGAAAAACCCGTTCATTTTTTCTTCTTTTTCAAGAGAAAATGGGGAATAAACCGTGGGTCAATGGTTTCGGGATTAACCCCGCCATATTCGCTTTCAAGCTCTTTGATCAGATCGCTTAAGATTTCATGGAATTCTTTGCCCATGTCTGCCTCATCCATCCCCGTGGCCTCGGTCATCCAGATGAGTAGGTCGCTGAGTTGAATCCGGCCGGGTTTTTCCGGGTCAAAATTTGAGAAAAGGGCTGCAAAAAATTTTTTAAAGGACCGGGTATCTATGGGCCTCAGGTCCGGTGAAAGTTTCAGGCGGTTTTTGGCCCAGAGGGTCAGGATCAGGGTTTTATAGGTCAGAATGCCCTCTTTAAAGGAAGACACATCCACGGATAATTTTCCCAGAACCCTGTCCAGGGCAATGATTTGGCCCAGGAGGCGGCCGGTCCGGGTGATATCCGGGATGGATTTGAAATTCCTGTACAGGGCGCCCGAGGCATAATTATCAAAATACAGGGGCCGGTCCAGGAAGAGACCGCCCACGACCCCGAGATAGGTCTCGCCCAAAAAACTTAAGGGGAGATTGTTCTCTTTGAGAAAACTTTGCTTAAACCAGTTGAGGCCCTTGGTTTTCAGGACGATGCCGGCCCTGGAGCCGGTCCTGAAGATATCTTCGAGAAAATATTCCAGGATGGCATCCCGGGCTGACTCCGGATTCAATTTCCCCTTGAGGATCACCTCAAGTCCGAGGTTGAGATAATCACGGGCTTTTAATACCGCTTTCTCAAGATCCTCTTTTTCCCGGAGCCTGATCCGGTCGGCAGAGATGATCTTATTGATGAGGGCGGCCAATTCGGATTCCAGTTCCAGGGCAAAATCCGTTCCCACGAGTTTTAAGGCAGATACCAGCAGGTCATCTCCTTCAATAAATGCGTTAAAATACTGGGGGGGAAAAGGGATGTCCGCATCAAAGGGGGTATGTTTAAAAGAGGGCCTTTCCGGTCGCTTCCGAAGGGCGGATAATTTTGCGGGTTGATAAATGCCGATGGCTTCATGGGGAGGCAGAAAGCCTTTTTCAGCAAGCCTCAGATTTTTAAGGCGATACTGTTCTTCTTCCGACTCAGCCGTCAACAGGGCGCTGGTTTCCAGCAAAAGCCCGTGGAATACGGACAAATCCATTTCCGCCAGCTTTCTCAGCATGTTTTCGATGAGTTCTTTGGCTTCTTCATCGGTTTCAGGAAAAAGGTTTTCAGCGTCAGGGGTTTCATCCTTTTCAAAAATTGCCGCTCTGTCCGGGAACCTGAAATAGAATTTGTCATCCAGGGTAATATAATCATCAAAGTCTTCCGGCGGCACCTCATCATGTTCCCGGATGAAAATGTCCATGTATTTGAACAGATAAAATTCGAAAAGATCCGGTTTTTCCGTGATGATCCAGCGCAGGAGCCTTTCCGGGGCAGCCTGGAACAGGACATCAAAGGTCTTGGTCATGATACCGGTATTGAGCCGGTCATTGTCCCAGACTTCCACATCCAGAATATATTCCCACTGGTCCGACCGGGCCATGGACAGGACCGGGATAAAATCATAGGGTCCGATCTTGTGCATGAGATAGTAGAGATCCTGGTCCGGGAAGGACTGGATCAGGGTGGCGGGGGAGGGGGCTTCCAGGATCATGTCCAGGGCTTTTTCAGGGGCCACGGTGAGGATTTCGCGGCGCTGGGCCCGAAGTTTTAATTCTCTGTTTTGAAGATTAGCCAGTTGGTAATCCGTGTTTTTGTCCATATGGTGTCCTTAGCTGTTTTTTTGGCAGATGTCGATATAATGCCGGGTTTCCGGAAATGCCTGAAGGGGTTTGAAAAATTCAAGGGCGGCCTTGAACCGGCCCTGATTCATAAGGCAGATCCCCATGCACAGATTCAGGTCTTTATGCTTAGGGAAATGGGCTATCCCCTGTTCCAGGACGGCCATGGCCCCGTTAAAATTTCTGGTTTTCTGCTTTTGCAGGGCCAGCCCGAGAAAGGCACGGGCATCCGGGGCAAGGGAAATGGCCTGTTCAAAAAGGAGGCCTGCGGTTTTCTCCTGGTTTTTCACTCGCGGGTCGGCCGCATATTCACCATGGGAAAAGGTCATGCCCAGCCGGGACAGAAAATCCGCATGAAAGGGGTAAAATTCCTTTTTGTCCACCAGATCCAGATGTCGGGCGAATTGGTCCAGATTATTGTAAAATGCTGCTCTCAGGCTGTCTCCAAAGGCTTTGACGGTTTTAAAATCGAGATTTTTATCGATTTCAAACCAGGGCAGATCTTCTACCCTCTGATGCCAGAAATCATCGGAAATCAGTCCTTTTTGTTTTGCAGACCGGTAAAGAAAGGTGCCGGGAAAGATGACCAGCATATAAAACACGGCGCCCAGGGGCCGGATGGTATGGATCAGGTCCATGCTTTCCTTTATGGTGTCCCGGGTTTCCCCTGGAGAGCCGTAGATGAAATAGGCCCGGGGAAGGATGCCCAAGGCTTTGGTCAGGGCAAAGGCGGAGATGATTTTTTCCCGGTCAAGGGGTTTGCCGAGGGCTTTTCTGATCTTTTCAGATCCGGACTCGACCCCGTAGCTGATCTGGATGCAGCCAGCCTTCCGCATGGCCCCAAGGATGTCCTCATCCACACAGTCTACCCGTGATATGGCAGCCCAGGTGATGGAAAGGGCTTTTTGTGCGATGAGGCGGCAGAACTCCATGACCCTGGGTTTATCCATGGTAAAGGTGTCATCGGACATATAAAAATGGGTGACGCCTTTTTTGGCCAGGGCTTCCATTTCATGGGCCAGCCATTCAGGGGAATGGGCTCTCACCTTCCGGTTTCCCCAGAATTCCGGGGACCCGCAAAAGGTGCAGGCCCCAGGGCAGCCCCGGCTCATGGCCAGGTGTTGGAAGGTAAAATAGGTTGAGGGGTGGACCAGGGTGTCCAGGTTTTCCAGGGGCGGCCTGGGTGGTGTCTCGATGATCCGTCCGTCCCGTTTCATCACCAGGCCCTGGATGTCTTCCACCGGTTCCCCGGCCTCAAGCGCTTCCAGGAGTTTCAAAAAGGTGATTTCGCCTTCCCCTTTCACGATATAATCGATCTCAGGACAGATCGAGAAAAGGTGGCCAAACAGAAAGGTGGGGGCAGGCCCGCCAAATACAATAACGGCCTCGGGATGGATCTTTCTGGCGGCCCTGGCGCAGTCAACGGCATTCCAGCGGTTGGGATTTATCACGGAAAAGCCGATGACATCGGGCTTCCGGGTTTCCAAGGTCTTTTTGAAAGCGCCCACTGGGTCTTCTCCGGCTTCGGCCAGGTTGAGGATCTCCGTGTTAAACCCCTTCTCCATGAGCTGGGCCCCGATATAGAAAAGGCCCATGGGCACGATGCGGGCGTCTTCCCCGGATATCCGCAGGTCAAGGCAGGAGGGATTGACCAGGAGTATGTTCAGCCGCTTTTTTGTCATGGCCTGCCGGATTAAAAGCTGCCTGTGATCAGGTCGGAAAGTTTTCGCTTCGGCACATGGTGGACCCTGTTTTCATCCCGCCAGTAGCGGATATCCCCGTCTTCGCCCACCTCATCAATTTGGATCTCTTCCACCGGCTTTCCCAAGGCCACCACCAGCTTCACCTCCAGGGTGTCCGGGATATTCAGATAGCCTTTGAGTTTTTTAATATTAATGGCTCCGAACATGCATCCGCCAAGGCCCATGGCCCTGGCCCCCAGGAGGATGGTCTGGGCCGCAATGCCGTGGTCGCACCAGAAATTATCGGAAATACTATGATCCCCCATGATGACGATATAGGCCGTGGGCCGTTCCGGCTTTTCCGGGCCGGGCCAGTCCGTGAGATAGGCGGCCCAACCCAGGCAGGAAAAAATTTCTTCGTTTTTCGCCTCATCCCGGCAGAGGATGAATTTCAAGGGCTGCCTATTGGCGGCCGATGCGCAGTTCCGGGCCAGATCCACAAGGCTTTCCAATGTCTTGGTATCTATTTTATGGGCCTGGTCAAACCGCCGGCAGGACCGGTTATTCACAACAAGCTCGTTGAATGTTTCAAAATTCATGATAATTTCCCCTGGCACCCCGCCCGTTCAAGGCCCGGCGTATTGAATTCAATCCATTTGATGATCTTGTCCATTTCCCCGGCCACTTCCTGGAGGGCCTTTCCCCGGTGGCTGACCCGGCCTTTTTCTTCGATGGTCAACTGGGCAAAGGTCTTGTTCAGGGCCGGGAAAAAAAAGACAGGATCATATCCAAACCCGTTATTCCCGGCCGGCTCGTCAATAATGACGCCGCTGCATTCCCCTTCATAGGTCAGGGCGGCCCCGGTGGGAACGGCAATGGAAATCACGCATTTGAAGGCGGCATTCCGGTTTTTTTTGCCTTTGACCGCAGCCAGCATCTTTTTGACGTTTTCCGCATCCGTGGCGTTTTCACCAGCATACCGGGCGGAAAACACCCCCGGCGCTCCGTCCAGAGCATCTACACACAAGCCGGAATCGTCGGCCAGGGCAGGGTATCCCAGGATTCGGGCCGTAAAGGAGGCTTTTTTATAGGCATTATCGTCAAAAGTGGCGCCGTCCTCAATCACTTCAGGGATGGGGCCGAAATCATCCAGGTTCCGGATCTCAACGGAGGGGTGGTTTAATAATTCCTTAAATTCCCTTGTTTTTCCCTTGTTCCGGGTTGCAAGCACTATGATTTGTTTCAATGGGAGTCTCCTTAGGTCGTTCATGTTGATTTTTGCCTTGTTAGTATAAGACCCTGCCCCTGGTTTGTAAACCCCAGGAACAAGCGGAATCTTTACCCCTTAACCCTGAACAGTCTCAGATGCCTGCTTTACAAAGTATAAAAGAAGACTATAGTTTGGATATACACCTCTTACCATAGAGATAAAGGAGGTCCTATGTACCAGAAAGATCAAATATGCGATAAAATAAGATCCGTTTATCCGGATGTGGGCCGATGCGGCATTGATATTCGGGTGGATTTTGATAAGAAAAACAAGGCCTGGGCCGTCCTGTTAAAAAAGGACAACCGGGAATTAAAAACATATTTAGAGCCTGAGGATGCTGACGCCTGTATGGAAAACCGTCAATGTATCGGGCTGGGATGGCAGATATACCAATTGAGAGATAATATCACGGGTTAAATTTTTGAAAGCAAAAATATATTAGCCTTGACTAACAAATTCGAAGCATTAGTTTATATAGCATACCGAAAGCCTGTGCAATATACCGGTTTTCTTTTAGAAATACAAAAAAAGAGAGGATTCTCAAATGAAAAATATACCGTCAAGAGATATTACAGGAATCTGTAAAGGGGAATGCAGAAATTTGGTCAGAGAGGGAGAAGAAAAACGCCAGAAGGAAATCAATGCCCATAGTTATAGTGGCGGATCTTCCCCAAGGGTTCCCTGGGCAAGCGCCAGGTCCGAACAACCGGGTGTCTATGGAGGCCATGTCTGATCCTAAGAAAGCAGTAACATAATAAACCCGTTCCGATAAAAACTCAAAAGGCGCTCTGAATTTCAGAGCGCCTTTTTGCGTCTGGCCAACAGGATTAGATGATTTCATTTTGTGTGGCCAGCACCGCGGCCTGGGTCCTGTCGTTTACCCCTAATTTATTAAAAATATGGATCATATGGCTTTTGACGGTATGGGGACTGATAAATAACATACCGGATATTTCATTATTGGTATATCCTTCTGCGATCAGCTTAAGCACTTCAATTTCTCTGTTTGTCAAACCAAAATCGGTTTTTTCCGATGGGCGGGAAGAATCCATTGCCGTTTCATTTTGCTGATCCGTCCTGAGAGCCGCTTCCAATTTGAGGATTTGTTCATGTTGCTCCTGGATTTGATTTTTCAGCCTTGATGTATTGATTTGCAAAGAAACCGAATTCACAAGGTTACCCGTGTCGTCAAAAACAGGATAGACGGCGTTTTCGCTGATGGGCAACGCCAGACCGGGGCATTCGTCGGTTGCCGCCTTCCCCTTCATGATGGCAGCAGCAAATGCCATGCAGGTTAAATACCCGCATTCCCGGCAATTTGTCTTTGGCAGGATTTTCAATATATCAATGATGGGTATGGGTTTGATCCGGTCGTAATTCGGTCTGATATTTTTCTTTTGACCCTCCACGCCATTCAGAAAATCGATA